>Ga0326513_10001596_pt1 | contig 17412 bp, 14 predicted proteins | sample 2_2465_0518_D_FD_203654 | JGI IMG/M metagenome (GOLD analysis project Ga0326513, IMG submission 203654) | Bovine rumen microbial communities from UC Davis, California, United States - 2_2465_0518 | ecosystem: Host-associated > Mammals > Digestive system > Stomach > Rumen | place: USA... | reverse complement strand
ACTCCCAGGGACTGCAGAACGGCCTTGAGAAGGTGACGAAGGTCATGATGATGGCACTTCTGGTGATCATGGTGATCCTTGCGGTCAACAGCATTTTCCTCCCCGGCGCGGGAGAGGGCCTGATGTTCTATCTGCTTCCCAGCATTGAGAGGGCTGGCGAGATCGGCATCTTCCAGGTGATCGTCAACGCCATGAACCAGGCGTTCTTCACGCTCAGCATCGGGATCGGTTCCATGGCGATCTTCGGAAGCTATATCGGACGCGACAGGGCGCTCATGGGCGAGTCTGTCAATGTCATTATTCTGGACACATTCGTGGCGATCTGTTCAGGACTTATCATTTTCCCGGCCTGCTTCGCATACGGCGTGCAGCCCGACAGCGGCCCCGGCCTGATCTTTATAACGCTTCCCAACATCTTTAACAACATGCCGCTGGGAAGACTCTGGGGCAGCCTTTTCTTCGTATTTATGTCATTTGCGGCTTTCTCTACAGTACTGGCCGTATTTGAGAACATCATGGCAATGGGCATGGACCTGTTCGGCTGGAGCCGCAAGCAGTCCGGTCTTTTCAACGCGATCGTCATGTTCATTTTATCTGTTCCCTGCGCGCTGGGCTTCAATGTCTGGTCCTTTATTCAGCCGCTGGGAGAGGGATCCTCGGTGCTCGATTTCGAGGATCTGATCGTCAGCAACTATATCCTGCCCATCGGCGCTTTCGTCTTCGTCTTGTTCTGTACCAGCAGATATGGCTGGGGTTGGGACAACTTCGTGAAGGAAGCGGATGAAGGGGACGGTATGAAGGTACAGAAATGGATGAGACCTTATGTGACTTATGTCCTGCCGCTCATCGTCATTCTGGTATTTATTTTGGGAGTCATCTGACGCTCGGGAGAGCGGAGGTGCTCTGACATTTAATGGGAGAAACAGATGTCAATATTCTTTTGGAAAAAGAAGAAATCTGAGCCGGAGCCGGAAAGCGCGGCGCCTGAGCCCGTAGTGGCTCCTGCGGAGGAAAGCGCGCCGGCGGCGGAGCCTGCAGTTGAGGCGGAGCCCACAGCTGAGCCTGCGGAGGAGAGCGCGCCTGTGGCGGAGCCCGCGGTTGAGCCTGCAGAGGCAAGCGCGCCTGTGGCGGAGCCTGTGCCTGAGGCGGAACCCGTCGCAGAGCCTGAGGGAGAGACTGTGCCCGAAGCGGAGCCGGCAGCTGAACCTGTAGCGGAAACTCCGGCAGAAGAGGCGCCTGCAGAGGAGCTTGCTCCGGCAGCAGAGGGAGAAACTGCGCCCGAGGCGGAGCCGGCAGCCGAACCTGTAGCGGAAACCCCGGCAGAAGCGGAGCCTGCAGAGGTGCCTGTGCCCGCGCCTGAGGGAGAAACTGCCCCCGAAGTGGAGCCTGCGGAGGAAACTGTAGCGGAGCCCGCGGCCGAAGAGGCACCTGCAGAGGAAGAAAAGCCCGATTTCGGGGAGACCCGCGTATTTGAGCCGATCCCCGCAGCGGTACCTGAGGCGGAGCCCACGGCTGAGGCGGAACCCGTCGCAGAGCCTGAGGGAGAAACTGCGCCCACAGCAGAGACGGAGCCCGCGTCTGTTTCTAATGAAGATTTTGAGCCTGTGCCTGTGGTGATACCCGAAGAGGAGATCGAGCCGATCCCTGTCGTGGTGCCCGAGGAGGAACCCGCACCGGAGCCTGCGCCCGCGCCCGTTCCCGCAGAGGAAGAGGATGAGGAGGACAGAAGGCCCCGCAGAAAGAGCAGGGCGCTTCTCTGGATCTTCCTGCTTCTGCTCGTGATCGCCGGCAGCTACTACTACGGCTATACGTACTCACAGACCCATTTTCTTGAGAATACCTTTGTCAACGGCATGGAAGTCAGCAATATGACAGCGCCGCAGGTTGAAAAGATCCTTTCGCAGAATGCCGACGGCTACGAGCTGAAGATCACTTTCCGCGACGGTGAAGAAGAAGTGATCTCCGGAAAGGATATCGGTTTCAAGATCAAGCCGGACGGAAGTGTGGACCGGATCATTCAGTCCCAGGACCACAAGGAGTGGTACAAGTGCTTTTTCAGACGCACGGACGGAGAGGTGGAGCTGAATACGACCTATGATCCGAACCGTCTCAAAGCAGCGGTGGCCGCATTGCCGGAGCTTCAGAAGGACCACATGGTCAAGCCTGTGGACGCGTATATAGAGCTTCAGGGAACCAAGTTCAATATTATCCCTGAGGTCGAAGGCAACCTTGTCAATATTGACCTGGTGCAGAAGGCGGCAGATGAAGCTGTCAGCAAGGAGCAGTCGGAAGTCATTGTGACGGACCTTGAGGGCGCCTATTCATACCCCGCTGTTCGCGCGACGGACGAGGATATCGTAGAGAAATGCAATAATTTCAACCATATGCTCGCAGGAAGCATCACATGGGAGCTTCCCAACGGCGAGACTATGAAGATCGACGCTGATACTACTGTAAACTGGCTGTCCGTGGATGATGACGGAAACTATTACAGGGATGAGGACCTCTGGGAGGAGAAGATCGAGTTCTGGGTCGACGAGCTGGCGAGAAACGTCAACACGGTCGGCCAGGACTGGAGCATCGACGCCACAAATGTGGGAAATATCACTGTCAGCGGCGGCGACTACGGCTATTCAGTCAATAAAGTTGATGAAAGAGAAGAAGTATGGGATCTCTTGTGGGACGGAGAGACCGAGGAGAGAGAGCCCTATTTCTACACGACTCAGTACAACCACGGAAGCGGCCTCGGCGATACTTACATTGAGGCGAATCTGTCAAAGCAGCATGTGTGGATCTATGTCGACGGTGAAATGGTCTGCGAGACTGACTGCGTATCGGGAAATACCAGTAACGGTCACGGCACGCCTACCGGCGTCTATCAGATCCTTTACAAGGACACGGATACCGACCTCAAGGGCCAGCAGCTCGCAAACGGCCAGTATTCCTACATTTCCCATGTAGATTACTGGATGCCTTTCTACGGCGGCTGCGGTTTCCACGATGCCAGCTGGAGATCCAGTTTCGGAGGCGACATCTATAAATATGACGGATCCCACGGATGTATCAACCTGCCTCCTTCGATCGTTCCCACATTCTACAGCTACGTCAGAACGGGGATGCCGGTAGTGGTATTTTACTGATTTGATCTATTTTACAGTCCACCTTCCAGCGGAATGAATTTTCTTATGGAAGGTGGGTTTTTTGAAAAGTAAAGACTTCTGGTCTTTGCGTCTGAAATACTGAGGTTTTTATGCAGAAGGATTTAACACAGGGCAACCTGTTCGGGAAGATGATGCAGTTTGCCGTGCCGTATCTGGTCGCCTGCTTCCTGCAGACTTTCTACGGGATGGCGGATCTGTTCATCACGGGACAGTTCAACGGAGCGGCGGCGGTGTCAGCCGTAGCGGTCGGCAGCCAGGTCATGCATATGCTCACGGTTGTGATCGTAGGGCTCGCAATGGGAACAACGGTCTGCATCAGCAGGTCGGTGGGCGCAGGCTCACAGAAGCAGGTCGCCGGCTTTATCGGAAATTCGGCCGTTTTATTTGCCGGTTTTGCGGCGGTCCTCACAGTCGTGCTCCTTTTTTGCACCGGCGGGATCCTGAACATTCTGGCTGTTCCCCCGGAGGCACTCTCCCAGGCGAGGCAGTATCTGACCATCTGTTTTATCGGCGTGCCTTTTATCACCGCCTATAACGTGGTCAGCAGCATCTTCCGCGGCATGGGAGATACAAAGAGCCCCATGGTCTTTGTGGCCATTGCGGGGCTGATCAACGTGGGATTTGACTATATTTTGATCGGTCCAATGGGAATGGGGGCTGCGGGCGCGGCGATCGCGACGGTGGGATCCCAGGCCTTTTCCGTGGCGATCGCGCTGGTATTTCTGCTCAGAGGGCAGGGCGCGGCGGGCGTCACCCGAAGGGATTTCGCCCCGGACGGACAGTATATGGGACAGCTCCTGGGGATCGGTGTGCCGGTGGCCTTTCAGGAGGGCCTGATCCAGGTCTCCTTCCTTGTCATCACAGCGATCGCTAACAGCCGCGGCGTGAATGTGGCGGCGGCAGTCGGCATTGTGGAAAAGATCATCAGCTTCCTGTTCCTGGTCCCTTCGTCCATGCTCTCTACAGTTTCGGCCGTCACGGCGCAGAATGCGGGCGCCGGGAAGCACGAGAGGGGGCGCCTGGCGCTAAGATACGGAATTACCGTCTGTGTCACAGTCGGATTTGTAGTATTTGTGGTCTGCCAGTTCGCCGCTGACGGGATCGTCGGACTCTTTGTCGTGAACGAACCGGAGGTAGTCAGGCTCGGCGGCCAGTATCTGCGATCCTATTCGGCAGACTGCGCGATGGCGGGGATCCAGTTCTGCTTCAGCGGCTATTTCAGCGCCTACGGCAAATCGCAGTATTCGTTTATCCACAACATCATATCCATAGCCACAGTGAGGATCCCCGGCGCGTACCTTGCGTCTGTCCTGTTCCCCGATACTCTGTATCCGATGGGACTGGCAGCGCCCATGGGTTCCCTCCTGTCGTCGCTGATCTGTATCTTCCTTTACAGAAGGCTGACCGGAGAGATCACTGAAACGGCAGGCGCGGCGGCGGGAAACTGATCCCCGGGCAAAATATTCCGGAAGAGGCTGTTATGAACAATTCAGAGAAAAATATCAATACGGACGGGGCTGAGCACACCCACACCCACGAGGACGGGCACACCCACACTCATGAGGACGGGCACACCCATACCCACGAAGACGGGCACACCCACACCCATGATGGGGGGCACACCCATACCCATGACGGTGAGCACCATCACAACCACAGCCATACGCATGATCCGAAGGAGATCCGCGCGATCGTGAACCGCCTCAAGAGATCGATCGGCCATCTGGACAAGGTGCGCCGCATGGTGGAGGACGGGGAGGACTGCGCAGACGTGCTGATCCAGCTCTCCGCGGTGAAGTCCGAGATCAACAATACGGGGAAACTCATCCTCAAGCAGCATATGGAGCACTGTATTGTGGAGGCAGTCAGGGAGAACGACCAGGCATCGATCGACAAGATGAACGAGGCGATCGACCGTTTCATGAAATAAAGGAGGTAAGAGATGGAAAACATGCAGGCCAAATATCAGATCGATACCGCTCAGAACAGGGAGTTCCTGCGTATAAATGCCGAGAACCTGCTGAGCTTCGGACACAGATTCCCTTCTCCCGGAGGCGGGTCCTATTACCTCGGTGATGACGGCACGCCCTGGAAGGACAGGCCCCGCGAGACGTGGATCACATCCCGCATGTGCCACGTGTACAGCATCGGCACCTTCCTCGGACATCCCGGAAGTGAGGAGCTGGCGGATGCGGCCATTGGGGGCCTTCGCGGCGAGCTTCATGACGCTGAGAACGGCGGATGGTACAGCGGAAGAACGGCGGATGACGGTATTTTGCCGAATAAGCAGTGCTACGCGCACGCTTTTGTGATCCTGGCCGCTTCGAGTGCGGTGCTGGCAGGACGTCCGGGCGCGCAGGAGCTTCTGGATGAGGCGATCGCCCTGTATGACAAGCGCTTCTGGAATGAGGAAGAGGGCCTTTCCTGCGACACATGGAACACGGAATTTACCGTTCTGGACAGCTACCGCGGACTCAATGCGAATATGCACTCTGTGGAGGCGTTTCTGGCCGCTTCTGATGTGACGGGCGACGAGAAGTTCAGAAAGCGCGCGGGCCGGATCATCGACCACGTGCTCGGATGGGCTTCCGGAAACAACTGGCGCATTCCCGAGCACTACAGCAGCGACTGGGTGGCGGACCTCGAGTGCAACAAGGACAAGCCCGACGACCAGTTCAAGCCCTACGGCGCTACGCCCGGCCACGGCATTGAGTGGGCGCGCCTGATCACGCAGTGGGCGCTCTCCACCTATGGAGATGACAAGGAAAAGTCGGCAAAATATATAGAAGCCGCGGAAAATCTCTTTAACCGTGCGATCTCCGACGGCTGGAACGCGGACGGCGCTCCCGGCGTTGTGTACACGACGGACTGGGACGGAAAGCCGGTCGTCCATGACCGCATGCACTGGACGCTGGCGGAGGCGATCAATACTTCCGCGACTCTGTACCATGTCACAGGCCGAAAAGAGTACGCTGACAAATACGCGGAGTTTATGCAGTATCTGGATGAAAAGGTGATGGACCACGTGAACGGATCCTGGTTCCACCAGCTCGACAGGAACAATGACCTTCTCACCACGGTGTGGCCCGGAAAATCCGATCTCTATCACGCTTTCCAGGCTATGATGATCCCGTATTACGCGGCGGATCTCTCCATCGCGCCGGCGGTGAAGCAGGGAAAAGGAATTTGAGACCCGCAAGTGAACATTGACGAAAATGCCGGGAGTTACGGACAATATGGCAGATAAGCAGACGCAGGATAAAGAGCGCAAGGGGCGCAGAGCGCCGGAAAATACAGGAGCAGAGCCGCGCAGGAAGCGGCCGCGGGACGCGGGAAGCGCGGAGGCAGGCCGGAATAATGCAGACGGAAGCCTGGAAGCGCACCGGAATAAGGCGGACGGAAGCCGAAAGGCGCAGAAGAGCAGTTCGGGCGGAAGCCGGGAAGTGCATCAGGGCGGCGCGGACCTCAGCGAGGAGGCGCGCCAGAGGCGGATCAGAAAAAGGCGGGCGCAGGCCCGCAGGCGCAGGGAGCGCCAGATCCTGATCAGGAAAATAGCGCTGGCTGTTTTTATCGTTCTGGCAGCCGGGATCGGATTTACAGCCTTCAGTATCCACAGAAGAAATGTCAGGGAAGAGGAGGCGGCGATCGCCGCATCCCGCCAGGCAGCCGAGGAGGCTGCGGCAGAGGCGTCCCGCAAGGCAGCTGAAGAGGCAAAGACAGCGGAGGCAAAGGCGGCTGAGGACGCGGCTCTGAAGGCTTCCCGCGAGAAAGCGGAGGAAGAGGGCGCCCTGGCGGCCTCCCGCAAGACGGCGGAAGAGGAGAAAGCGCAGGCCGAGGCGGCTAAGATCCCGGGCCTGAACGCGAGCTATGATTTCAAGGCCACGGACAACACGGCGGAGATCCCGGAAGAAGTGGGGAGCACCTACGCGGTCCTTGTGAATCTTGTGGACGGCACAGTTGTCGCCGGCAGGGAATACGATACGGAGATGAACCCCGCCTCCATGACCAAAATATTGACGCTTCTGGTGGCAGTCGAGAACATAAACCTCGACAGGCTCGATACGGACACCTATGAGATCCACCAGGGGATCACGGACTATGTTTTTACCCATGAGATGAGCCAGGTGGGATGGAATATCGGCGATACGCCGACGATCAGAAGCCTTCTCTACGGCACGATCCTTCCTTCGGGCGCGGATGCCGCGCTGACGCTGGCGGAGTATACAGCCGGTTCGGAGGAGGCCTTTGTAGAGCTGATGAACAAGAAGCTCGAAGAGCTCGGCATCTCCGATACGGCGCACTTTACCAATGTGGTGGGCGACTATGACGAAGAACATTACTGCACGGCGCTGGATATGGCGACCATCCTCAGAGCGGCCATCGACAATGAGACCTGCAGAGAGGTTCTCTCCTGCCACTATTACGAGGTACCGCCTTCGGGAGGTGAGGAATCCCCGAGCATCGATATTTCGAACTGGTTCCTGAGAAGGATCGAGGACAAGGACACGCACGGAGAAGTGGTCTGCGCCAAGACAGGGTATGTCTCGGAGTCAGGATTCTGCGCGGCGAGTTATCAGGTATCTGACAACGGCGGCCACTATATCTGTGTGACCGCGGACGGCGCCGGCATATGGCCCTGTATTTACGACCATGTGGAGATCTATACGGCATTTACGGAGTGACGCAGCAGCCCGCCCAGGACTGCCGGAGCGCGCGGCGCGCGGCTGAGGGAGACGGGCAGGGAGGGACTGGGAATTGTTAATGGATCATCTGAGGGAATACAACCTCAAGGAACTGGAGAGGAACAGGCAGTACAGAGTGCTGGGAAGGACCGGCGGATCGGTGGATCCCCTGAGCCTTTTCTGGACAGGATCGGCGCTGGAGCTGAATCTCAGGGCGACAGAGCTGTGGGTGACATTGGAATCTTCTTACATGGTCTTTGAGAACTGGATCGATGTGATGGTCAACGGGGCGCTGATCCAGCGCTTCATGGTACCGAAGGGGCGCAGTGAGATCTGCCTCTTTCGGGGAATGGACAGAAATCAGACGCGCAATGTCCGCATTGTGAGGGACACACAGGCGATGCACCTTGATCCCCGCAACAGCCTGTCCATCTGCAGCCTGATCACGGACGGGGTCTTTGAAGACGTGCCGGAACCGGCTATGAAACTGGAATTTATCGGGGACAGCCTGACCTCCGGCGAGGGACTTACGGGCGCATCGGATTATATGGAGTGGAATCCGGGGTGTTTCAGCGCGGTTCATACATATGCCTATCTGACATCTGCGATCCTCGGCGCGGAGTACAGCGTTTTGAGCCAGAGCGGATGGGGAACCTGCTATTCCTATGAGGGCGTCCGCAAGGACGCGATGCCTTTGTACTACGACCAGGTCTGCGGAGTGCTCCGGGGAGACCGGAACCGGCAGAAGGGGGCCTTTGACGAGTGGGACTTCGAGAACTGGAGGCCGGACGCCGTGATCGTAAGCCTGGGTACGAATGATGAGATGGCGATCAACACTGTCGCGGACTGCACGGTGCGGGAATTCGAGGATGCGGCATACAGATTTCTTGTCAAACTAAGGCAGCGAAATCCAGGAAGTTTTCTTCTGTGGTGCTACGGGATGCTCGGCCATGATCTGGAAGAGCCGCTCAAGAGAGCATTTGAGAGGTTCAGGAAGGAGACGGGAGATGCGGACAACGATCTCATGATCCTGGACAGCACTTCGGATGAGGAGCTGGGAAGCAGGGACCATCCGGGCAGAAGAGCCCATATGAGGGCGGCCCGCAAACTGGCGAAGCGCATTGCGGACGCTCTGTGGGAGCCGGAAAATGAGGATGTATTGGATGAGGTGAGGACTTGAAAGGAAACGGCAGATTTGGAAGGGATACTCTCATAGGCGGCGCGCTTCTTCTCCTGAGCCTGGCTGTGGCGGCGGCCGGCGTGATCGTGAGCATGAAGACGGGAAATAATAATTATTTCCTGGGATGCAGCCTTCCGGCCGCAGTGCTCATCGTGGCGGGCGGCGTGATGGTCAGAAAAGACCTGCTGACGGGGGAGGGAAGGCTCCTTCTTCCCGGCGGCGAGCAGACGATCAGGGCGCAGGTCCTCGGCGTGACCAGAAATCTGCGCAGAGAAGGGGAGAAAACGAGCTACTACGTGGTGTGCCGCTACAAAGACCCGGTGACCGGCAGGGAGGAGACCTTCAGCAGCCGGCCTCTGGATGAATATCCGGGCAAGGAAGTGATCGGCAGAGAAGTGACGGTGCGCCTTGATCCCAGGGAAAAGGGCCTTTACACGGTAGAGATCGACGAGCTTCTCGAAGAGATACAAAAGGAGAAAAAAGACAATGAACAGGCAGACGGAGTGCATTGAGGGATTCATAAAGAGGGCGGAAGCGGATGAGACTGTCTATATAACAGACGTGCGGCGCTCTTTTGACAAGCTCGGAACCTGCGCGTTTCATATTCATGTGCACATGTATGATGGAGAGACCGAGGTGTTTGTCCTGTCCCTTCCCGAGTGGGAGACCGCCGGGCAGCGCGAATTTGTCGCGGAGTATATCAGGGCTTTTGTGTTCAATCTCCTGAGCACGCTCGGAGCGCTCCGCATCGTGATCTATCTGGACACGGCGCAGACCGGCCTTAAGGAGATCGCGGAGGGACTCAGGGAGGACTTCCAGATGCGCCTTGCCAAAACAGAGAGAACCGGATACGGCAAGAGCCTCAATGTAAATGAGAGGACCGTCCGGGCGCTTTTTGGCGGTACCGAGGAGTTCACTATGGAGGTCAGGGATCTCTCTGAGGAGCCGGAATCTGCAGCAGCCCCTGCGGAGCCCGCCGGAACGGCAGTATTCGCGGAGCTGCCCGGCAGAGCGGAGAAGGCCTTCCTTCTGGGCGTCGATGTGGGCGGCACAGACATTAAATTCGCGGTCAGCCGCGACGGAAAGCTCGTCCACTGCGAGGAGCTGAACTGGGCGCCCGCCTCGTTTTCATGCGTGGAACAGCTCACAGATCCCGTTATGGAGGCTGCGGAGCGCCTGATGAAGCAGTTTGGAGAGGGCAGAAAGTGGGACGGGATCGGCCTGAGCTGGCCGGATGTCATCATCCGCAATATGATCGTAGGCGGTGAGACCACCAAGACGAAGGGGCTCAGAGAGAACAAAGACAGAGATTACGAGGAGCAGTTCGCGCAGCTCACAGGGCTCTGCGGAAGGCTCGGAGAATATACGGAGAGCGGGAACGGCGTGATGTGCTGCAACGACGGCCCTATGGCGGCGTTTACGGACGCCGTGGAGATGGCGGCGGCGGGAGAGGATATCTCCAAGGGATTCATCGCCTACAGCCTGGGCACCGAGCTGGGCACCGGCTGGGTACGGGCCGACGGCTCCATCCCGCAGATCCCGCTGGAGTTCTACCAGTGCATCATCGATCTGGGAAGCCGCAGGGCGAGGCAGTACAAAGCGGATGACGTCCGGAGCTGTCTCAACGTCAACACCCTGCTCCCCGGAACGCTGCAGAAATACACAGGGCAGTCGGGCGTATTCCGCCTCGCCTGCAAGGAGCTGCCTCAGAGTGAGCCCGCTTTCTATGAGGAGGTGCTGCGCAGAGGGCTTTTCAGGGTCAGCGCAGACGGATCTTTCATCGAGGTCCCGACGGAGCCTGAGGACAAGCGCAAGGAATGCCTGGAGTTCTTCATGGAGAAGGCGGCTTCGGGAGAGAGCGCGGTCTGCCGCGGCATCTTCCGAAGGATCGGAGAGTACATCGCCGTCACCTGGGCGGAAAATGAGTACATGTTCCATCCCGCGGCCAAGGAAAGGACTCTCTTCGGGAGACTGGTCAAGAGGCAGGAATGTTTTGACCTGATCAAAGAGGGAGCCGCCTCGAGAGAACCCGCACTGGTGCTCAAAAACGCGGATTCCGGACTTGCGGTGACGCCGCTCATGAGACAGCTCGAGGCTGACCCGGTGTTCACGGTGGCGCAGTTCGCGCAGGCCGTGGGAGCGCTGCATTTCGCGTGTCTGGGACAGCGCAGCGGACAGTGACAAAGGCCGCTCTCACAGATTGGGGGGGACCGCCTATGCAGGAATTACGAAAATACAGATATTGCAGTGTTAATATCGCGCTCGCGGTCATTCAGGCGGCGGTTTTCGCGCTGTGCGCCCTGACGGGCGAACGGCTTTATCTGGCGGGCCGCTGCGGAACGAACCTCGTGCTGGTACAGAAGGAGTACTGGCGGCTTCTGACCTCGGTATTTCTCCACTCCGGGCTGTCCCACCTCGGGAGCAACCTTCTGGTGCAGGTCCTGATGGGAAACGCGGTGGAAAGGAATCTCGGGCACATCCGCTATCTGATCCTGTATATCGTATCCGGCGTCGGGGGAAATGTCATTTCCGTCCTGTACGACCGGGCCCAGGGGGTCAACACCTACTCGGTGGGTGCCAGCGGAGCCGTCTTCGGCGTGATGGGAGCCCTGCTCGTTCTCATCATCAAGGGCAGAAAAAAACTGCGCACCGGCTCATCGCTCCTTGTGAGAGCCGGCTTCGCAGTCTTCTATGCGGTCTATGCGGGGCTCAGAAGCCCCTATGTAGATAACGCGGCGCATCTGGGCGGACTGGCCTTCGGTGTGCTCCTGGGAGTGATCCTCACGATCCAGCTCGATGAGGTGGATCTGCAGGACCTGCGGTAAGCGGGCCCGGCGAGGCACTTTCAGGTCAAAATAGTGATCCTTCGCGAAAATGCAGCGTCACTCGGCGCTGTCTTTTCTGGTCTGGAGGATCCGGATCCCGTTTACCTCCAGCTCGTCCACGACGGGGATCAGCAGGTATTCCATGCCGTCGATGACCCTGGTCTTAAGCATATCCGCCATATCCGCCTTCACGCTGATCTTGAGGGAGGGGGACTTGACCTCGAGCTTTGTGGTCTCGACAAGGTTTTCGGCCATCAGCGGCACGCCTTCGCCCACCGCCTCGTCATAGGCGTCGTCAAAGTCGCTCAGCACGGACTGGTCGGCGCCGTTCTCCGAGAGCAGGCGGCGCATCTGCGCCTTCTCGATCTGTACGGGCTCGCCGGAGTCCTTGTTCTGCTCTATGATCTCATTTACGGCGTCGTTGATCGCCTTGACATTCTCAAAGTCGCAGTTGCGGCCCAGGGTCTGTTCCACCATGGACTTGAAGAGCTCTTTCTGGCTCGATTCCGGGATCGGCAGAACACAGCCGAGAAGGTCGGCGCTGATCTCCTCGTGTCTCTCCTCCTCCTTGCGGCAGTAGTAGAGCAGGCTGTGGATATCGGGCTGCCTGTCGTTGTAGGCGGGAAACAGGAAGCCGCTGACCGGCTTCTGAACGGCCCAGTCCGTGCGTCGGTCGAGGAAAGTGCATGCCTCCTCGTCGTAGCAGAGCCCTTCCTTCATGAGGATCACAGGGCAGATGCAACACACAAGGAAGGAGTAGACGTAGTCGGAGGCGTCTTCCATATCGGCATTGTCGGTTCCCTTGGCGGGGATATCGTAGGTGCCGTGCATCAGAAGGATCAGGTACTTGGTCTCGCAGCGGAAATTCTCCACGACCTTATTGAAGAACAGGGTCAGGAGCTCATCGTTTTTAAGCTCCGACTGCTGAAGCCTGTAGAGCAGCTGCTGGCGGCCGCCCTCAGCCTCCTCCCCGAGGGGGAATTCCATGTTAAAGAGGTTGCGCCCGAGCTTACCGGACATGGTGCCGCGCAGGATCTCGCAATATTTTTCCATGGATTCCTTCTCCATGGCGGCGATGGAGTCGTGCAGCTCGCGGATGACTTCCCCCTCCTCGTTGACATAACAGGCGCGGATCCTGTCGATGCAACTGTCGGGTTTGATCAGTTTTCTTATCTCATTGATCGCTTTTTTGTCCATTGTATACCTCTCAGATCTCAAATTGGCCGTCTTTTGGACGGTAACATCAAATATACTACAGAAATTTTGGTTTCGCTAGAGCCCGGTTGATGGTATAATATGTATTCAGATTGAATTATGCGCAGCAGCGCACAGAAGGGGAGGAAATGACCATGGAAACTAATGGAAATCGCAATGACGCCAAGTGGGACGCTTTTGAGAAGATGATGGAGGACAAAGTCGTCTTTACAGTTCCGATCGATGAGAGCGTCAAGGCGGGCGTCGTGACTTCGCTGAAAGGTGTCAGGGCATTTATTCCCGCATCCCAGCTCAGCACGAGCTATGTCGAGGATACGAGTGAGTGGATCGGCAAGGAGATCGACGTTGTGATCATCACAGCAGACAGAGAGAAACAGCGTCTGGTCCTGTCCGGCAGAGAGGCAGCCAAGATCAAGCGCAGCCAGGAGAAGAAGGCCCGCATCGAGGCTCTTGCAGTCGGTACCGTGATCGAGGGCAAGGTTGAGACCATCAAGCCTTACGGCGCTTTCGTGGATCTCGGGAACGGGATCAGCGGACTGGTACACATCTCTCAGATGAGCACCAAGAGAATTGCCACTCCTGAGGAAGTATGCAAGGAAGGCGATGTCGTCAAGGTCAAGGTCACCAAGGTGAAGGACGGCAAGGTCAGCCTCAGCATGAAGGCTCTCGAGGAAGCTCCCGCTCCGACAGAGGATGATATTCCGGAGCTCTCTCAGGTAGTTTCTCACGAGAAGGCTACAACCAGTCTCGGAGATCTGCTCAAGAATATCAAGCTGGACTGATTTAGAGATCAAACGTATATATACTGTTTAATCAGATAAGAGGGGTGAACGGGCGGTCATAGTACCGCCCGTTCATATTTTGCAGCCCGCACGGCATGCTTACTATAGAGGAAAAGCGCAAATGGGAGAGAACCGGACGAGTGAAAAGGGAATAAAGGCCAGTGATCCGGCGATATTTTGCCGTCTCGCGGCGATCCTTCTGTGCGTGTGGCTGTGTGCCGGGGCGCAGGGCCGGGCGATGACCCTTGGCAGCCTGTCTGAGGAGATCTCCGAAACCGGGGAGAGCGAAGATGCCGCGCAGAATTCGGAGGCGGGCATCGATGATCCGGAAACGCCTGCAGAGACTGCTGCGCAGAATTCGGATCTTGTGATGATCCGCGTGGAGGGGAAACTGGAGGAAACGGACAGGGCCGCTCTGTTGGAGCGGATCAATGCCATCCGCAGGGAGGCCTGCGAGGAGGGGATCGACAATCCGGTGAACGGGATCCCGCTGACGCCTGCGGACTATGCTCCTCTGCAGTGGTCCTATGCCCTTGAGGAGATCGCGGTCCTTCGCGCGGCGGAGAGCACGATCCTGCAGGATCATGTGAGACCCGACGGAAGAGAGTGCTTCAGCGCGGCGCCTGAGGGCGTTTCCTACACGATGGAGACCCTGGCCTGGGGATTTGGCAGCGCGGCGGAAGCCGTGGAGGGCTGGTATTCCGAGAAATCCTCTTATTTAAATGCGGACGGCAAGCCAGCCGGTCACTATATGGCGCTGATCAATCCCGAGAACAGATATGTGGGCATCGCGGATCTGAGGGCGCAGTGGCAGAGGGACGCCTGTGCCGGCGCGTTCGGAGCAGGCGGCAGCGAAGGGGAACCGGTGAGGACAGAGGTGAACGGGGAAGGGGAATCGGTGTGGATGATCCCCCTCAGGGAAGATTTTCTGCCTTCTGTCATTGAGAGAGCGCTGGAGGTCACGGCAGGGAGGATCTTCCGTGCGGCGCAGTCCGTTGCGCGGGGCTGAGCTCTGCGGCGGCCCGCAAGGGCGCACATTGAATGATCTAAGGCCCGCAGTGCGAGTCTTGAAATAAGAAAAAGAACTGGAAAGAGATCACATGCATGAGATGAGCTATGTAGTGCGGTTTGTGAACCTGGCGCTTAATAAGGCCCGGGAGAACGGGGCCTGCGGCGTGCGGAGCCTGACCGTATCAGTGGGCGAGATGACCGACATCGTGCCGGAATACCTGTATAAGTACTATCCCGATGCCGTAAAGGGCACGATCATGGAGGGGTCCGCACTGAAAGTGGAGGTGATCCCCGTGAAGATCAGATGCGCGGGATGCGGAGAGTACTACCACCCGGAGAGGGCCAATTCTTACGCCTGCCCGGTCTGCGGCAGCAGTGAAGGAAGGATCTGCGAAGGGCGGGGAATGGAACTGAAGGCGCTTGAGATCGTGGCGCCGGACGGATAAGAATATTGTTTTTCGGAAAAATTCAGAGTGATCTGAAATTTTTTTGCCAAAAAAAAGGAAAAATATACAAAGACATTTACAGTAAAGAGGATTATAATACCGTTTAGTCCATTGTTATATAATTAACCATAACAGAGACCAGAAAGGGAAACGCAAATGGGAATATCAGTATTTTTGATCCTGTTCCCGCTGTGCTGCGCGCCTGTGATGTATTTCATCACAAATGACAGACTGCGGGCATACGTCACTTATGTGGCGGTCGGAATCATCGCGGCGGCGTCGATCGCCCTTACGGCGCTCTGGGCGCTGAACGGGGCAGGTCCGGTGCAGCTGTACAAAGAGACAGAGCTGGCCGATCATGCCATCCTCATCGCGGAGTTGCTGCTGATGGTGCTGGTCACCTATCTCTGCTTCAAGCACAAGAAGTATTGGATCAGTATCCTGTCGATCGTCCCCACACTGATGATCGCGAGGCAGGAGCTGACAAGTCCCACTCCGATGACCCTTTGCCATATCTATATCGATCACCTCTCGATCCTGATGTGCCTGATCGTAGGCGTGGTGGGAAGCCTGATCATTTTATACGCGACCGGCTATATGTACGGATATCACCAGCACCGGAAGGACGTCAGGGACAACAGAAGATATTTCTTCATGCTCCTGTTTATCTTCCAGGGTGCCATGTTCGGATTTGTCTTATCAGAGAGCCTTATGTGGATCGACTTTTTCTGGGAGGTGACCAGTGTGTGTTCCTTCCTGCTGATCGGCTATACCAGGGAAAAAGAGGCCATCAACAATTCTTTCAGAGCGCTCTGGATGAACCTTCTGGGCGGAGTCGCGCTGGCATCGGGCATTGTCTATTTTGACCAGTCGGTGAACTGCGTGTCCCTGCACAAGGTCATTGAATACGCGCAGACCGGCGTGCTCCCGGCTGTGATCGCTGTGGCCCTGATCGCCTTTGCGGCGCTGACCAAGGCGGCCCAGCTTCCCTTCTCCACATGGCTTATGGGAGCGATGGTGGCGCCCACGCCTTCTTCCGCGCTCCTGCACTCCGCGACGATGGTAAAGGCGGGCATCTATATCCTGTTCCGGCTTTCCCCCGCGATGGGCGGCACAACGACCGGAAATGTTGTCGTATTTATCGGCGGCTTTACTTTCTTTATGGCCTCCATTATGGCGATCTCCCAGAGCGACGGCAAAAAAGTGCTGGCCTTCTCTACGATCTCCAACCTCGGCCTGATGACGGCCTGCGCGGGTGTCGGCGCCCATGAGACTGTCTGGGCGGGAATCTTCCTTATGATGTTCCACGCGGTGTCCAAATCCCTGCTGTTCCAGGATGTGGGAGCGACAGAGAATGCCACCGGAAGCCGCGATATCGAGGATATGCACGGCCTTCTGTACAGGCTTCCCATGCTGGGCTTTTATATGTTCATCGGCATTGCCGCCATGTTCCTCGCCCCCTTCGGAATGCTGATCTCCAAGTGGTCGGCGCTGAAAGCGGCCGTCGACAGGAGCAATATCCTTTTCGTCATGTTCATTACCTACGGTTCCGCCACGACGAGCTTCTACTGGACCAAGTGGATGGGCAAGATCATCAGCCGAAGCCACGAGACCGGCGCCATGATGGAGGAGAAGATCACGGGAAAGACCGAGAAGTTCTCCATGACAGTGCACGCCATCCTGATGATCGCGCTGTGCGTCTTTATGCCCTGGCTCTCCAATAACTTCGTAGATCCGATGCTGGTCGAGCTGTTCGGAAAGTTTGTCAACGTTCTTCCGAACGGGATCCTGGCCATGATGGTGCTGATCATGTGCATCGTCTTCCTGATCCCGCTGGCGGCCTATTTCTATGCCAAGAACAGGCAGACCAATTACAAGCTCAACTATATGAGCGGCATCAACACGGGAAACAACAACGCTTTCGTCGACTCCTTCGGAGGCGAGAAGAAACTGTGGCTTTCCAATTACTATTTTGACAGGCTGATCCGGCCGGATCTGATGATGGTCTTCTGCCAGGTCATCACGACCGCTGTGCTGGCCGTCATGATCAGCTTCATTCTGGGAGGTGCACTGGTATGAGTTACAAAGCAGTTGTCATGGTTGTTCTGTA
>Ga0326513_10001595_pt1 | contig 17412 bp, 13 predicted proteins | sample 2_2465_0518_D_FD_203654 | JGI IMG/M metagenome (GOLD analysis project Ga0326513, IMG submission 203654) | Bovine rumen microbial communities from UC Davis, California, United States - 2_2465_0518 | ecosystem: Host-associated > Mammals > Digestive system > Stomach > Rumen | place: USA... | reverse complement strand
GTGTAGACAGCGGCGAGATGCGTGCCGCCCTGGCACTCTATCCTGTGTCGATGCAGCAGATCATGGACATTGCCGACAGCGGGAAGATCATGCCGCCAAAGGCTACATGGTTTGAGCCGAAGCTGCGCTCAGGACTGGTGATTCACAAACTGTCATGATAATGCATAACGCCGTCATAACGAAGGGATGACCGACGAGTTCAAAACTATCAAAAATGCAGGCGAGGGCTACTACACTGAGAAGCGTAGCAAGTTCCTCGCCTTTGCCCACCACGTTGAGACCGTCGACGAGGTGAAGCAACTTATTGACGGCTATCGGAAGAAATACTACGATGCCCGCCACGTCTGCTACGCCTATATGCTGGGGGCTGAGCGCACCGAGTTCCGGGCCAACGACGACGGCGAACCCTCATCCACGGCAGGAAAACCCATTTTGGGACAGATCAACTCTGCCGAGCTGACCGACATACTCATTGTCGTCGTGCGCTATTACGGCGGCGTCAACCTGGGCACCAGCGGACTGATTGTGGCCTACCGAGAGGCGGCTGCCGATGCTATTGCCCATTGTCAGGTGGAGACACGCCAGGTGGAGGAGGTCGTCAGCTACAGCTTTGCCTATCCCATGATGAACGACGTGATGCGCATCGTCAAAGACATGGGGCCGCGTATTGTCAGCCAGACCTACGACAACACTTGCGACATCAAGCTGGCCATCCGCCAGTCGGAGGCTCCGCAGTTACGCCAGCGTCTGGCGAAGTTATCATTTGAATAGACCTTTTTTGTTAGATATGTTACGTCAAGGATTGTTTTCATGTTTCTTTCTATTATCACTCTCTGCCACGGCGCAGACGAAGTGGAATGCCCGCTATCAGCAGTATATCGACCAGTATAAGGACATAGCCATTGAGCAGATGAAGCGCTGGAAGATTCCGGCCTCCATCACACTGGCACAGGGCATCTTCGAGAGTGGGGCGGGGCAGAGCTGGCTCACGCTCCAGTCTAACAACCATTTCGGCATCAAGTGTCACGGATGGACGGGCCGCTCGGTCTATAAGGACGATGATGCCCGCAACGAGTGCTTCCGCGCCTACGACTCTGCCTTCGACTCCTTTGAAGACCACTCCCGCTTCCTGGCTTCAGGACAGCGCTACAGAAGCCTGTTCTCGCTGAAGACCACCGACTACAAGGGATGGGCACGCGGCCTGAAAGCTGCCGGCTATGCCACCAACCCGCAGTATGCCAACAAGCTGATAGACATTATTCAGCTATACAGACTCTATGAGCTCGATACGGCCAGGGGCTACGATAAGTTCATGAGCAGCCATGCCAGGGACCACGGTGTGAACGGACAGCCGCTGCACCCCATTAAGATGTACAACAAGAACTATTTCATCTATGCCCGCCGGGGGGACACCTTCCGCAGCATTGGCGAGGAGATAGGTATTTCGTACAAGAAGATAGCCCGTTATAACGAACGTGACCGACATGACCCTCTGGAGGAGGGCGAGGTCGTGTGGCTGAAGAAAAAACAGAAGCGCGCACCCAAGGACTACAAGGGACACCTGCACTATGTCAAGCGTGGCGAGTCGATGTACTTCATTGCCCAGAAGTACGGCATCCGGCTGAAGTCGCTCTACAAGATGAACCACCTGGGTCCCGATGACGACATCATGGTGGGACAGGGACTCAGGCTACGATAAGCGTCCGCAGTAGGTGAACACGTCAGGAAAGTGCTCACCTATTTTTATGGCCTCGCGGAACAGTCCGAAGACCGAGCTGCCCGAACCAGACATGGCGGCATAGACAGCACCAAGTTCGTAGAGCCGTTGCTTGATGGCGCCAATCTCAGGATGCAGGGTGAAGACACTCTGTTCGAAGTCGTTCCGAAGGTCGTCGCGCCAGGTCTCTATGGGCTGCATGACCACGTCACGACAGTTCTTCAGGGGCTTGGCGGGCTTTATCAGCGAGAAGGCCTCACGTGTAGACACAGGGATGTCGGGGCGTACCACGGCGATGTGATAGTCTGACAGGTCGAGACTCACAGGCTGCAGCCGTTCACCGATACCTTCAGCGTAGGCCGGACGGCTCAGGATGAAGAAGGCACAGTCGGCACCCAGCCTGGCGGCATAGTCTGTCATCTGTTGTTCAGACAGTCCTAAGGCAAACATCTTATTCAGCGCCAGAATGGTGTAGGCACAGTCGCTCGAACCGCCGCCCATTCCAGCTTGTGTGGGTATGCCCTTGTACAGATGAGCATGAATGCGTGGCAGGGTGGGGAAGTCCTGTTTCAGCAGCTGGTAGGCACGCACCACCAGATTGCGCTGCTCGTCGCCCTCCACCGCCATGTTCGTCACCTTGATGTCGCAGTCGGCTGCTGAGGGGAAGCCATCGGCCATCGTCGTCAGTTCCAGGGCATCCTTGATGTTGACGGGATAGAACACCGTCTCCAGGTTGTGATAACCGTCTGCCCGCCGCTCTACGACGTTCAGCCCCAGATTGATTTTTGCTATAGGAAATGTTATCATATTTACTGTTATTCTTAAGCTAATGTTAGATAGGCTCCGTCCAAATATAGATATTCCTCAAGCATCAGGTACTGTAGGGCGGCATCTACCTGCTCGTATGGAAGTGGAATCTGCTTTAGTTGGGTAATATGATGAGGCTTGTGGTCGGCCAGTAGGGTGAGTATCATCTGTCCGGCCTCCTCCCGTTTCTTGTCGTTGGTCAGCGCCTGGCTGGCTCTCAGACAGACGTCACACTGGCCGCAGTCGTGGCTACTGGATTCTCCAAAGTAGTACAGCAGCTGACGGCTGCGGCATACGTTGTCGGTCTCTATGTACTGTAGCATGGCATGGATACGTTCCTCGTAGCGTCGGCGCAGGTCATCGTAGACGGCAGGTGGAAAGATCAGATGCTCTGAGTCCTCGCGACGCTGCATGTAGCGTACGTAGGGAGTGTGCTTCTGCGGTATGAAGCGTATGATGTTCCTGGCTGCCAGCGTCTTCAGAATCATGTACACCTGAGGCTTCGTGGAGCCGCATTCCTGGGCTATAAAAGATTCGTCTATGTAAGCATAGTCTGTGAACAGACCTCCGTAGTTGCGTAGCAGTACCGTGATGACGCGCTCCATGTCAGGCTCCTGCTGGTCCAGGCGATATAACTGGTCGCGGCTCAGACAGAACATGACGCGTGCCTGTGCCTCCTGCTCCTCAATATAGTCTATGTAGCCTGCACGGTTCAGGATTTTCAGGGCTGAGTGTACCTGAACGGGGAAGTGTCGGAACTTGTGGCAGAAGTCATCGACGTTAAACTCGAAGATGGCATTGTAGCCTGAGCCTGTGGCCACCTGATAATAGTAGGACAGGTGGTCGTAGACCAGCCTGACGTAGTCTTTCTCAGGGAAGGTGTCGGCAATACGCTTCAGCAGTTTGCGCTGGTCGCTGCCGTTATAGAGCAGCACGGCGTATGCTTTCTTGCCGTCTCGCCCGGCACGTCCAGCCTCCTGGAAGTAGGCCTCTATGGAGTCCGGAGTGTCGATATGGACTACTAGCCTGACATCGGGCTTGTCAATGCCCATACCGAAGGCGTTGGTTGCCACCATTACGCGTATCTTGTCGTGCTGCCACTGCTGTTGCCGTTCGTCTTTCTGGGCGGAGTCAAGTCCGGCATGGTAGTGGGTGGCAGTGATGCTCTGATCGTTCAGCAGGTCGGCCACCTCCTTGGTGCGTCGCCGGCTGCGTACATAGACGATGGCTGCGCCAGGCGTGTTCTTCAGTATGTGTATCAGTTCGTCGCGCTTGTCGGTGGCATGGCGTACGACATAGGCCAGGTTACTGCGTTCAAACGACATGCGGAAGACGCGCTTCTCGCTGAAAGCCAGCCGTTCTTGTATGTCGTCGACGACGGCAGGGGTGGCCGTGGCCGTCAGCGCCAGCACGGGCGTATCTGGCAGTTCGTGTCGTATGTCGGCTATCTGCAGGTAGGAGGGGCGGAAGTCATAGCCCCATTGTGAGATGCAGTGGGCTTCGTCGACGGTAATGAAACTGACCTTCATGTGGCGCAGCTTCGTACGGAAGAGTTCTGACGACAGCCTCTCAGGCGAGACGTAGAGCAGCTTCACGGCACCGAAGACGGCATTTTCAAGGGTGGTCAGCACGCGTTCATGCTCCATGCCGCTGTAGATGGCTGCTGCCCGTATGCCCCGTCGTCGCAGGTTCTGCACCTGATCTTTCATCAGGGCTATAAGCGGAGTGATGACAATGCAAACGCCCTCAGCAGCCAGTGCCGGCACCTGAAAGGTGACTGACTTGCCGCCACCCGTCGGCATCAGGCCCAGCGTGTCATGACCGGCACCGATAGACTCGATGATTTCTCGCTGAATGCCGCGGAAATCATCGTAGCCCCAGTACTTCTTCAGTATTTCCTGATAAGACATACAAACTGGTTTATGATGCCTTTATCGTTTATTCTGTCTCGCTCGGCTTGATGTCCTCTATCTGTAGTTGCACCTCGCTGCGCTTATAGACGTTCTCCTCAATCGTGTAGACAATATCAAACGAGCGTTTCGACTTGATGTAGCGCGCCGCCTGACTCTGGCCGAAGGCAATGCCGTTCATCACGTTGCTCGACTTTGAGTCAACCAGTTCCAGCTTGATGTGCTCCTGCTGGCGTCCCACCACCTTGCTTGTTCCGTAGTCATAGACATTGCGGGTACAGAACAGCGGTTTGGGATTATCGGGGCCGTGGGGCGCAAATTTCTTGAGGTCGTTGTGCAGTTTCTTGGTGATTTCACGGAAATCCACCTCCTCCTCGATATCCAGCGTGGCCTCTGTCTGTTCAGGCAGGATATGGTCGTTGACATATTGCTGGAAGCGGCGCCGGAACTCTGGAATATTCTCAATCTTCAGCGACAGGCCTACAGCATAGGTGTGGCCACCAAAGTTCTCCAGTATGTCGCGGCATGATTTCACGGCGTCGTAGATGTCGTAGCCGGCTACCGAGCGTGCCGAACCGGTAGCCAGGTCGCCGCTGCGCGTCAGCACCACCGTGGGGCGGAAGTACATTTCCGTCATGCGCGAGGCCACGATTCCAACCACGCCCTTCTTCCAGTTCTCGTCGTAGAGCACAATGCTGTTATGGTGCTTCTGGCTCTCCAGTTTCTCAATAATCTGGTTGGCCTCCTCGGTCATCTGCTTGTCAACATCCTTGCGCTGTTCGTTATACTCGTTGATGTGTGTAGCCATGGCTAGTGCGCGGTTGAAGTCACGCTCCACCAGCAGGTCGACGGCTTCGATGCCGCTCTGCATACGCCCTGAGGCATTGATGCGCGGTCCTATCTTGAACACGATGTCGCTCATGGTCAGCTCACGCCCCGTCAGTCCGCATATCTCGATAATGGCTTTCAAGCCGATGGATGGACCCTGGTTCAGCTGCTTCAGTCCGTGGAAAGCCAGAATGCGGTTCTCGCCTGTCATCGATACAATATCAGCGGCTATGGACACGGCACAGAAGTCCAACAGTGGAATAAGCCTTGAAAACGGAATGCCGTTGTTCTTGGCAAAGGCCTGCATGAACTTGAAACCTACGCCGCAGCCGCACAAGTGCTTAAAGGGGTAGGTAGAGTCCTCGCGTTTGGGATTCAGGATGGCCACTGCGGGCGGCAGTTCCTCGTCGGGCACGTGATGGTCACAGATGATGAAGTCTATGCCAAGCGACTTGGCATAGGCAATCTCGTCGATGGCCTTGATACCGCAATCGAGCACGATAATAAGTTTCACACCTTGTTCCGCTGCATAGTCCATTCCTTTCTTGCTGATACCATAGCCTTCCTCATAGCGGTCGGGGATATAGTATTCAATGTTAGAATAGAACTGCTGCAGGAACTTGTACACCAAAGCAACCGCCGTACAGCCGTCAACGTCATAGTCGCCGTAGACCATGATACGCTCTTTGCGGCCCATAGCATCGTTCAGTCTGTCGACCGCCACATCCATGTCGTTCATCAGGAAGGGGTCTATCAGCTCGTTTAGCATGGGACGGAAGAAACGCTTGGCCGCCGATTCCGTCTTGATGCCGCGCTGGATGAGCAAGTCGGCAAGGATTGGACTCATGCCAATCTTCTCTGCCAGCTCCTTAGCCGCCGCGGTTCTGTCGGGTGTAGGTGGTTCGTAATTCCATTTGAAATGCATTTATATTTTATTTTTGTTTATGTCGCTTTGGTGAAAACCGCCTAATATGGCAATTTACGGCTCAAAGTTACATAAAAAAAACGACATAACCTCAAGATAATACAAAAATTTAACAGAATTCAACTTTAGCAGATGGCCTGTCTATGTTTTTTTGAGATATGATAAAGAAAAAGGGTTTAAAAGTTTGTCGGTTCAAAATTAAAGCGTAACTTTGCGGCAGAATGAGAAAGTCGGTAAGATTAGGATTTTTTTTCTTTGCTTTTGCATTGGTGGCTTTGCTGTGCTCTTGTTACAATCGTGGCCAGCTGTCGCCCGATGCCTGGGACCTGACACAGCAGCAGTTAGACAGCATCTCGTTCTACACCACTCACCACTATACGCAGAACTATAACTTCCTCGTGAGGGCCGACTCCATGCCCATCATACCGCAGCTGCCTGCCGAGGCTCTCAGCGACATGCCCGTTGACACGCTGATGGTCTACAAGGGCGACCACCTGGTGGTGGCTGACATCACCACGGTGCCCGCCGACACCATTGACTCCGTATGGGTGAAGGTGGCACGCGACCAGGAGACCTTCGGCTGGATACATGAGCACGACATGCTGGTGGCCGTCTCGCCAGATGACCCTATCTCGGAGTTCATTGATTTCTTCTCCGACGCCCACCTGCTCATCTTCCTGGCATTGGTGGTGGTGGTCGTGGCCGTCTATGTGAACCGCAAGCTGATGAGGCGACAGGCCAAGCTCGTCCACTTCAACGACATCGCCTCGTTCTATCCCACCTTGCTCTGTCTGCTGGTGGCAGCCTCGGCAACACTCTATTCCAGTATCCAGATGTTCGACCCTGAGAAGTGGCGCCACTTCTACTATCACCCTACGCTCAACCCCTATGCCGTGCCCTTCACGCTGGGCCTGTTCCTGGTCTCGGTGTGGGCCCTTCTGATTGTGGGCGTGGCCGTGCTCGACGATGTGCGACGCCAGCTGCCCTTCGGCGAGGCCGTACTCTATCTGTTGGGATTGGGAGCCACCTGCGCCGTAGACTACGTTGTGTTCAGCGTCTCCACCTTATATTATATAGGCTATCCGCTGTTTCTGGCATACGCTGTGTTTGCCCTGTACCGCTATTTCTGCCAACCACGCCCTCGTTACCAGTGTGGGCGCTGCGGTGCACCACTTTACCGGAAGGGTACCTGCCAGCATTGCGGTGCTCTTAACGAATAAACAAAAACTTAACATACTAACAACTATAAACATGAAGAACTATTTACTTGAGAAACTAAGTATTGCCTGCATGATGGCCTGTGCCGTCATGACAGCCGGGGCAGCCGACATACATGTGGCCACTACGGGTAGTGACGACAATGCCGGCACGGAGGCAGCACCGCTGCTGACTATCCACAAGGCGCTGGAGCTGGTGAAGGCCGGCGACCGCATCCTGATTCACGAGGGAACCTACTACATCGCCGAACGGCTCAAGATTCCCGAGTTGCCGACGAACCCCGATTTGCGCTGTGAGATGCGTGCCTGGCCGGAGGAGGCTGCAGGCAAGGTGATCATAGACGGCTCGAACATGAACCCTGCATCGGAGATAGCCTTTAAGCAGGCCCGTTGTATCTATGTCAACCACCTGGCCAACTACTGGACCTTCTACGGACTGGTGTTGCAGAATGCCAAGGACAACGGCATGAAGATGGAGGGCTCGTACAACATCGTGGAGCGCTGTACCTTCCGCTGGAACAACGATACCGGTCTGCAGCTGGGTATGTTCAAGGACTTCAGCATTGAGGAGACCAAGTCGTTCCCCATCAGCGGACAGCCGGAGTACAATCCCGGCTACAGCTACTGCCGATACAACAAGGTGATTAACTGCGACGCCTACGAGAATGCTGACCTGAAGTCGTACAGCGGCTCTGACGACGGCGGTGATGCCGACGGCTTTGCGTGCAAACTGTTCCCAGGCCCCGGAACGGAATTCCGCGGCTGCCGTGCCTGGACGAACTCGGACGACAACTGGGATCTCTACATGGTTTACCATCCTGTGGTGATAGACCATTGCTGGGCTTACCATGCCGGCTATACCAAGGACGGCAAAGAGGGTAAGAACGGCAACGGCTTCAAGCTGGGTGGCGGCGGCTCGGCCGGCGGTGCTGCCTTCGACCAGTCTACGGGTGCCCATGTGGTGACCAACTGTGTGGCCTTCGGAAACCTGCACAAGGGCTTCGACCAGAATAATGCCATCGAGGGTATGTACGTCATCAACTGCACGGCCTGGGGCAATGAGTTCAACTACCGCTTCCCCACCATCTTCAAGTATGGCACGATGACCATCCGCAACTGCGTAGGGTGGGGGGCCACCGCCCAGAAGAGCGGGGTCAATATTGGCAACCATGAGTTCCTGTCGCCCGACAAGGAGGGCTATCAGGACCCCGACACCGAGTATAACTCCTGGACCACCATAGACGGCTGCAACCCCATCAAGGAGGGCTACAAGGAGGGAAAGACGCAGATAGAGACCAAGGACCACTCCGGCGAGTTCCTGTCGCTGAGCGTCGACGACTTCATGGCTCCCCGCGAGGCCGACGGTTCGCTGCCCAACAACAACTTTGCACGCCTGAAACCCGGCAGCATCTTCAAGGATATGGGTACGCCTATCATCGGCTACACCCCCACGCGCAAGATGACCGAGGCAGAGTGTACGGCTGCCGGACTGGAATATATCACCGCCGACGACATCTACATACCATACAACGATGCCGCACCCGACTTCGGTGCCTTCGAGCTGGACGGCGTGCCCTTCGAATTTACGGTGCCCGAGAAGATTGAGGTGAAATGCAGCACGGCCAACTCGTCGCAGGAGATTGTAGCCGGGCAGGCCATTGAGGCCATCGTCTATGAGTGGAGCGAGGCAGGCACCGGCGCCACCGTAGAGGGACTGGCTGAGGGGCTGACCTATAGCGTCAGCGGCAACACGCTGACCATCAGCGGCACGCCCGCCACCGGCTGCTCCTTCAAGGTTACCATTTCGGGCGACAGCGACAAGGGCGTGAAGGCCGTCAGCACAACGGGCATCGTGAAGACCGTCACCCCCTTCAAGGTGCTCACCGGCGACTGGTATCACTTCACCGATGCCTTTGAGGCGTTGCCCGCCGACCTGCAAGGCGTATTGGAGCTGGTGCAAGGCGACAACAGCGATGCAGGCAAAGCCCTGACATCCATTGACCCTGAGAAGGAAGAGTCGGGCTCTGGCTTCGGCAAGGGTGCGCTCTGCATGGGACAGAGTAACGGCGGTCTGAAGCTGACGCTCAAGGATGGTGTGCTGGAGCTGAAGCTGAACCTGTACTTCACCGGCGGCCGTTCGTTTAAGATTACCTGTACGCTGGCCGACGGCACCTCGAAGAGCGTTACGACTGAGAAATACAAGAAGGGAACGTACGGCGGCTATGACATCCTGACCACTGCGGGACTGACCGACGAGGCCGACAGGCTCAAGGTGAGAAGCATCGTGTTCCAGCAGAACGGTGCCAACGGCGGTGCCCGTGCCTACGACATGTATGTGCGTGTGCCCGACAACGGCACAACAGCCATCGAGACACTCAGAGGCCAGGGCGCAGGCGTGGCTTACAAGAGGCTTCAGGACGGAAGGATCATTGTCGTGAAGAACGGCCAGAGCTATAACCTTCAGGGACAAGCGGTTCAGTAATTTATGACTATGAAGAAACTGACATTATTATTCAGTCTGCTTTGCTTTGCCTTCACCCTGCAGGCAGCCGATGTGGCTGAGGACTTTAGCACGCTGGAAAAGGGGAAATACGGCACCGGCAGCGAACAGACGGTAACGCTGCCCTCAGGCGAGTGGCGGGCGCTGAAGATGGAACTCAAGGTAAACAGCGGCACCAGGCAGTTCACCTTCTCAAGCGGTACGGGGTCCTGTCTCATCACACCGGCCATGGACGATCCGGGCAAGATAACCGTTGACTGGGGCTCTGGCGGTAACAACAAGCTGACCATCAGCTACTCTGTTGATGGAGGGGCCTGGCAGCAGCTTGACCAGATTTCGTCAGGAGGCTCGGGAGCCAAGTCGTATGGCAGCAAGACGGGACTCGACGGACAGTCCAACGTGCGCTTCCGCTTTGTAGGCAGTTCCAGCAACACGTATGTGACAAAGGTGGTCATCAAGTCGGCCAGCGTCGTACCCACCGATCCTGACGACCCCACCTATATCACGGAGGGGACATGGGTGCCCACGAAGGCATTCCCCGCAGCCGTGAACACCTATTACATATCGCCTGACGGCAACGACGCGACGGGCGACGGTTCGGAGGCCAAACCCTGGTACAACATTGCCGTGGCATACGCCGCTGCACAGCCCGGCGACCATATCGTCTGCAAGGGCGGAACCTATAAGATTAGCAAGTACGGCACCGACGGCAAGCTCACCGTGCGCATGAACAAGAAGGGCACGGCCACAGCCCCCATCGTCATCCGTTGCGCCGATGGCGAGAAGCCCGTCTTCGACTTTGAACAGCAACTGCTCGACTGCAAACGTAGCACTAAAAACGTTGGCGACAGAGGTGTTCTGCTCTCAGGCGACTACCACATCATTTTCGGCATTCACATCAAGCATGCTGCCGACAACGGCATCAAGCTGGAAGGCTCGCACAACCGCATTGAGCGCTGTGAGTTCTCGTATAACCTTGACACGGGGTTGCAGTTAGGCTTTGGCCATCATTTCAGCGACACCCATCCCGGCATCAGCAAGAACGATGGCTCCTACTGTGCGTATAACGACATCGTGGACTGCGACTCACACCACAACTGCGACTGCGATGCCAACTACGGCAGCGATGCCGACGGTTTTGCATGTAAGATGCACAACGGCAAAGGCAACCGCTTCATACGCTGCCGCGCATGGCGTAACAGCGACGATGCCTGGGACCTCTACGAGACCGACTACGATGTCATCCTCGCCGAGTGCTGGGCTTGGGAGTCGGGCAACAAGACTGACCATGAATGGGTGAAGGACTATCTGGACACGTCGGCATCGTTCTCAGGCAATGGCAACGGCATCAAGCTGGGCGGCAATGGCGAGGGTGGCAACTCACTGGGCGTTCACTATGCCTTCAACTGCATCGCCTTCGGCTGCAACGAGGGCAGTTCGGTGAAGGGCTTCGACTGCAACAGCCACCATGGCGGTCATGTGCTGGTGGGCTGCTTGGGCTTCGACAACAGCTACGACTTTATGTTTGAGAGCAGCGGTTCCGACAATAACCGTTATTATAATAATGTGTGTCTGGGCAAGCAGGAAATTTGCGTCGGCTACGACGACTACAACGCCCTGGCTGCACCCATGTCGAAGAACGGATGGAGCAACCACCTGGTGACAGGGGCTTCTGCCAATGACTATGTAACACTCGACGAGGACGATGCCCTGCTGCCACGCGACATCTACGGCGGTATGCCCCGGCGGTTCGGCCGCCTGACGGCTGACCCTGAGAATGTGCTCACCGATGCCGGCAATGCAGACCTGGACAATGTCAACGGCGTGTGGCAGCAGTTGGTGAGCGACTTTCCCTTCCTGGCACGTAGCGTTACAGGCGCGTCCCGCGACCTCGGCCCCTACGAGCGTCCCGGCACCACCACCGGCATAAGCCCCACCGCACTCTCCAAGGGCAGCGCCGACGGGCAGCAGAAGTTTCTTAGAGACGGTCGTCTCGTCATCAGGAAGAACGGTCAGCACTATAATGTCATGGGACAAAAGCTGTAGACTCACCCCTGAAAGCTGTTCTAAAAAACGAAAAAATTGTATAAAATCCAGACTAATCTGCGCGAAAGAAGGAAAAAATGCCTACCTTTGCACCGGATAAAACCATTAACAACGTAAGAATATGAAGAAAATCATGATGACTATGGCGCTTGCTGTCAGCATGCTGATAGGAGCGCAAACCGTAAAGGCACAGGAGGTGCTGACACCTGCACAGCAGGCTGAGATGAAGGCTAAGAAGGCTGCCGACGATGCTGCTGCCAAGGCTCAGAAGGAAGCTGAGAAGGCCCAGAAGAAGGCTGAGAAGGCCCAGAAAAAGAAGGAGGCTGAAGCTAAGAAGAAGGAGAAGGAGGCCAAGAAGCGCGAGAAGCTGCAGAAGAATGCCGAGAAGACGCGCAAGGCTGCCGAGAAGGCTCAGGAGAAGGCAACCAAGGCTCAGGAGGAGTACGCCAAGAATCCCAACGACAGCAAACTGCAACTGAAGGCCGCCAAGGCAAAGATTGCCGCTGAGAAGGCTGCCGAAAAAGCAGCAAAGGCCGCCAAGAAGATTGATTAGGCATTACTTCTTAACGCATACAAGAAAAGGCTCGCTATATCAGCGAGCCTTTTCTGTATGGGGAATGTTCAGGTTTATTCACCCTTGATAGCTGCTACACCAGGAAGCACCTTGCCCTCGATAGCCTCGAGCAGAGCACCACCGCCGGTAGAGATGTAGCTCACCTGGTCGGCCAGACCGAACTTGTTGACACAAGCCACAGAGTCGCCACCGCCAATCAGCGAGAAGGCACCCTCAGCAGTAGCCTTGGCGATAGCGTCGCCAATGGCACGTGAACCGGCAGTAAAGGCGTCGCACTCGAACACACCAGCAGGTCCGTTCCACAGAATGGTCTTGGCACCCTCGATGGCAGCGGCAAATGCCTTCTGGCTCTCAGGACCGGCGTCAACACCCTCGAAGCCGGCGGGAACCTTGTTGGCGGGGCAGGTGATAATCTCAGCACCCTCCTTAACGGTCATCGTACCGAAGTCAAGACCGTTGGTAGCTGTGCAGTCGCTGCCCAGAACCAGCTCAACGCCGTTCTTCTTGGCCAGCTCCTCAACGCCCAGGGCAACGTCCAGCTTGTCCATCTCAACGATTGACTCGCCAATCTCGCCGCCATGAGCCTTAGCGAAGGTGTAGGTCATGCCACCGCAGAGGATGAGCTTGTCAACCTTACCCAGCAGGTTCTCGATGATACCAATCTTTGAAGAAACCTTCGAGCCACCCATGATAGCCACGAAGGGGCGCTTGATGTTCGACAGCACGTTGTCAACAGCCTGAACCTCCTTCTCCATCAGCAGACCCAGCATCTTGTTGTCGGCATCGAAATAGTCGGCGATGACAGCCGTAGAGGCGTGCTTGCGGTGTGCCGTTCCAAAGGCATCCATCACGTAGCAGTCGGCGTAAGAAGCCAGCGTCTTGGCAAACTCCTTCTGAGATGCCTTCATGGCCTTCTTGGCCTCGTCGTATTCGGGAGTACCCTTCTCAACGCCGACGGGCTTACCTTCCTCCTCGGGATAGAAGCGCAGGTTCTCAAGCAGCAGAGCCTCGCCCATCTTCAGGGCAGCGGCAGCCTCCTGAGCCTTGGCGCAGTCGGGGGCAAAAGCCACGGGAACGCCCAGGGCCTTCTCCACAGCCTCACGAATCTGTCCCAGCGACTTCTTCATGTCAACCTTGCCCTTGGGCTTGCCCATGTGTGACATGATGATGACAGCACCGCCGTCGGCCAGAATCTTCTTCAGCGTGGGCAGGGCACCGCGGATGCGGGTGTCGTCAGTAATCTTACCATTCTCGTCCAGGGGTACGTTGAAGTCTACACGTACGATTGCCTTCTTACCGGCAAAGTTCATTTCGTTGATTGTCATAATGTTCTATTATTATTAATGATGTAAAAACGTTCTCTTCAATCGTGCCGCAAAGATACGAAGAATTATTGTTATATCGCTAAGCGGCGTCTCGAATTTATGTTTTTTTTACGCTCTTTTGTCTATAATGTAAGGCGTAGTTTGCAACTGTGTGATAAATACAGTTTTTCATGGTGAGGTTTTTGCCGTCATGGTTGTGTGGTGTCAGAAAAAAAGTGTAACTTTGCAGCCGTTTCCCGATGGTATAAGAGGAATAATAAGAAAATGATGGAAAAAGATTCTGTAATAATATTAAGCGGTGGCGTCGATTCCGTCACCTTGCTGTATGACGAACAGGAACGGATAGCGCTGGCCATTTCGTTCGACTACGGTTCGAAGCATAACGCACGTGAGATTCCCTTTGCACGGCTGCACTGCGAGCGTCTCGGCATCAGGCATATCGTGATACCCCTGGACTTCATGACCAAATATTTCGTCAGCTCGCTGCTAAAGGGTGGCGACGACATTCCCGAGGGTCACTATGAGGACGAGAACATGAAGTCGACGGTGGTGCCTTTCCGTAACGGTATCATGCTCTCCATAGCGGTCGGTATTGCTGAGTCGAATGGACTGAAGTACGTCATGATGGCTAACCACGGTGGCGACCACACCATCTATCCTGACTGTACCCCGCAGTTTGTCGATGCCTTTGACCAAGCCGCTGCTGCCGGCACGTTTGTCAACGTACACCTGCGATCGCCCTATACCAACATCACGAAGGCCGACATTGCACGTCGCGGCAAGGTGCTGGGCATCGACTACAGCGAGACGTGGTCGTGCTACAAGGGTGGCGAGCACCATTGCGGCAAGTGCGGCACCTGTGTGGAGCGCCGCGAGGCACTGGCCGAAGCGGGCGTTGAAGACCCGACGGTTTATGATGAATAAAAGACGACAAAGGCAACCAAAACAACTTTAGTTATTAAGCGATTAAGGTTGTTCTGGTTGTTTAGGTTGTCTTCTTAATTCTTCATCCGAACAGGGCGCGCAGAGCCTCTTCCACCTTGCGTACAGGCACCATCTCAATCTTGAACTTCTTGCGGTCCAGTCCTGAGAGGTTGTATTTCGGTATGATGATATGCTGGAATCCCAACTTCTCAGCCTCGCTGATGCGTTGCTCGATACGGGCCACAGGACGCACCTCGCCGCTCAAGCCCACCTCGCCGGCCATGCACCATCCTTCCTCGATGGGCGTGTCGACATTGCTTGACAGTACGGCAGCGATGACGCTGAGGTCCATGGCCATGTCGGTGACGCGCAACCCGCCGGCAATGTTCAGGAACACATCCTTCTGCATCAGCTTGAAACCCACGCGCTTCTCAAGCACCGCTAAGAGCATGTTCAGGCGTCGCTGGTCAAAGCCCGTGGCCGAACGCTGTGGCGTGCCGTAGGCTGCCGACGACACCAGGGCCTGGGTCTCTACCAGGAAGGGACGCACACCCTCTATGGCACTGGAGATGGCCACTCCCGACAGTCCGTCGTGGTCTTCTGTCAGCAGCAGTTCCGAGGGGTTCGATACCTGCCGCAGTCCCGTCTGCTGCATCTCGTAGATACCTAATTCCGACGTGCTGCCAAAGCGGTTCTTGATACTCCTCAGAATACGGTACATATAGTGCTGGTCGCCCTCAAACTGAATGACGGCATCTACGATGTGCTCCAGAATCTTAGGACCTGCCAGCGACCCTTCCTTGGTGATGTGGCCGATGAGGATGACGGGCACGCCGCTGGTCTTGGCAAAGCGGAGTAGGGCAGAGGCACACTCGCGCACCTGGGCTATGGAGCCGGCACTCGACTCCACATCCTCGGTGGCTATGGTCTGTATGGAGTCTACCACCACAAGCTCTGGCTGTACGTCCTTGATATGCTCGAAGATGGCTTCCAGCGAGTTCTCACAGAGAATCAGAAAGTTGTCGTTCACGGTGTGGGCAATACGCTCGGCCCGCATCTTCAGCTGGTGGGCACTCTCCTCACCGCTGACGTAGAGCACGCGCTTGTCTGTCAGCTGGAGCATGGTCTGCAGCGACAGCGTCGACTTGCCAATGCCCGGCTCGCCGCCCAGCAGGATAATGCTGCCGGGGACAAGGCCGCCGCCAAGCACGCGGTTCAGTTCGCCGTCGTGCATGTCAATACGCGGGTCGTCCTTGGCAGAGATGTCGCGCAGCCGCAACACCTTGTTCTTACGCAGCTGGTGGCCGGCAGTGGCGGCGGCTGACGTGGCTGCCTGCTGCCGCGTGTCGGCCACGCGTATCTCCTTATAGGTGTTCCACTGGCCGCAAGCCGGACACTTACCAATCCATTTTGCCGATTCTTGTCCGCAGTTAGAGCAGACGTATGCTATCTTGTCTTTTGCCATATAATATGTGCATTTTAGCTATTCAAAGAAGATGAAGCCGTTTCTCATTACAAGATGATTGAATGGATTGTTATCGGCAATCTCCTTCAGAGAGAAATTGGGGTCAAAGACGTTGCTTATCTTCAGTAAGTCTTTGATGACTTTCGATTTCTGCGCTATTGTTGAGCCGCTTGCACCAAAATGCTCAGCAATTTCAAAAGATGATGTGCTCAACCGTGAACTCTTGCTGAACATGAAGTTGATGCTGCAGATGGTATATACCGATGCAGCTGCCCATATCTCAATCCTTCCGGATTGTAGTGGGCAGGAACGCTTGCGTCCCAGTTTCTGCACAAGTTTTGTACATAGCTCTGTGCACTCTTCGTCCAAGTGCTCATTACAAAATTCTACTGCAAGTTCTATCACCCTTGTTTCTCTTTCTTTTAGTTGTTCCTTATCCATTTGTCCATTCTTTTATCGTATTATAATTATTGTCTGTTAACCATGTTCTTTTGGCTGTCTTTGCGAATTCTGGCTATAATTTAGCTTCAAAATTGAACCATACAGAGCATTCTCCTGTGGGTACTCGCGGAGCAAGTATTGCTGTAATTCGGGTTGGGTCATATTATGTATTATGGTTCAATAAAGACCGGTGTTCCTTTCGCATGGTTAGCATCCAGTTCTATAAGTCTTTCTATTAGATGGTGTTCCACTGAACCACTCAGCCTCGGGAACATCACACTTACTTTGCGTCTTCTTCCTTTCCTATGTTGCCCAGTCGTTTGATAGCATCCAGATAGTCCTGTTCTACATCGCTGATGGTGCGTTGTTTGTATTTGCGATATTCGCTTGTCGCGTGTTCCATTGCTTCGGCATGCGATACGCTGCCGGCACCTTGCAACAGTTGTTCGCCAGACATTGTAAGAATGCGGTCTAAATAGTTGGCCCAGTCGTTCATTGTCATCGGCTGTTCGCGTTCTGCCTGTCGTTCTGCAAAGTCCAAATATCCCGAAACCAGTTGCCCCATAGCACGGAGTTCTTTGGCATCCAGGTAGTTCTTCGCTGTTTTAGCTTCAACCAATGTGGGCTGATTACCTTTGAACGTGAGAAGCCCCATGAAGTCTTTTTCTGCATCTGCACGTTCCACTATCAACTCTGCAGCTGTGCGTCCATGGATGGCATAATGAATCTTGTT
>Ga0326513_10001594_pt1 | contig 17417 bp, 34 predicted proteins | sample 2_2465_0518_D_FD_203654 | JGI IMG/M metagenome (GOLD analysis project Ga0326513, IMG submission 203654) | Bovine rumen microbial communities from UC Davis, California, United States - 2_2465_0518 | ecosystem: Host-associated > Mammals > Digestive system > Stomach > Rumen | place: USA... | reverse complement strand
GGCAAAATCAATTTGCCTCTTCAAAAAAATTTTTTTCCCGAAAAGTACCCCCCGGTCTAACGTGACACAATGCTGGAGGTCTACTGGCGCCTCCTGCACCACGCCCTAACAAACAGCCTCTAACAGCGCGGCAAACAACGCGCAAAGACAACAACAACGATAAACAAACAAATGTGATAAGTTAGCCAAAATAAATACACACACATGTATAGATTTGTATCATGCATGTGTGTGTAATACGTTGAAGGGTTGTCCAGCAGAAAGAGTAGAAAAGATAGTGCTTGCGCAGGCGCGGTGTGGGTCGCAGCGCGCCTGATTTGCCACAGCACAGACCTTTAGAAAAAATCGCGAGGGCAAGCACAGCACAGGCAAGCGCACGCTGTTTCCCAGAACTGCAGCACCAACAGAACAGCAAAAAAACGCGCTACATCGATGGACAACGCTATTTTGCAGAAACACCAACAGCACACAGTAAGCAAGGGACGTGCGCGAGGCCGGTCTACCGAACGTGTGTTCGCACACACACAATACACAGAGGCAGCGAGCGCACACACGTACACAGCACAGGCGCACAGCCAACGAGGCACACACAGAGAGACACAACAGCACAGACAGAGAGAAGCACAGACACACACAACAAACACAAGCAACAAAGAACACACACAACACAACAACAATACACAATGAACAGCTAACACACACAACAAGCACACACTACACAGTACACCATGCAGGGATGCCAGGTCTATCAGCAGTAGACCACCACAGCACACAGTAAGAACCTCCTGCCATGCGTGCGCGCAGAGGCACGCACACACAGGAGACACACAGAGAGAAGCACAGCACACACACAACAAAGGCAGGCAGATTGTTAAAAAAATAACACACTAAACCGGCGAAAAAACGCTTGACAGAACGCGCAAAGTGTGATACACTAAAGGCACAAGAGAGAAAGAGAGGCACACACGATGAGCAAGAAGGTCAGCAAGTTAGAGAAAGAGGCAAAAGCCTACGAGCAGAAGAGTATGAGCAAGAAGGCTCTTGCGGAGCGCAACAAGGCACAGAGAGGCACAGCACTCATCAGCACAGCCACAAAGACCTTCAAGAGCGCAAAGGACTACAACAGACAAGCGCACAAGCAGGACACAAGGAAGGCGCTTGCGTGGTAGGGCGCAAGCGCACGCACGTACAAAGCGCACAGACAGAGACATACAAAGAGCACAACGACAGAGCAAACAAACACTTGACAAGACGCACAAAGAGTGATACAATAGACACACAGAGAGACAAAGAGAGAGAGGACACACAACAATGACAAGAAGAGAGTTACAGAGAAGAAGAAAGAGAAGACAGCAAGGCATCATCAATGTAGTGATTGCCACGCTTGCGCTTATTGCGTTCTTGCTGTTGATCGGTCGTGTGGGCTGGTACGAATGCCACTACCACAGAGAAGCCGAGGTCATCAAAGTGGAAAATAATGTGATCAGAGTTAAAGACAAAGCGGGCTACTTCTGGACGTTCACAGGAGATGGCTACAAGGTAGGCGACGAGGTGCGAATGCTGATGTTCAACAACACCACAGACAGCATCATCGGTGATGATGAAATAGAAGAAGTCGAGCTTGTCACGAAGAGGTGACAAGCTCTAATTTTGCCGAAAAATTTTTTTAAATTTTTTTGAAAAAACGCTTGACAAAAAGACCGGGTCATGCTATACTGTATTCAGAAAGAGAAAAGAAAGGGAGACCAAAGACATGACGAACTTCACCAACTACCTGCTCATCAACAAGAAAGGCGAACTCAAGGAAGTCATCAACACCAACGACGAGACCTTCGGCGCCGAATACAGGAAAGCCGTTCGGCTTGGCTGGACCATCATCGCGGGCGAAGAAAATGAAGGCTACATCGCCCTCATCGCTCGGGTCATGGGCAAATAAAAAAGGGGTTGAAAAACCTCTTTTTTATTTTTGTAAAATTTTACCTTCCATCGCAAAAACCAAAAAATTTAAAAAATTTTTTTCGGCCGGCGCGTGGTGGGTCGGCACGCGCCGCATTTTAGTTTGTGGGTACTCTCCGAGATTTTATGGAAAAAACGCGTCGAATCGATGAAGCACAAAATTTTCCCAAAAAATTTTAAAAATTTTTAAAAAAACGCTTGACAAACCGGGAACCCTGTGCTATACTTACGTCAGAAAGAGAAAAGAAAGGAAGACAAAACAATGACCAACATCTACATCGTAAACGTCGAGAACCGCTTCGAAGGCAACACCACCAAGCACTACTTCACCACCAAGGCAAAAGCTGAAGCCTACGCCGAAGCAATCAATGCCGAGTTTAACAAGGCGAAAGCCGAAGGTCGGTACGGCGAGATGGTCGAATACGTCGATGCCGAATACGGCATCAAAGAAGTTGAGGCTGACGAGGAATTCTAAAGCCTCAACTTTTTTGAAAAAAATACTTGACAAACCTGAAATCATCTGCTACAATAGACTTACCAAAAGAAAGGAAATAAATCAATGATTTACAACTGCAAAGAACGCTTCGGTTATACATACCTGTGGACTTGCGACAAGAAAATGCAAGGTCTTCTGTTCGCCTACTGCGAAGGACGCTCCGCCCTGTGGCGCATGTTCCTCGGCTGGCGCAAGTCAACAAAAGACAATCAGATGTTCTTCTGGATCCCGTCCCGCAAGGTCGATGAACTTTTAGAAATTGCGGAAAATTTTTAAAAAAGTGCTTGACAAAACCGGGTGAGTATGCTATACTAAAATCACCAAGAGAAAGGAAAGAAAAACAATGATGCACGATTTTACCGAACTTTTCCACATTAAAGGCAATGACACCAGAATCTTCAGTGCGGCCGCCGTCCAGTTTGTCAACCATGTTCCCCAGCACCGCGCAAAAATCGGCGATTGCTACTCACTCAATCGCAAAGTCGCCACCGCAAAGCCGTTCCGCATTTTCGACGACATCGACTCGAAAGATTTCCATTACGGCTATCAGTACGGCGAGCACCTGTGGTTCGATACCGCCGAAGAGCTGGCTCAATTTAGAACCGAAGAGCAAGAGCGCGCCCGCCTTGCCCGCATCGAAAAGGCCAAAAAAGAAATTGAAAAAAATTTAAAAATTCTTGCAGAAAATGCTTGACAAACCGGAAAGCCTGTGCTATACTTAAGTCACAAAGAGGAAAGAGAGGAACACAGAATGTACTACAGAATCTACATCGACAAAAACGGCGAGGGCTGGAAAGCCTACGGCTCCTGCCTCAGCGAGGCGACAACCCTTCGGCTCAGGGATTGGGCTCTGGGTCAGGGCTGGGCGGTCAAGGTCGAGAGAACGGCCTGACCGCTCTTCTTTTTTGTGGGCCGGCCGCTGTTGGGCGCAGCGGCCGGTTTTTGGCTTACATCGATGCTTGGTGAAAAAATTTTTCAAAAATTTTGAAAAAAACGCTTGACAAACTTTCCCGGAAATGCTATACTTGCATCAGAAAGAGAAAGGAAGGCACCAAAATGATTAACATCCGCACTATCCGCAAGCTCACCGAAAACGATGGCATCACTCTCAAAAAGGGCAACAAAATCCAGTATAAAACAGGTTGGCAGGTAGCCACTGAGGGCATCGAAACAACGGACGCCAGCGAAGCAATCAAAGCGGTTAAAGCCTATGGCGGAAATTGCGGTGTGTGGTTCAGCGGTGGCGTCTACTATGTAGACAAGAGCCACAGGGTCAGCACGAAGCGCGAAGCTCTCAAAGTCGGTAGAGCCTGCAATCAGCAAAGCGTCCTGCGGTGGCGTGACCTGGGTTTGGTCTGGTGCTAAAAAATTTTTAAAAAAATGCTTGACAAGCCGGGCAAAGCATGTTATACTAAAGCCAGAAAAGAGAAAAGGAGATACAACAATGGAAAACAAAAATAACAACACAAACAAAGACGGAATCGGATTCACTGGACTGCTTACAATCGCTTTCATCGTTTTGAAGCTCTGCGGAGTTATCACTTGGTCTTGGCTCTGGGTTCTCTCCCCGCTGTGGATTTCGCTGGCTCTGGTCATCGTTCTCGTCATTATCTATTTGATTCTGTCGAGATAAAAAAAATAAAAAAACGCTTGACAAGTCCGGACTTCCATGCTATACTTAAGTCAAGAAAAGAGAAAGAAAGGAAACACCAAAATGAAAGCATACGAATTCAAAATCGAGCGGTTCGACAACTGCGTCCGCATCAGCTGGGTCAGCACCACCTGCGTCAAGTTCTCTCGGTTCTACAACACCGAGAAGGAAGCGCTCGAAGCCTTCGAGCGAGGCGGTTGGGTAATCGCCTAACCCACAAAGCCCGCAAGGGCTTATTTTTTTGAGCGCGTCGACCTGGGCCGGGTCGACGCGATTTTCGCATTAAACCAACAGTAGGGAAAAAATTTTTTGAAAAAACCGGAAAAAAGTGCTTGACAGAGTTTCCCGAATGTGCTATACTTTAGTCAGAAAGAAAGAGAGAGGTGCTACTAATGAGAATCGCATTCGACATGGACGGAACAATCGCCAACCTGTACGGCGTGGAAAACTGGCTCGCCGACCTCATCGCCGAAAATACTCGCCCCTACGCTGAAGCGGAAGTGATGGTCAACATGAACGTGCTGGCTCGCCTGCTGAACAAGCTCCAGAAGCAGGGCATCGAAATCGGCATCATCAGCTGGCTGAGCAAAAGCGGAAGCGACAAATACAACGCCGAAGTCGCGGAAGTCAAAAAGGCGTGGCTCAAGAAGCACCTCGCAAGCGTACACTTCGACTTCATCGAAATCGTGAAGTATGGAACGGACAAAAACCTCGTAAACCGCACAAGCGCCGACATTCTCTTCGATGACGAAATCGGCAACCGCGAAAACTGGAAAGGCATCGCCCACAACGTGGACAACATCATCGAAATCCTCAAGGCTCTGTAAAGAGCCTTTTTGAGTGCGCCGACCGGGCGCGCGGCACAAAAAATTTTTTAAAAATTTTTGAAAAAACGCTTGACAAAATCCAACGCATCTGTTATACTACAATTGTCAAGGGGAGAAGAAAACAACCTCTCTCGGGCGCGTAACCCGATGAAGTAAAATAAAATCTCTCACAAAAATGTAAAAAACCCCTTGACAAACTCCAAAACCTGTGCTATACTAAAGGCACAGAAAGGGAAGGAAAACCCACCAAACCCGCGGGGTGATTTGGTCACTCTCCGCAGACCCGCAAAGCGCACCAAGTTCGAAAGCGTGAGACCCACGAGAGTCAGTAAGACGGGCACCCGCGTTAGAAATCAGTAGACCTAAGATGCCGCCGATGGCTTCGGTCGGGTAAGGAACCCACTTACGGCGGATGGACGGAGCAGAGCCAAGTTTCCTTTCTTCTTTCTCTTGGGCGGGGCGCAAAAGCGCCCCGTTTCAAGTTTTTGGCCGCGCCGGCCGCGCACGTGGCCGACGCGATTTTAGGTTTGCAGAGCACTTTAGAAAATTAAGCGACGAATGCGAAAAAACAGCGAAAATTAAGTATTTTCCCGAAAAACTTAAGATTCTTAAGTAAGCCACTAAAACCTCGAACACCTGTTCGGTTAGCCTATGCTAACTTAAGAAAATTAAGTATCTGCTCAAACTACTTAAGAAAATTAAGTAAAAAGGGCAAAAAACTTTAGAAAAGTTATTGACAAGCCGGTGGGGGTGTGCTATACTACGGGCAGATAAAGAAAGAGAGGTTCACCGAAATGACCACCACCAACACCGCCCTGTTCAAGTCCCTCATCGACCGCTATAATGCCGTTGCCTATACGCACCAGTACATCTGGGGCTTTGCCTACAAGGGCAACGTCTATATGTCCATCACGGGCGCGGACTATATGCCCATCGTCTGCACGCTTGACAAGGCAAGCCGTGGCGCGGGATATGCTCTCCGCTTCAAGCCCACTACCGCCCAGAAGCTCGCCCTTATGGCTGGCGCCGTGGTCCTTTGCTCCGAAAAGTTCTTCAATGAGCAGGTCGCGGGTAGCAAGTACAATAACGGCGAAATCTTCGAGAAAATGGTCACCGAATATTTCGGTCAGGTCTGGGTAAAGGACAACGTCCCCTTCACTCAGGACGGCGACATCACGGTCAATCGGGTCGCCTATCAGATAAAGTTCCAGAAGGCAACCTTCTGCAACGAAAAGAGCATCGCCAACCTCGAGAGATGAGGCTGGCGGTCTCTACCCGGGGCGCCAAAAATTTTTCAAGAATATGGCGAAAACCCCTTGACAGCTTCCAACAGAAATGATATAATAAAACCATAAAGAGAGGGCTTGCGGCGGGCGAATAAAGCCGATTGCAGAGACCAGCTCCTGCGGTAGGCTTGAAAACCCGCCAACCCAAAGAAAGGAACCAACAGATGAAGAAATTCTTTAAAATAGAAACCGCTTACAAATTCGAATGGAATGACCTGCGCTCGGTGACAACTGTAATCAACGTGCTTCTGATTATGTGCTATGGATTGTCAATCGCTTGGTTTGGTCTCGGGATTGCGCTCGTTGGTCTTGTAAAAGATTTGACCACTGACCGCCACATCAACGGAATAATAATGCATCTTGCTGGCGTGGCATTGAACATACACTTCCTCTCTCTTTTCTACGGCGGGGTCTAACCCCGCCAATTTTTTGCCCGGGCGCTCGTTACAAAATTAACAAAGATTTTTTTCAAAAAGTGCTTGACTTCTATGAGGGGATGTGCTATACTATCATTGTCAAGGGGAGAGAAAGGTCAACCTCGGCAAGCCAATGAGGGAACGGGTTCAAATCCCGCGGGGTCGCTCCCCAAACCACGAAACTTTTTTAAAAAGTTGTGAGAAACCCCTTGACAAACAATCAAATAAGTGCTATACTTAAGGCACAAGATAAGGGTAGCGACCTAAACCGCTAGAAAGGAACTGATACCTATGAAGAAAATGACCTACATCGAAGCCCTTAACATCGCCATCGAATCCTGCTCCAATGCCGAAGCGGTCGAGCGCCTGATTGCTCTCCGTGATGCAACTGCCAAGCGCAACAGCGCCGACAGAAAGCCCACCAAGACGCAGGAAGCCAACGAAGCCATCAAGGCCGAGATTCTGGAATTCCTTGCGGATGGTGCTCCTCGCACAGTGTCCGAGATTATGGAAGGTGTCGCCTCTCTGAACGGCGCCTCCAATCAGAAGGCGGCCTCTCTCGTCCGTCAGCTGAAAGACAGCGGTGCTCTCGTGAGAGAGGAAATCAAGAGGAAGGCGTACTTCAAGGTCGCCTGATTTCCGAGGGGGGTGCAAGCCCCCCTTCCTCTTGCCAACGAGTTAGCAGGCGCTAACTCGCCCGGGCGCAATTTTTTCAAAAAGTTTTCATTTGGGTATTGACAAAGCCATTTCCGTGTGCTATAATTAAGCCAAGAAAAGAGAAAGAAAGGTTTTGAACTGAAATGCGTACTATCTTCTTTGACCTCGATGGAACGATTGCCGACCTCTACGGAGTTGAAAATTGGCTTCAGTATTTGCTCGCCTCCAATCCGTTTCCGTATGAAAACGCAAAACCCCTTCTGAACCTGCAGGCACTCGCAAGGGTTCTCAATCGACTTCAGCGCAACGGATTTCGGATTGAGGTTATCTCTTGGTTGAGCAAAAACAGCACCCCCGAATACGATGAAGCAGTTACCCTTGCAAAACTGCGCTGGCTTCGGGTTCATCTTGCAAGCGTTTCCTTTGATGAAATCAACATCGTTTCGTATGGGATTTGCAAAGACACTTTCCGACACACCACCACCGACATTCTGTTTGATGATGAAGAACCCAACAGAAAAGCGTGGAATGGGGTTGCATTTGGGGTCGAAAACATCATCGAGGTTTTGCGCTCCCTTTAATTTTCAAATCGCTTTTCTCTCTGCCCTTTGCGATCTTCCCTCCTTTCCCCGCAAAGGGCTTTTTTATTGCGCTCGGCCGCGCGGCGCCGGTCGTGCCGCGCGGTGTTTGGCTCGAACATACGTTTGGGAAAAATTTCTTCAAAATTTTTTGCAAAAAGTGCTTGACAGCTGTGCCCGAAAGTGCTATACTGTTCTTGTCAAGGGGAGAGACGACCATCGCAAGAAATCTTGTCGGGAACCCTAACACGGCACGCGCGCTACCGCCGAGAAGGTTAGGTATCGCGGAGAGGACTCAAAAAATTTTTTGAAAAACTTTTCAAAAACCCCTTGACAAACTCTCCAAGAAGTGCTATACTAAGCACGTAAGATAAAGAAAGGGTTGCGACCTACCGCAAGAAAGGGTGATTACCTATGAAGAAAATGACCTATGTTGATGCTCTGAATGCCGCTATCGAACTGACCGAAGGCGAAGTCCGCGAAAAGCTGGTCGCTCTGCGGGATGCTACCGCGAAGCGCAACGCGGCTGACCGCAAGCCTACCAAAACGCAGACCGCGAACGAAGGTATCAAGGCTGACATCCTCGCTCTGCTGGCTGACGGGCAGGCGCGTACTGTCTCCGAGATTATGGACGGCGTTCCGTCTCTTGCGGATGCGTCCAATCAGAAAGCGGCGTCCCTTGTGCGCCAGCTGAAGGACGCGGGCGCGATTGTCCGTGAAGAAGTCAAGCGCAAAGCCTACTTCAAGATTGCGTAAGCGGTCTTGCGGTAAGGGGGGCAGAAATGCCCCCTTGACTTTTGCTCGATGGTTAGCCTAGGCTAACTGCCCGGGCGCGCCGCTTGTTAAAAAATTAACGAAGATTTTTTGCAAAAAGTGCTTGACAATCCCCCTACCCTTGTGCTATACTACAGTCAGAAAGAGAGGTGAGACCCATGAAGGTTGATGAAAAGCGTGTGGCAAAATTGATGAAATCCCTTTCCTGCACTCGTGAAGAAGCCCTTGCAGTTATCGCAGAGGACGAAGAAATTGACGGAATGTCAATGAAGGAACTTCACGCAGACGAAACGCCTGAACAGAAAAAGGCTCGCAAGGAAGCCACAAAAACAGGCACTCGCAAGCGCACAGAAGTCAAGCGTGAGCGCAAGGTAGACGAAACGAAAAAGCACTTGCTGGACGCGTTCCGCATTTACCTTGAAGGCTCTGGCGCAGTAGTCGAACCGCTGAAAACTGAAGCCGAAATGAACTTCAAGTTTGAAGGCGCAGACTACACCGTGAAACTGATTAAGCACAGACCGCCGAAGACCTAAGCCGAACACCTGTTCGGCTTTCGCCCGGGCCAAAAAATTTTTGAAAAAAATTGAAAAAGTACTTGACATTTTTTTAGTCTATGGTATAATTAAACCATCAAGAGAAAATAATAAGAGAGGAAATAAACAAAATGGGATACTTCTATGTAGGGGGTAAGACAAATCAAAGAGTAAATGGATACGGCAAAATCGGTGAGACCAATCAGCAGTATCTTTCACAGAGAGTCGGAAAGATTCGGCAAGATGAAGGCAACTTCTTCGTTTTCAAATATTTGTGGCTGCCTGATAGCACGCAAGCCGTAACAAGAGCAATTGAAGGCTATGTGCGCATGATGCTGGAGCGCGATGGGTGGGAAAACATTCAAAACGACCACTTTGAATGGAAAACTACCAAAGAAGAAAAAATGAACGACTATCTGATTTTTGCAAATGCCGCAATTAAGCACGCCGAACGCTTTTGCGAAATGATGGACATTCCGTACGATACCAAAGAAGGAAATCCTTCCGCAAGAAAAACTTGCCGTCACAGAGCGTGATGGCAAGTCGCCCGGGCACGCGGTTAGCCTAGGCTAACTGGAAAATTTTCTTCAAAAAATTAAAAAAAGTGCTTGACAAGTGCCGCAAGCCGTGCTATAATACGCTTGTAAACAAAAGAAAGGAACCCTCGCTGATGACCCTTGATGACCGCTTCATTGTGGTTGACACAGAGACCACAAACTCCCTTGATGACCCCCTTTGCTATGATGTAGGCTTTGCGGTGGTTGACATTCTCGGAAATGTTTACGAAAATTATTCTTTCGTAGTCGCTGACATTTTCCTTGATGAAGAACTGATGAAAAGCGCCTACTTTGCCGATAAAATCCCGCAGTATTGGCAAGACATTAAAAGCGGAAAGCGTGAATTAAAAACCTTCCGCAACATCAAAAAAGCCTTTGCGGATTGCGTTTATCGCAACAATGTGCAGATTATACTTGCCCACAATGCACGCTTTGACAACCGCTCACTGAACCTCACGCAAAGATACTTGACTTCCTCAAAATACCGCTACTTCTTCCCCTTCGGTATTGAGATTTGGGACACGCTGAAAATGAGTCGAGAGGTGCTGAAAAACGATGAAAATTATTCAACATTCTGTTGGAATAATGATTATCTCACAAAACGGCTTTGCAAGCGGTACACCGCCGAAATCATTTATAGATTTTTAACAGGCAACACAGATTTTGAAGAAAGTCACACAGGGCTGGAAGATGTGCTGATTGAAAAAGAAATTTTCGTTTTCTGCGTAACCGCAAACCCTGAAATTAACGGCGCACTGTGGGAGGACTGACCCCCACAGAGGCGGCCCGGGCGCAGTTAGCAGGTGCTAACAAAAAAAATTTTAAAAAATTTTCAAAAAACGCTTGACATTCCTATGGGGGTATGCTATACTATCATTGTCAAGAGGGAAAGGTACTCAGCAAGGTTCGCTGAGCCCCCTCGGGGATAAGTCTGAACGAGCGAAGCGTTCTGCAAAGCGTCAAGAACCGTGAGACAAACACCGCAAGAAAAAAAGTTGCAGATTTTTTTCAAAACCCTCTTGACAAACCAAACCCAATGTGGTATACTTAAATCATCAAAGGGAAGGAAAACCCAAAAAACCAGAAAGGATTTGATACACTATGGAAAAGAAAATGACTTACACGCAGGCTCTCGAAATCGCTATCGCCACCATCGGTGAGGGTGAGGTTGCCGACAAACTGACGGCTCTCAAGGCTTCCATCGCCAAGCGGAACGCCGCTGACCGCAAGCCCACCAAGACCCAGCAGGCAAATGAGGGCATCAAGGCGGAAATCCTTGAGTTCCTCGCTGATGGTGAGGCTCACACTGTTTCCGAAATTATGGAGGGCGTGGCTTCCCTCAAGGACACCTCCAATCAGAAAGCCGCTTCGCTGGTGCGCCAGCTCAAGGATAGCGGTGCTATCGTGAGAGAGGAGGTGAAACGCAAGGCTTACTTCCACCTTGCGTAATCCCTCACCAAAAGGGGCGAAAGCCCCTTTTTTCTTTGTGTTTCGGTTAGCGGTAGCTAACCGCCCGGGCGAAATTTTTTTGCGGAACTTTGAAAAAACCACTTGACAATTTAGAAAAAATTTGGTAAAATAACATTGTAAGAAAAAAAGAAAGGAAGAATCGCCCAATGATGGTCTACCGTTACAAATACGCTGAAACGCTCGAAAAGCACGTGCGCAAGTTCGTTCGCCGCTTCGGTGTGACACGTGCAATCTGCACAAATGAGTTTGAGTATTTTCCCGCCTGCAATTCCGTCTGTTTTACAGTTTTTCAGTATGACCAAGATGTTGAACTGGTGAAATTTGTAAACCAAAAGTACGATGTTCAGATTGACAAATGGTTTTTCGTGTTTTGCCTCCTGCATGAAGTTGGGCATAAAATGACCCTTCCGCAATTAACTGAAGAAGAAATGCACTTTGAAGAAGTTGCGCGAAACGGTCTGCTTCCTTTGCTGATTGAAGATAAAGACAATACCAAAATCAATGCTTTGTATTTCAATCTTCCCGCCGAGGATTTAGCCAACAGATGGGCGATTGATTACATCACCACTCACAAGGAAGAGTGCTGGAAGTTCCAACAGAGATGCGATAAAATAATGGAACACATCTACAACAAGAAGTGCTTCGCCTATCACCGTGTGTGATGGGCTTGCGTCCGGGCCAAATTTTTTTAAAAAATTTGCAAAAACGCTTGACATTTGCGCCAAGGCGTGCTATACTTAAACCATCAAAGAAAGAGAGGTACTTAGAATGAACTTCCACTACACCTACAGCACGAAAATGGTTATCTGCTTTGATGACATTTACGAAGTCCACCACTGCGGCACGCTGGACGAAGCCTGCGAAATCATCACGAATGGCTTCCTTGAATACGGCTTTGATAAAGCCGATGTGATTGACGCCGAAACTGGCGAAGTGCTGGTTATGGCTGACAATGACTAAGGGGGTGACAAAATGACTGTCGAACGTATGTTCCACATTAACCTTAATTCCGAAGAACGAGATGCGCTGAAAAGAACTGCGGAAATCTTGCGAGAAATCTGCGGTGAAATGGAAGAAGAACGGCTTCAGCAAGTTAGCGCTGATCAATCAGATTGGACCTTTGACGAAATTGAGTTCGCTGGAGAAATTCTGGAAGACATCGCAAGAGCCGATAGCTTAAAGGCCGAGGAGTAACCCTCGGCCCATCGGCCCGGGCCAAAAAATTTTCAAAAAGTACTTGACAACCGATTTGACCTATGCTATAATCTATTACAGAAAGGAGATAAATGCTATGGATGAGAAACGAATTGCTTCAATGATGAAATCGCTCGGTTGCACTCGTGAGGAAGCCATTGCCGTGATTGCGGAAGATGAGGCCATCGACAAAATGACGATGAAAGAAATCAATGCCGACCTCACCCCCGAACAGCGCAAAGCGATGAAAGATGCCACCAAAACGGGCACCAAAAAACGCACCACCGTGAAACGTGAGCGCAAACCCGACGAAGAAAAAGCCGACATCATCGCACAGATTGCCGAGTTCCTCAAAACGATTGACGGCTACGATGTAGACATCATCAAGGGTGAGCGTGAAATCTCACTGATTGTGGGGGTAAATGACTATTCAATCACACTCACGAAGCACAGACCCCCTAAAAAGTGACCAAAAACCCTCCCAAGTGGGAAGGGATTTTTGGCCCGGGCCGAAAATTTTTTGAAAAAATTTTAAAAAAACGCTTGACAAAGTTTGCCTTGTGTGCTATACTCTAATTGTCCAAAGGGAAAAGGACAGAAAAGAAAACCAAGAGAAAAAGGAGATACTACACAATGGATAAGAACACTCACATCAGCATCCTCACTCTGACCAATTACCTCACTTTGCTGAATAGCGGTAAAAGCACCTTCTATGCCGCCGACCTCGATTTCTCTGGCGCTGAAGTCAACGCTATGCACAATCTTGAAATGATTGCGCCGACTGGCAAAACAAAGTCCGTTTTCGTCCAGCACCCCTACAGAGATGACCTCTACCGCAAGTTCGATGCGAAAGAGTGGAAGGTTATCCCCCTCGAAAAATGGATTGCCGAATTCATCATCGAGGACGTCAACAAACTGGCTGACCTCGTAAACGGATACAACGCCCTTGTGTAATGCAAGGGCTTGCGCCCGGGGCAAAAATTTTTTTCAGAAATTTTTCAAAAAATGCTTGACATCTTTCGCAAGGTGTGTTATACTTAAGCCATCAAGAGAAAGGAAGGAACTACAATGAAGGTTTCCTACAATGTACTGCAGTATTTCGTCGCTTGGGGTAAGAGCGTTGATTACAACATCATCGGTAAAGAAGAAGTCACTCGCACAGTTTCCCACAAAATTCCTGCCACTACTGGCTTTTATGCTCAGCACTTCCCCAAATATTTAAAGGGGTTCGAAGGTTGCTATGACAGGCACACAGATGTGTATGGTCGGCGCGCCATCAATCGCTGGACGCTGAAACCCGAATACATTGAGGATCGCCCTCAGTATTCTATTTCGGTGACTTATACGGAATACGAAGTGGAGTTCACCGAAAAGGGCAAAAAAGAAATCAAGCGTCGCTATGACATTCACAAGCGTAACCTTGAAAAATACGCTCGCCTGATGGGTTGACCCATTGGGCTTGCGTCCGGGCGCCCCGAACATCTGTTCGAGGGAAAAATTTTTAAAATTTTTTCAAAAAACGCTTGACATTCTGACCCCCCTATGCTATACTATCATTGTCGAGAGGGAAAGGAACCCAAACGGCAAGGCACCAAGGGATGGCGAGAAAAAAGAAGCCCTCAAAAAAAATAAAAAAGTTTCAAAAAACCCTTGACAAGCCAAACAAGATGTGCTATAATAAAGGCACAAGATGAGGGAAGGAAAACCGACAAAACCAGAAAGGAACTGATGACTATGACGAAGATGACTTATGTGAACGCTCTGGAGATGGCTATCAATGGCACCCTGACCGATGAAGCGGTTGAGAAGCTCCGCAACCTGCAGGCTCAGCTCGTGAAGCGTGCGAGCGGTGAGCGCAAGCCCACCAAGGCTCAGAAAGCCAATGAGGGCGTGAAGTCCGAAATCCTCGGGGTTCTGACCACCGAAGGCAAGCAGTGCAAGGACATTGCCGCCGCGGTCGGCATCAGCGGTCAGAAGTGCTCGGCTCTGCTCGGTCAGCTGATTGAGGCTGGCGCGGTGGAGAAGTACACCGAGAAGCGTGTGACCTACTTCAAGGTGGTTGAGGGCTAAGCCCTCACCACCTACCCCCACCCTTCACAGAGGCGCATTACGAGTGGGTACCCACTCGCAAGTAGAACCCACCGAAAGCGAAACGGGTCGTAGTGCGTTTGTGTGAGGGGTGGGGCGCCCGGGCCGATTGTTAAAAAAATAACTTTCAAAAAGTGCTTGACAAAGGCTTGCTGATGTGCTATACTTAAACCATCAAAAGAAAGGAAGTATCCAAAATGAAAGTAAGTGTAAGTTTCAGCTGTGAAGTTGACATCGAAATCGATGAAAGGTTCCGTGCGCTGTGCAAAGTGTGTGACAACAACGAAGAAGCAATAGCCGCAGATGAACTTACCGATGAAATGGTTGATGAAATTGAAAATCAGTTGTTAGATGTGGGGTTCAATGTGTATTCCATCGACAGCGTCGAAACCTATGATGGGTGGCTTCTGTACGAAGAAGACCAACTCCGCTAAAACGGCGGCCCGGGGCGCAAGATTGTTAAAAAAATAACTTTCAAAAAACGCTTGACAAATACTCTCGTCTATGCTATACTTACATCATCAAGAGAAAGGAAGCAATCATTATGAAAATCAACTACAAAGAAGTCACTATCGTTACCGCCTGCCCCTTCTGCGGTGGAGCTAACTACACTGATGTGAATGAGGCTGACTACTGGGACTGGAAGGACGGCGCACTCGCGCAAGACGCTTTCCCTTATCTCTCCGCAAATGAGCGTGAAACTCTCATCAGCGGCATCTGCCCTTGGTGCTGGGAGTTCAACTTCGGCAAGGCAGAAGACCCAAACCCCGAAGAAGATTTCGAGGAACCAGCCGATGATGAAATGGGCTATAACCCTTATCTGGGGTGCTATGATTTTGACTGCTAAGGAGGTGCTACAATGGCAAAATTTGCAGTAGATTTTGAAGGCTGGATTGAAGTAGAAGCCAGAGATGCCGAAGAAGCACAAAACATTTTCTGGAGCTGGGTTTCTGACATTCAAGATTATACTCTTGGTAATTACAGAAAGGTAATTTTGCGAACCCCTCGCATTGAGTACGACGGTTCCGAAGAAATTGAGGAGGTTTAGGCCTCCTCGCGGCCCGGACAAAATTTTTTCTAAAAAATGCTTGACAACTTACCACAAATGTGCTATACTGTGTTCAGAAAGTGAGGAATGCAGAGAATGAAGAAAGAAGTTCGTTATGAAACTTACCGCATTGAACGTGATGTATACACTGTCAAACTGACGCACCTGCCATACGGGGGTATCAGCTATAATCCTATAGTGCGTGTGCAGGTAATGGAGTGGCACTTACCGCCTCGCAATCTGTGGGAGCGCATCACTGAATGGTGGAAATACAACATTTCCGATTCTGAATGGGACCCCCTTTTAACAGACTCTTCTCTTGATGCTTACTGCATTAGCAAATGCTGTGCTGAAACGGTGAGGCGTATGAGGATTAAAAGAGGCGACGAAGAATGGGTGCGGTAAGCCGCACCTAACTGCCCGGGCCCAAAAATTTTTTTAAAAAGTACTTGACAACTGATGCAAACTGTGCTATACTTAAGGCACAAAAGAAAGAGAGGTAAGAACAATGTGGGATTTCTTATTTGAAGATGTAGAAACGGGCGAACAATTTTTCGTAGAAACTACAAGTCTTTCGAAGGCAGAAGTCATTCTACAGATGAGCGGCTTTGAAAAAGGGCGGTATGAATTCTGCGGGAAATTCACCATAGAAGAAGCCGAAATTCTCGGCTACGACACTTATTAAGGGGGTGCCGCAATGATTGTTGACTGGAACCGCAAAAAATTGGACCACGGGCAGGTGTTTCACTTCAAAAATTCTCTTCGTCCATTCATTGAGATTTGCAACACAAGCGACGGTACACTTTTTCTGGATGTTGACAAAATGATTGCCTATGATTTTGATGAACTGGAATACGAAGGCCTTGACTTTTATCGCAAAGAAGAAGATGATGACTTCCTCGGCGTCGAAATTGATGGGTATGTTGCTTGGATAGACAACTAAAGGTGAGAAATCTCACCTTTTTTTATTTTTTTGTGCGTTTTTTACAGTTTTTTGCTAATTTTTTGAGGTTTTGTCAGACAATTTGACCGGCCCGCGGGCGCGCCTGCGGAGCCGAGTTCGCCGCTCGGTAACCATATGGCAAATTTTTTCGGGCAAAAGTCGACCCTGCGATCGCGCGGCGCGTTCCCGGAAAGGGTACCCGGGTACCAATCGGACGCCGATCGGGTTCTGCATATGCTCTGATAATATATGCAACTGCGGGGGGCCGCTCGGTCGCCGAGCGGGGTCAGCGCAGCCTCCAGCAGACTTGAAAATTATAAAAAAATTTGCTATAATATAATTGTAAGAAAATAGAATACGAACCAGAAGGAGCATAGCTATGTTTACTAAGGATGAAATCCTGGCGCAGCTTCGCGATGGCGTCGACGCATCTGACATCGCCCAGAAGATGGCCGACAATATCAACGCCGCGCTAGACGAATACAAAGCCGAGCAGGAGGCAGCTAAGCGCGTTGAAACACGCCGTGACGACGCTCGCGAGATGGTGAAAGCGATGAACGCTTTCTTTAGCAAATACGCCGACGAAGAGGGCATGGACGATGAGGCGATCGAGAATGCTGTCGACGGCATTATGGAACTAATGGACAGTTTGGACGAGCTGCGTGCTGCGCTTAACAAGGAAATTGCGCCGGCACCCGAGCGGAAACCGAGCGGGGCCAAGGCAAAGACTGATGAAGAGGCACTTAAAGCCTTTTTGCAGAGCCTGCGTTAAGTGAATTTGCCAAAAAAAGAAAGCCCAGGTGAAGACCTGGGCGTTTCTTTAGTTACAATTTAGTTGCAGCTAATTACTAAGTTGCATATGCCATTAGAGAGAGGACAACTCTCTCTTTTTTACGGTGACGATGACGACAAAATCAAACACAGGCCGGTCACCGAGCGGGCC
>Ga0326513_10001593_pt1 | contig 17418 bp, 14 predicted proteins | sample 2_2465_0518_D_FD_203654 | JGI IMG/M metagenome (GOLD analysis project Ga0326513, IMG submission 203654) | Bovine rumen microbial communities from UC Davis, California, United States - 2_2465_0518 | ecosystem: Host-associated > Mammals > Digestive system > Stomach > Rumen | place: USA... | reverse complement strand
TGCATCCATGATGGAGAGTGCAACGGGCAACCGCATTGTGGCGGCGCGTGGTACGAGCGGCGCGAGGACGAGACCGAAACCGAACAGGAGGCCGACGATGGCGAGTGAGAACGAGATGATAGCGGACATCGTAGCGGAGATGCGCAATTACGCAAAGCAATGCCGAGAAGAAAACTTTGGTGTCGCACCGGAATGTGAAGCGCATTACAACGATGATGACGTTGAATATCTTGCCGACCGGATCGAGGCGGCATGGAAGCGGGAAGCGGCGGAGATCGAGGTCAATGCCGCGCCGCTCCCTGCGGTATTGTTGACAAAAAACCCCGAAAATGTAAATAGCGGTTCCGTTATTATCGCTGATGGAAATAAGCCCGTCGGCAACGCGGCGGCGACGCGCGAGGCGCTGGAGTATGCTTCAAGAGTTCTCGCTAAATGGCGACAGGACGCGCCGTTTAGCGCGTGGAACGAATATGGCGAGGCGATTGACAGATGCCGCGCCGCCCTTGCGAAGCCGCCGAGGAACTGCGACAAAATGCCAGACATAGACAATCTAACAATGCACGACCTCGCAAAGAGTCCGTGCAAATCAACTCTGGCGTACGCTTCTCGTGAGGAGCTACTTGCGCTGGTGCGTTGGCTCCTCGCTCCAGCGGCGGAGCGGAAAGGAGAGACAAATGGACGGGTTTGACGAAATCTGCCCAGGCTGTGAATATCGGCAAATGTCCTACGAGAAAAGAGGCGCGAAGTGATGCGCAAAAAAATATTAGCGAGCGAAGACGCCCTTCACGCGGCGTTTGTCGAACACTGCAATAAGTGCGACTGCCCGATGGGGTGCATCCACAGACAGTACAATCCGCCAAGTGCGATGTTAGACACGCGGTGTGCGTCTATCCTAAAGTGCTTTGCTCGTTTTGTTGTCAACAGCATGAAGAAAGGAGACGCGAAGTGACAACTCTATTTGAGTGCGACATGGAGAATGCGCGATTGGCAGAAAAAGGCATTGAGTTCATATGCCCAAATCACCATTGCCCATTGCATATATTGTGTCCATACGCAACGCATACGAACGCCGAGACGTCAGAGTCCGCCAGCATACGCAACGCGGCGGAGGAAGGAGGAAAAGAAAGGAGGCGCGGCGCAATGAGGTTGAACAACATCCCTAACCCGTGCCCGTTCTGTCGGTCGAACGCTTCACGGCTCCGTGTCGTGGACAAGTGGTCGTCCGACAGAGGCGCGAACAAGCGACGCATCGCCTACGTTCGGTGCCTTGAATGCAACGCACGAGGCCCGATTGCGAAAGGGCTTTACTATGACGTGCGCAACGAACGCCCTAGCATGGGTTCGCGGCAACTTATCCACGAGACCGCCATCGTCCTGTGGAACGGTTACTCATACACCGTGCCTACCTTGCCGCCGGACGAATTCAAATTGGAAAGCGAGGCGGCGAATGGCTGACCGCATGACCACCCGCGAGGCAATCGCAATCGTCCGCGAACAGGCGGCGAAGGAATCCGGCCCCGTCCGCGATGCCCTGCTCCTGTGCGCCACCATCGCGGAGCTCCACGCCGACAGGAACAGGAAGAACAAGCGGCGGCAGAGGGCGAGGATAAAGGAAAGCGAACAATGCAATGCTACACGCTGAAACTTCGGCACACCGGCTCGTCCAACCACGGACGCGGCGGGGAAGGCCCAATGATAACGGAGAACTTGTCATGCACGATTTCAACGTTTCAAGACCAGACGCTCTTTCTGACAGGGGGGGGTATGAACAATAGCAAACCAAGGCGTGAACTCACCTACGCGACGGTATGCTCCGGCATAGAGTGCATGAGCGTGGCCTGCATAGGGCTACCCATGCGGCCTGTCTTCTTCTCGGAGATCGAGCCGTTCCCCTGCGCGGTGCTGAAGGCGCATTATCCAACCGTCCCCAACCTTGGGGACATGAGCAAGATTCAAGTATCAAAAAACGGATTGGAGATCACCAATGGAACAACTAGAATTATTCTCGACAGGCGAATCGACCTCCTCGCAGGGGGCACGCCTTGTCAGTCAGTATCTGTCGCGGGGAAAGGCGAAGGAATGCGCGAGGGAAGCGGCACAAGAAGCTCGCTCGCCTTCGACTTCGTGCGGCTTGCCCGCGAGTTGCGACCCCGATGGATTGTATGGGAGAACGTGGCGAACGTGTTGTCTGCCAAACACGCAGGAGACTTTCTCCACTTTCTCGCAAACCTTGGGGACTGCGGGTATTCTCTCGCGTGGCGGGTGCTGGACGCGCAGTATGTGCGAGTGGACGGGATGGAGCGTGCCGTCCCGCAGAGACGGCGGCGTGTGTGGGTTGTCGGATGTCTTGGAGCCGATGAGTCCGTCCCTGCGCAGATACTTTTTGAGCCCGACTGCGTTGCGGGGCATACTGCGCCGCGCAGACGCGCGGGGCAAGGCTTTACCTACACTCTTGCGCGACGCGATAGAGTGGATGCTGGGGTGGTGGGAGACGCACCCAGATGCGATGTCCTCAACTTCCAAGGAAGCAAGGGAAACAACTGCGTGACGGATGACGGCTCATGCCCAAACCTCAACGCGATGCACGGGCATGATGTCCATGTGGTCGCCCTCGACGGCGACCAGCTCAAGCCCCGCGAGGACCCGCGCAAGGGCGGCAAAGGATTCGGCATAAACGAGGAGGGCGCGGGCTACACCCTCACGGGCGTGGACAGGCACGGCGTGGCGTACAAGTCCAGCAACGGCAAGGGCGAAGAAGTCTCCGCCACATTGTCAGCCGATGACATTACGCAATCGGGGCAAGGATATGTGAACAACTCCGTGGTGCAAGTCTACGAGAACCACGCGCAGGATAGCCGCATAAAGCCGATAGATGTCAGCGACACGCGCAACCAGAAGGACGGCACGGGCGGGAACAACCTGCCGCTCGTTGTCATGGCATACAGGCCGCCGATACAAGACCTCATCGCGGAGGCTTGCGCAAAGTACGGCGCGAACTGGCCGGAGGACGATTGGGTGGAGATTACGGACGAGGTGGTGCTGAACATCTACACCGACATGGACGGCAAGCGTAGGGCTACGGCGTTCCAGAAGAGCGACACAAACCTTGAGTTCGGCGTGGACATTTCGTATGTCGGAGACGGAGCAGTTGGACGCGACAGATGCTTCTCCAAGGTCTCGCACCCGACCGCCAAGGACGGCGAGGGCGAGCGCTGGGACGAGCGCGAGATGGCGCAGACGCGCAACACCTTCGACAACGGCGAGAAACGGTGCCAGGAGGTGGTGGTAAGCACCGCCTACAAACTGGACTCCACCGCGTCCAACTCGATGAAGAGCAAGAACCCGAACAGCGGTTTCCATGAAACGCAGGTCGCGGCTTGCCTCGACACCACCACGCCCGACCCCACGAAAGCACAGGGCGGCAACGTGATAATCAGCACCAACTCCAACGGCGAGGACGTGGCGCCAACGCTCAACACGTCAATGGCGAAGCTCGGCGGCGACAACCAAACGACTTTCGGGGGGGGGTACTGCATCACCCGCCGCGAGGAAGGAGCGCACGATGAGCCACAACTTTGAACTGTACGACAACGCAGACGAGGTGTCCGTCTCGCTCTCCGCGAAGAGGGTGCGCGATACGCTCGTTGTGCGCGAGAAGGAAGGAGCGGAAGGTGAATGGGCGCGATAGGGTTCAGATGGTTCAACGGCATACAGGTTGCCGCACACACGGAGGAATGCCCGACGCTCGGCGTTGCGGATGCCCATGCTCCAGCCGTGGCGTTGCCTACGGCATCAACCCGCAGGGGGGGGGCATGAACCCGTTTGACGAGGAACTAGGCGAGACGCAATCCGTCTGCCACCAAGGAGGTGTTATGCAAGTGAATGACAATGACCTACTGAAGATGCGCTACATCGTCCGCCGCCTAACGCCCACCGAGGCGGAGCGGCTGATGGGCCTGCCGGACGGATATTTGATTCCGACAGGATTGCGCCGATACTTCGACGAGAACGGCGAACCGCCACCCGAACTGGTGTCCGAGTTCGTGGACATCTTCGACAAGTTCAACGCAATCATGGCGGAGTACGAACACAAGAAGCCGCCGAAGGGGAAGTCCTACAAGCAGGTCGCGGACTGGCTGAAGAAGATTTCAGACCCCGCGACGTGTCCAGATTCTCCCATGTACAAGGCCGCAGGCAACGGCTGGGCCACCAACCAGCCGCGCTGGATTCTCACCCGCCTCCTCGCGCTTGGCGAAGGCATAGACCCGTTCACGGGAGAGGAGGTCGCGCCATGCTCGTGAACATCGAGGGCGTCGCCCAGCCGCCGCACGACGGCATCCGCGCAATCGTGCCCTATGTCTACACGTCCGCCGACTCCCGCGAAACGCCGTCGGAGGTGCGCGACGCCAACCACGCGCGGGAGATCGTGCGCCGCCTGTGCATCCCAGAGTCCGTGTTCGTGGACGCGGAACCCCCGCGAGGCGAAGGCTACGACCCCATGTGGATCGTGCAAGTGTCGGTGTTGAACACGCGGAACAAGATCACAACCTACCGCACCGGCTACCACAAGTTCGACGGATGCCCATTGGCGGCCATCGGCTACATGATGGACATCCACGCCGCCATACGGCGAATACTGAAATCTTCCAGGAAGGAGCTGGAGAAGGAACGCAACAAGAAGGAGAACAAGAAATGAAACCCAACGAACTAGACATCAACCAATGGCAGGAGCTTCTGACCGAGTTCAATTCGGGCATCCGCAAGAAGTTCGCGACCCCTGCCGTCATGCGCATCGAGAATACGCAATTCTCGCCCGCGCGTTATTACGGCGGCATGACGTTCAACGGAGAGCAATACACTTACTTCGAGCCGCGCGACCCCTCGCAACCCGCAAACCCCGACTGGACGCCATATGTCGCGTGGCTGATGGTGCGCATGGATTTCCTGCGGTGGGTGACGAAGGAGCTGAAGAAGAGGGAGGCGCGCGATGAGCCGCAAGCCTAGACCCTGCGGCATCTGCCCCCTCCGCTCCGCGAACGGTTGGTGCGCCCACCTCGCCACCACCCGCCCGCCAAACGCGCCGTCCTGCGAGTGGGGCAGGCGCAAGATGAACTCGCAGTACGCCGCCGAGTACAACCGCCGCAAGTTCGGGTGGAAGAAGCGCGAAGCGAAACCGGCGCAGGGGCTGGAGGAGGATGACGCCAAATGACCGTCAGCATCGAGATACCCGTCCAGCCGCCGCCACCGCCTCCGCCGCCCCCGGCTGACGAACTGCCGCCGCCGCCAGCGGAACTCGCCCGCGCCTGCCGCGACTGCCATCCCGCGACCCTCGCCGAATGCCAGCGCCGCTTCGGCAAGTTCTGGCACGCCAAGTCCTCGTGCGGCTCCGGCTGCAACCATCCCATCGACCAGACATGAATCCCGCCCTCACAGAAGAAGAGGAGAATCGCCTCCTCGCCGCCAAGGCCGCGTTCGCCGTCTCGTTCGTCGATTCCAGCGGACGCATCCAGTTCGCCAACCCCGCCGCGCTGGAAGCCGCCCTCAATGGATCCATGTTCGCGGGCGCGAAGAAGTCCGCCATCCCGCGCCGCCCCCGCAAGTCGCTCCTCGACTTCAAGCGCGACCTCACAGGCGAGAACGTCCTCATCGGCAAGCGCTGGGGCGTGCGCGGCACCGTCGTCATGATCGTCTCCTCCACCGGCACCGGCAAGTCCGTGGTGCAGACACAGATGGCCCTCTCCTTCGCCCTCGGCATCCCCTGCTGCGGCCTCTGCCCCACGCGCTGCTTCTCCTCATGGGTCATACAGTCCGAGGACGACGACGACCGCGTGGCCATCGACCGCGACGACATCATGACCGAGATGGCCGCGCTCCATCCCTCCGTCGATTTCGTTTCCGACCCCGTGCGCAAGGGCGTCACCTTCCTCGACTTCACCTCCTACACCGGCGCGAAGTTCCTCGACGAGCTGGAGCGCGAGATCGTCCTCACCCCGGAGGAGGAACGCCCCGCCTGCATCTTCATCAACCCCATGAACGCCTACTTCGGCGGCACCTTGAAGGAAGGCGCGGACTGCTCCGCCTTCTTCAAGGGCGGCACCCTCGGCGGCAAGGACACCGACGGCCTCGAAGCCATCGCCAAGCGCTACAACATCCTCGTCGTCATCTTCGGCCACACCCCCAAGCCGCCCACCCCGAAGGAGCTGGCCGACTGGACGAACGACCCCAACATCGCCTACAAGATGTGCGGCGCGTCCGAGATCGCCGACGCCGTGCGCTCCATCCTCGTCTTCCTCCCCGTCCCCGACGCCGACGGCCTCTTCGTGTTCAACGCGGGCAAGAACGGCATGACCCTCGGCTGGACGGACGCCCTCGGCAACAAGACCACGAAATCCTACTGGCGCTGGGCCTCGTCCGGGCGGCACTTCTGGGAGGAGGTTCCGAAGGACGAGTGGCCCGTCTCGCAGAAGGCCGTCGCGGACAAGAACGCCGTGGACGACGCCATCGCCGTCGTGCTGTCTCACATGGACGCGCCCGGCCTCGCCGCGCGGGAGGTCGCCGCCGCCGCGAAGGAATGGGGCCTCTCGCGCTCCCACGCCACCTCCGCGTTCTACAGGATCGTGCAGAACAGGGCGCAGTACAATGTCGTCTCCAACGTCATTCCCTCGCCGCACGGCCCGCCGCGCACCCTCTACCACCGCGCCGATGCCGCCGCCGCGAGTCCTGCCGCCGCCGCTCCGTCTGCGGCAACCGAACAGGAAATCCTCACCCAAGACCCCATCTTCTAGGAGCATCGCACATGGACATCCAATCCCTCTCCGCGCTCACCATCATCGAGGACACCCGCGAGCAGACCCCGCTCGACTTCTCCGCCTTCCCGTTCGTCACCGTGGAGCGCGCCACCCTCCACAGCGGCGACTACTCCGTGAAGGGGTGGGAATCGCAGTTTGCGATAGAGCGCAAGTCCCTCGCCGACCTCATCGGCACCATCACGCAGGGACACGAGCGGTTCGAGCGCGAGCTTCAGCGCCTCATGTCCTTCCAGTATGCCGCCGTGGTGGTGGAGGCAAGCGAGATCGATCTGCGCACGGGCAAGTACCGCTCCATGCTCCTGCCGCGCGCCGCCGTGGGGATGATCACCGCGTTCGAGGTGAGGTACAGAATCCCGTTCCACTTCTGCGGCAACCGCATCATGGCCGCGCAGCGCATCTACGAGCTGGCGTACTACTTCCAGCGGGAAATGCTCAAGGAGGTGCCGCCAGCGCCGCCCGCCGAGCGCGTGGTGAAGGAGAAGGGGAAGCGCGCCGCGAAACGTGAGAACAAGAAGGTTTTAGACGAAAACAAGGAGCAACCATGAATCAAAGCAAACGCCTTGACTTGATCGACAACATCATCTTCTCAATAATCGGCATGTCGTATGTCGTGCTGATAGTGCTTATCGTTTGGTTGCATGTCCGCACCAATCGCCCCGCTACTTCTTCCGCCGCTCCTTCCAGTACGCATCGAACTTGCGAACGAGCTCCTGCATCTTCTTCGTGATCTCGTCAAGCCTGTCATTGCGCCCCGTCACGGTAAGCGTCTTGTCGGCTCTGACCCTCTCCGCGTACTTGCGAAATTTTGTCAATGTCTCGGCAACCTCGTTCGCGCTTTTCAGCTCTTTTATCTCTCCAACGGAAGCCTCTCCGCTTCCCTTCATGCGCGTAAGCTCGTTCCTGCGTTCGTAGAAGTCGCTCATTGTCCGTGACGCCGTTGCGTTGTTTCTGAAGAATGTTCCTACGCCTGGCCATGTGTACGGACGCGCAGGGTCTATCTCTGACTTGCTTTCGCCGCCTATTGCGCCTATCGTGCGCCCGTACATGTTCCCTGTCACGCCGTTGAGAAAAGCGTCAAGGTGCGCAGGCGACGCGAGCTTGCTGTCTCCAAAGACCTTGTGGAACGCCTTTGCAAGATGCTTCGAGAACTCGGACGTGCGCTCGTCGTACCAGTCGTATGACCTCTTGCCTCGCATCACGTGTTCTGGCACGATGTCGCTTCCAGTCCACAACTCATTCATCGCGACGTTCAGCGCAGGGCCTATCAGCGCCATGTCTCGCGGATTCAGACCCGGAAGCGTCTTGCGAAGCATGTTCAGGCATTCCGCGACAGCTCCTTCCTGTCCGTCGTACAGCTCGGCGGCGACAGCCTTCGGAATGGACGCGAATGCGTATCCTATTTCGTATGGAACAGGAATCCTTATGTCGTCGAAAGAGATGTAGTTCCATTTCTCGTGCGGCTTCAGCGCATCGACCCTCTTCTTTCGGTCGTCGTCGGATCGGTTGTAGAACTCTGCCGCAAGCGCGAGCATCGTGAGCGTTCCAGCTCCCTGCAAGACGGTGCGCGCGGCCCTCTTGCCCCTGCTGTCGTTCCGCTGCCATTCCTTCGCTCGAAGAATGCCGAGCGATCTTGCCGCCTGCTCAAGCCCCTGCACGCCTGCGTTGAAGAATGGAATGAAGCGGTTGATTGCCTTTGTGATCTCGCCGCCACGCTGGAAGTCGATTGTGATGTCTAGTGCGTTCGCTCCGGCCAGCATGTCTGCGGCCTTTTCGCTCGCGCCGTTCTTGAGCATGAAGTCTCGGACATTCTTGAACTCCTTTATGCGGCTTCCGTTTTCAGAGAAGCCTACGAAATCCGCGATTGCCTTCTTGATCCCCTTGTTCCATTGTCTCTCAAACCAGTTCTTCGACATGAGATAGTTGTTCGCACGTCTCGCGGATGTGAGCCGAGATTCGCCGAGCATGGAACCCATCGGAATGCCCATGTTCTCGAAAATCTGCTTCGCGCTCGTGTTCATCAAATCCATCGCGATTCCCTGAACCGTCGAGACGCCTGGGATGTAGGCCCCAAACTCGTTCACGGTAGAGGCGTGCAACGTGTCCTTCACGATGTTGCGAAGGGCGAAGACGGGATTGAGCGTGGTCGCGCCGCTCCTTGTGGCCGCCGCCGCGATTTGCACCCATTGCTCAAGAATGTTAGGCTTCGTGGCGTCCGTGAATCCCATCAGGCCCTTCGCCCAGCCCTCCGCGTTGTTCTCCGGCAGCTCGTAGGTGTGGAGCTTCCCGCTTTCGTCGTAGAGAGACACCACGCCGTTCTTGCCGTCAGACGGCTTCTCCTTAAATATTGAGAGCGTGTCGTCTCCGCCGTTGAAGAGCTGGTCGAATATCGTCTTCGCCGCCGCCTTGTCTGTTGCCACGCCCTGGCTTACCATCGCGTCTGTAATCTGCTTGCGAAGTTTCTCCGCCGTGAACTTCACCTCTCCCTGCGCGTTCGGAACCTCGCGCAGCCAGTTCGCGCCGATTGTGTAACCGGCCTCTACTCCTCCAGCAGACTCTCCTCGCTTCCCGGCATTGACAAGAGAACGCAAAAGGTCGGCCTGGAACGCCGCCTTGAACACGCGCTCGTCGTCAACAAGCCCTGCGTCGAATATGTCCTCGATCTGCTGTCCGCCTCCCTTGCGCCGGTTCACGGCCTTCCCCCTGCGTTTCATCATCCTGTCGCGGAAAGCGTCTGTCGATTCTCGCCTCCGCGCGATCTTCACGTAGATTGGATTAGCTGCCACGATGGCCTCGAACTGCTCTTGGCTCATCGCGCCTGCGTCTACGAGAAGATGAAGGACGCCGTGCTTGTAGTGCGTGTACCTATCAAGCGCTTCGCGAAACTTCGTGTTGTTCGCGTACTTGCGCAGAACAGGCTCAACCTCCTTCGCGGTAAGGCCAAACTCCAGCCCCTTGTCGAGATACGCCTCCTTTGCGATACGCGCTATAGCGTAGTCCTCGAACGCATCCATCTCCTTTCGCGTGAAGTCGCCGAATATTTCCTTGAATGTCGGCAACGTCTCGTTGGCCGCGTGTCCAGGAGTCTGGACGCCGAGGTCGCCGTATGTGTAGCGGCGCGTCCCGGATAGGTCGGTGAGCCCTTTTTCAAGGGCGATGTAGGCCCTTGCTCCTGCCTTGCCGTTGTACAGCTTCCATTTCAAGACTGGATGGTTCTCGATGATGTCGCTCATCGCGGCGGCGTCTCCTCGCTTGAGCGCGCCCCTCCAGTCGAACAGCTTGTCAAGCTCGCTCGCGCGCATCCCCTTGGTGATGAACGCCCCTGTGTCCAGCCAGTTCTCCTGCGTTGGCTTCAGCCCCCGCGCGATGTTTGCGATTGTGTTCATGACTTGCTCGCCAAGCGTTGGGTCTTTCGCCCTTATTGACCGAACGGCCTGCTCTCCGCTCTGGTTTTGCAAGCGGTCGATCATGTCGCGGATGTCGTCAACCTTCGCCATCGTGTCGGGGTCGGCCTTTCCGAACTTCTCCGTGAGCCACTTGTATGCTTCCGGCACCTCCTTCTTCAATCCGGCGTCGTTGCCCTGCATGTAGTATTTCATCAGCTCCGCAAAGCCCTCGGCCTCGTAGCCGCCTGCGGGTTTCTGCTTCGGATTGTTGTACAGCTTCTGGCCGAGCGCTATCAGCTCGTGTCTGACGACAGGCGGACGAGCAAGCCCAAGCCTCTTCGTCATGGCGTCGATGTGGTGGCCGACCTCATGCGGTATGGTGTCAAGCGAGACGGGGTTCTTCGTGCGCACCACACCGGCGTCAGGCTCGTAGTGTCCCGCGAAGTTCTTTCCTATGGGCGTCGTGTTCTTGCCCTTTATCGCAACGATGTCGCCGAAAAGCTCCTTGAACCTATCGACGATCTCCTGCCTTGCCACGGGGTCTTTCACGCCCGCGCCGAGGGATTCCGGCTCGTGGTGCGGATTGAGCGTTGCGTTTCCGGGGCTTCCGGGTGCGGGTGCTGGCGGCGCGCCCTGCGCCTTGCCCTTGCCTTTCGCGGTAAGCGCCTCGTCAGCCGCGATCTCCGCGTCTATCGACTGCGCGACGCTTCCATCCTCCGGCGCGACGATCTGCCCAAGCGGGTTTTTCTTCGTCGGCGTGCCGGACGGATCGATCTCCTCTTCGGGCGTTCGCGCCTCCACGCGCCCCGGCTCCTTCCCCGTCGGCTCCGCCGCCTTGTCGCCGCCCATGAGCGCGTCGATCTCGTCCTCCGCCGCGATCCGCTTCTCGATATTCTCGATTTCCCGCTTGATTTTACGTGCCTTGTCCGCGTCGATTGTTTTATCGCTCTCAATGTGTTTTCTAAGCTCGTCCGCCCACTTGCGGCTCGTCATCGCCGTGTTGTCGCTGCGCTCCGGCGCGGAGAGAATACGCCCGGTGAGCGCGTCGATGACGATGCCGCTGCCGCCGCGCCCCTTCCTGAAATCTGCTTCCGTCGGGTTCGACCCGTCCGCCCTCAACGGCATAGCGACGATTGTCGTGTCCGCGTTCTTCGCAAGTATCGGCCTCTTCCCGTCTACTGCCTTGATCTCCGTGATGCCGTTCGCCGCCATCGCGTCGGCGACCTTGCGGAGATAGGCCGCGTCCATCACCACGACCTTGCCGTCCGGCAACTTGAGCGCGGCGTGGATTGTGTCTTTGTTCCCTATCTTGTTGGCGAGAGCCGCAACCTTCCTGCACGTCTCTGAAATGGCAGCTGGGTCGACTTCAACCTTCTGCACGGGATGTTTGGTCTTTTTCAGAACGTGCTTGCCGCTTTTGACATCAAAGTCTCTTTCGATGTGTTCGTAAGTCGCGCCGTCGTAGTTCGGTATGACCTGCCGCCAGTTTGGGAATGGGTTTTCTGGATCGCCTTTGGCGTTCTTGTCGTAGCCGTGCTTCGTGGCGATCAGGACGCGTCCGTCCGTCGCAACTGCCACGCCTCCCTTGTGGTCGTGGTGGACATGCTGAAGACCTTTCCGTGTGCCGTCTTTCGACACGAAGTTCTCAACGACCTTCGCGGCCTTCTTCGCGTCCGCCTTTGCGGCCTTCGTCTTCCTGCCCTTGGACTTCGGTTTCGGCGCTTCCGCCTCCGCGTCCGCCTTGACGGGCTTCGCTCTTTTAGGCGCTGGCTTCGCCGTATCGCCCGTCTTTTCCGCCTCTGCGGGCTTCGCCGTCTCTGCGGCGTCAGGCTTATGCACGCTATTTGAGTATTCCTCTATCGCCTTTATGTTCAGATCGTAGTTTCCGGGGCGCATGAGCGAACGTACCTTCTTCGACGAAAGGTCGTGGTAGGCGTCAACACCGTCCTTCACAAGCCTATAACGGTGCGCCGCGCCGACCTTCTTCTTCTCAAAACGCCATCCGTTGTCAATCAGTTGTGTGATTGTTTTAGGCTTTCCGTTCTCGTCTGTAAAGTCTCCAAACGCCCTGTCAAGGCTCTCCTTCTGCCTGTCGGCATCTGTCTTTGACGCCTCTTTCCGTCTGTTCTGCTCGTCTCTGTACGGCTTTATTGCGCGTTTAAACTCGTCTGGCTCCATGTCCTCCGAATTGTTGAACACATCCTCGATGCGCTTCTTCAACTCCTCATCGGTCATTTTCTCGATTTCATCCGCCTTGGGTACTTCCTCCTTTGGCGGCTCCGCTTCCTTCGCCTTGCCCTCCGCCGCCGTCGGCTCCGCGCCCTTCGGCACCTTCTTCCCCTGCTTGCGCAGCTCCGCCACACGCGCCACGAACTGCTCCTTGAGCGCGTTCCGCTCCGCGTCCGTCTTGGCCTTCTTGTATTCGGCGTCGATGCGCTGAAGCACGGGATCGTTCCGAAACGCCTCGCGCCGCGTCTCTTTCGCCTTCTGTTCCGCCGTCTTCGCGCCTGCGCTCTCGGTCGGTTCTGCAACGGGCGTTTCGGGGGTTGTTTCTGCGGGTTTGCCGCCAGTTTTTGCGGCTTGCCATTCCTTGAACGCCTCCAGCGTGTCCGGCGGCTGTTCGCCACGGGTTTTCTTGTCCGCGCCAGCCCATTCCATCTTTGCCCTGTAAAGGTCACCCCATCCGTCGGCATCCATGCGTTCCATTTCCGCTTTTATCTGCTTCCCTGCCGGAGATTCCACGGAAATGCCGCCCTTGTCGCCAGTGCGCATGAGACGGCTCTGCAATTCGCTGTACTTCTGCCACGAATCGGGAAGCGCGATCACCTTCTCGTGCTTCATGGTGCGCATCTTCTTGGCGGAAACAGGCTTTTCGGGGGGCGTCTGGGGCGTTTTCGGCGGCTCGACTGGCGCGGAAGGCTCCACAACGCCGTTTTCCGCCGATTTCCCGCCCTCTGCGTCCTCCGTCGGCTTCGGGGGCGTGGTTGTGCCTTCTTCCTTCGGCGCGCTCCTAGGGGCTTCTGCGGGCGTTTCCGTGGGCTTGCCCTCCGCCTTCGCTTTCAGCCACTCGTCAAATGTCAGTTCGGTTTTGCCGCCCCTGTACGCCTCGTTATACTCTCCGAACGCCGCAAGCTCCTCGTCCGGGGCCAGCCCGCGCTCGAACTCGTCCGCCTCGCGCTTGTTCGCCTTGTCCCTCGTCTCGACCTTCATGTTCGGGTCGAGGTCGTGTTCGGCCACAAAGCGGTTCCAGTTCTTCGCGTTGTTCTTCCGCCCGTTCTTCTTGATCCACGCGGCGTACTCCGGCCATGCGTCGAGCCGGGCTTGGTCCGGGTTGGGCGATTCCTTCGGCGGTTCGGGCGGGCGCTCGGTGCCGACCTCGATCCTGGGCGCGTTCTGCTCCGCCTCCTCCCTTGCCTTGCGCTCCGCCTCCTGGCGCTCGTATTCCTCCATCTCGGTCTTGCGTCGCGCCTTCTCCTCGCTTCCTTTGGCAGACTTGATCTTCTGCTGCGACTGCTCCACGGTTGGCGTCGCGTCGCGCCTCATCAGCCCGTTCGTCGCGTCCGCCACAAGCTCCGCCCGCCGCTTCGGGTCGTCAAGCTCCTTCGCGTCGTCGATGTTCTTCAGCACCTCCTCGCGGATCACCTTCGCCGTCTCGCCCTCGCCGCCGATCTCCGCGATGGCCTCGTCCAGCGCCTGCGATTGCAGTTCGTCTGGCCGCGCACGGTTGTTGTTTTCGTTGAACTCGTCGAACACGCCGTTGCGCCAGTCCTTGCCAAGTTCGGGCGAAAGCCCCGCGGCCTCCGCGTCAGACCGTGAAATGTCCTTGCCCTCCTTCCGTTTCGCCGCAAGCTCGTCGAACTTCGCCTTGTTGATCGTGCGAAGGTCCTCCGGCGAGGCGTTGGCCTGCCAGTCAACCACGTCGCGCCGCGCCGCCTCGTGGTATGTCTTGCGCCGAATCACATGCTCCGCGCCATGAATCCCTGCCATCGCAAGGCCGGTCAACACGCCGTGTCCGCCGGACTTCAGCCCTTTCAGCAACGCATCCTCAAAGTCAAGCTCCTTGCCCTGCGTCTCCTGGTTCAGAAGCGTCGAGATGAAATCCTGCACCGCCGAGATGCCGCCCATCTCCGCCGCGCCCTTGGCATGCTGGACGATCTCTTGCCGCATCCGTCCCTTGGCAACGCCGTCAACGAGGCTCTTGAACGACGCGCCTCCCTCCTTCGCCGCCCCTTTCGCCGCGCCCGCGACAGTCTCCCCGACGCTTGCCGCCGCGCCGCCCTTGCCGATGCCGAAGCCCTTTAGGAACCGTTGAATAGGCATCTTGCCCATCGCATACGCGCCGATCATGTTGAGCGCGCCGTTCGCAACCGCTCCCATGTAGGCCGACTCGTCGGACGCTCCGGCCCTTATCGCGTCGTCGTATGTCTGCGCGAAGCTGTTTCCGCCAGCCGCCGCGACGTTCGCGCCCATCAGGCTTGGAACCATCCACGGCAAAAGCCCCGCCGCCATAGACGAACCCTGCTCTCCGACGTTGGACATCGTGTCCGCGACGCCGCCTCCGCCGCTTTTCCCGACGCCAAGATCGTCCGCGAACCAGTCGAACTTGTCGTCAATCCAGTTTGCGGCGTCCATCGCCCATCCGCCGAGCGCGCCTCTGCCGCCGAGCGCCGCGCCCGCGAGGCGAAGATTGCCCGTGCCGATTCCGGCGAACGCGCCAAGCTCCTTGCCTACGCCGCGCAGCGCACCTTTCTCTGCCGCGTCCTTCGCGTCCATGTACCCGGTCACGAGCGAGCCTAGAAAGGTGGGGTGGTCCGCCAGCCCCTTGTGCGCCGCCTCGTTCCTCTGCCGCGCGTCCTCCCTGTCCGCCGCGTACCGCTCGTCCTCCCGCCACTCCTTCGACCGCAGGAACTTCGACAGCTCCGGCATCGTGAAGTCGCGCGTGGATCCGTCCGCGAACGAAAGACGGCGAAGCGGCTGCGGCGTCGCCCCGCGCTCCTTCGCCATCGCCGAGAACTGCTCGTACTGGCTGTCCGGCACCTCCACGTCCTTGCCGTCCACGCGGTAGCTCTTCACCTCGTCCGGCGTCGCGCCATGCTCTGCGGCGGCAGTCCTGAACTGCTCCAGCTCGTCGTTCGGGACGTCCACAGTCTGTCCGCCCACGGAAAAACGCATCGTGTGCTTCATCTGTCTTTTCCTTTCGGTGTCTCTTGTCGCCTACCAGCCCAGCTTCTTCTTCCATTCGGGTTCGTTCGCGGCGGTCGAAGTCTGCGCCGTAGGTTGCGCGGTCGGTTGCGCAAGCTGTTTGCGCGCGGCCTCCATCTCCGGCGAGTTGAAGCCCGTGACGAGATCGATGGGATACGGGTTCGCGGACGCGGGTGCGGGTTGCGCTCCGGCGGAGCCGGGCTGGACGTTCGCGAAGCGGTTGGGGAACAGCCTTTGCAGAATGGCCTGCTTCTGCTCCTCGGTGTAGGGCTTGTAGACGCTGTTGTATCTTTCTATGATTGGGTTTCCGCTATCATCTTTTGCGAGCTCTCCCATTGGGTCGGTTTTGTATATGGGGTCGGTTGCCCTGTACCCCTGCTCCAGCTGCATCAGGGCGTCCATGTACCGCTTGTCCTCCATGTCCTGCATCTTCATCTGGTACTCGCGCTGGCGCGTCTCCGCCTCTGCGGGGTTGTACAGCAGCTTTCCGTCCGTGGAGAAGATGCGGCCCTGCTCGTCCGTGAAGGTGTTGTTGCGGAAAAGCCCCTCCGGGTCTTTCCTCTGAACGAGGGTCTTGGGAAGGGCGGCGAGCTGCTGGTCGAGCTGCGCCTTGAACTGCGCCTGCTCGTCCTCCGTCCAGTTGCCGCTCGCCACGCCCTCGTCGTATTCCTTCTGGAGCTTGTCGGCCTGCCGCTGGACTTCGGGCGAAAACCCGTACTCGTGCGTCCCGGCGGCGATGAGATCGGCGTCGCGCTCCTGCCGCAATATCCCGTGCTGTCGGTCCCACTCCTCCTGCGCCGCCTTGCGCTTCGCCTCGTCCTGCGTGATCGAGAACTGCTGGGCGTTCTTCGTCTGCTGTTCGCGCCACGCCTGCTCCGCCTCGCGTTGCGCCTTGGAGAAGTCCTGCTGGCTCTTGAGCTTCGCGGCATCCGCGTCTATGCCCATCTGGGCGCGTTCCTTCGCGGCGGCATTGTTCCTGTCGGCAAGAGTCGCACGCGCGGCCTCCTGCGCGGCGTTCTCCCGACGCTGTAGCTCCCAGTTGACGGGCGTGGGCGCGTGCGCGGAGAGGAGCTGCGCGTGCGCGGTCGGCGGCGCTATCGGGTGCGCGCCCCCTCCGCCCGTGCCTCCTCCGCCGGTGGTGCGTCCGCTCCCGGCCATGAGCCTCGCCGTCTCCATCTGCCGCCTGGCCCTGCCAGCGGCGGTAGACGCCACCGCCACGGGGGCGGCGTTCACGTCATGCTTTACCTTGATAGCCATAGTCCATGCTCCTTCCTTCCCCCTATTCTCCTGTCACGCTAGGGAACCAGCCGAGGTTTTCGGGATAGCGCGCCCAGGCGTAGTTGTGGCTTGCGGCAGAGTTCTCGCCCGTCCCCGCCGGATCATCCTGCCGCCCGAAGTATACGGACGCGTCCCCCGTGCCGTCCTCGAATCCCAGCACCTCCGGCGCGATCAGCACCACGTCGCCCGCGCCCACGGGCGCGACGAGCGGGATGGCGATCTGCGTGTTCGCGGCGATGTCGCCGGTAACGGTCTGCGAGACGCCGATGCGCTCGGCGGTCATGTTGCGGACGTCGAACCGAAGCAGCGCGCCCGTGCAGTCCACGGACCACGACACCTCGGACGGCCCGTCGGAGCGGTAGACGCTCGGCATGGACGCCATCGCGGCCATCGCGAAGCCGTTGCTCCCGTCCCACTGCTCGGCGGGACAACGCCACGCCACAAAGCGGAGAACGAAGCCGTTGTGGACGGCGGTCTGGCCCACGTTCTTGAGGACGAGCCGCGAGGCGAACGCCGACGGCGCGCGCAGGGCGAGGAGCGCGAGCTGGAGGAACGCGGGATTCGACACCTTCGTGACGGCCACGGTCGCGTCTCGGTAGGCGAAGCCGACGGCGGCGGTCGACGCGGCGGGCCTGCGGTACCACACGGAGAGGCCGGGCTGGCAAGCCGTCTGCCCGGTCGGGTCCGACGCCGCGCGCCAGAAGCGCGGCACGGGGCGCAGCACGTCCAGCTCGTCCGCGAGCGCG
>Ga0326513_10001592_pt1 | contig 17418 bp, 23 predicted proteins | sample 2_2465_0518_D_FD_203654 | JGI IMG/M metagenome (GOLD analysis project Ga0326513, IMG submission 203654) | Bovine rumen microbial communities from UC Davis, California, United States - 2_2465_0518 | ecosystem: Host-associated > Mammals > Digestive system > Stomach > Rumen | place: USA... | reverse complement strand
TGCTCAAAATTTCTCTCTGAAAGGATATGACTATGGAATATGGAATCGATTTTCTGAGAGCGAAGCTCGGAAAGAAAGCTCAAAGAGTGAATCTCAGATACGAATACTACGAATTAAAGAACAAGATGGTTAAGATCACAGCAATGATCCCGCCGGAGTTTGCTAATATAGTTTACAGCCTCGGATGGTGCGCAAAGGCAGTGGATTCTATAGCTGACAGAGTCGTATTCAATGAATTCGAGAATGACAGCTTCTATTTGAATGATATCTTTACTCGGAATAATGCAGACATTCTGTTTGATGATACAGTGCTATCGGCGCTGGTCGCTTCATGCAGCTTCCTGTACATCGACGAAGAAAAAGGATATCCGACCGTTGAAAACATAGACGGCGGCAATGCAACGGGCATCATCGACCCTATCACCAGACTGCTGAAGGAAGGATATGCCGTACTTAAGCGGTCAGACAATGGTATGCCTGAGCTTGAGGCTTATTTCTTGCCTTATGAGACAAGATACTATGAGCTCGGCAAAAATGAGCCGGTAGATGTTTTTAAACACAATGCTCCTTATCCTTTACTTGTGCCGGTGATCTTCCGGCCTGATGCTCGCCGGCCATTTGGTCACTCGAGGATCAGCAGGAGCTGTATGAATATCGTGGAAACTGCACTCAGAACGCTGCTGCGGACAGAGGTCGCTTCCGAGTTTTATTCCATACCTCAGAAGTATGTGGTAGGTATGTCACAGAAAGCAAAATTCGATAACCGCAAAGCAACCCTCTCATCATTTTTGAATATAACTAAGGACGAGGACGGAGAGCATCCTATTATCGGTCAGTTCCAGCAGCAGAGCATGACTCCGCACCTGGACAACATGAAAATGCTTGCTTCTCTTTTTGCAGGAGAGACGGGGCTCACGCTTGACGATCTGGGCTTTACGACAGGCAACCCTCAGAGCTTTGATGCCATAAGAGCATCCCATGAAGCTCTGAAGCTGTGTGCAAGAAAGGCTCAGCGCAATTTCGGCGTAGGCTTCCTGAACGCCGGGTATCTCGCAGCGTGTATCAGAGATAAATACGCTTATAGCAGAGATGCTTTCGCAGAAACAAAAGCATCATACTGGCCGATCTTCGAGCCTGACGCTGCAGCCCTGGGTGCTACAGGTGATGCGATATATAAGATCAACGAAGCAGTACCCGGATACATCGGCAGCAGGAACATGAAGCAGCTGACGGGCATGGAGAGTGATTCAGATGCCGGTTGATATCGGACAGGAGCTGTATGAACAGATCAAAGCCGAGTTTGACAAACTCACAGCTGCCGACGGATTTATAAAAACGGTGGCCGGCAGGATCTCAGCTGGCACGGCAACTATGGAGGACGTTTCACTATACGCGCAGCAGCTCGGTGTGAGACTCAGGCAGGTACTAGGGGATAAGATCAGAGCGGATGTTCTTCCAAACGGGCAGATGTATTATAACATCGCTGAGAAGATCCTTGGTCCGATCCTGCATGATAATTATGATCTCGTCAATCAGACCGCTGCCGATGTGCAGCGGATCCTCGACAAGCGGCACAACATCAACATCAAGCCGCAGAAGGCAGCCTTCCCGGATGATCGTGTTCAGGCTATCTGCAATGCAGCCAAAGACCAGGAAGCTGCACGAGCTGCCGAGATCATGGGCAGAGCGAGCGATACAGTTTCTCGCTCCTTCGCTGATGACTACATGGAGGAGAATGCAAAGTTTCGCAGCAAAGCAGGCTTTCAGACCTACATAGTCCGGGCGACAGACGGCAAGTGCTGCGAGTGGTGCTCGAGACAGGCAGGAAAGTACAGCTATCCGGATGCAACTCCTCACGAGGTGTTCCAGCGCCACGATAACTGCGGCTGCACCGTCACCTATGAGAACGGCGGAATGAGGCAGGACGTCTGGAGCAAAAGGACCTGGGAAGCAACACCCGAAGAGCTCGCCGAGCGCAAGGAGCTGGAGGAGAAGCTGAAGCCTGTAAGGTTCACCCCCGAACAGGCGGCAGCTAAGGAAGGGGAAGTGCTGGAGCAGAGGGCTGAAAGATTGACAAACGTCGGAGAGAGTGGTATAATAATAGCAAAAGGTGATATCAAAAATTTTGTTGATTCTATGCCAAGCGAAGCCGATGCAAAAGAATTCATTTCGCTTATAAACAACTGTAATAACGAAGACGTCAAACGAGCATATCGAGATTATTCCTCAAAAGTCGATATTGTTGAATATAACAGTAATAGAGGCGGTGAGAGCTATTATAGGCATGCTGAGAACAAACTAGTTTATTCGTATCCTACAGAAAAAGACATTGTTAATGGAGATTCTAAATTCAGCAGTATATCTCATGAATGTGGGCATTTGTTTGATGCTAAAGGTGTTTTTGACGGTTTGACATTTGAGGAAAGCGATGCTCTCAACTCAGCAATCAACGCATCCTTTGTGTTCAAACGCTCTCCAAGCGGAAGTGATCAGTTCCTAGCTGCACTGAGAGCAGACAAAGTCAATTTGGCAAAGATCGTAATGAAAGAAGAAACAAGACAGGATTTGTTTTCTACGCTTGCAAGTGGAGGCGTACAGGACGCACTCGACGGTTTATTCGGTGAAAGAGTTCGTATGCTGCAAGGACACGGAGACAAATATTATAATGATCGCTATAATAGGATTAAATCCTTAAAAAAAGAGAAAGCCCTTCAAACTGCCTATAAAGAGCTCGGCTTTGATGCCAGTAATCAGGCTAAAGTGAAGTCTCTATGTAGAAATTATGAAACTGCGTCAGAATTATGGGCTAATATCACAAGCGCTGAGACTTGCGGTGGTGCTGATCTTGAGTACATAAAAAAATACTTACCAAACTCATATGCAAGTTTTATTTCAATTATGAAAGGTCTGAGATAATATGACTGAAAAGATGGTGTTAGATAAAATAAATGAATATGAGAGTGTTTTTCATGAGGAATTACCAAAGCTGACATCTAATGAGCGCAATTTTGCTGAAAACTATGTTTGGGCTATTAATAAATGCTTAGCTGAACATAAAACTATGGAAGAAATGGGCTTTAGCATTTTTGATTTGTCAGACGAGTGCCCTCCGCACAGATTAGATTATGCTGAATAACACAGCCGCACAGCCGGCAGAATAAAAGACAATAAACCGCTTTCGGTACCGAGGGCGGTTTTCTTATGCAAAAATCTCCCCGGGGAGATAAATAGAATACGTATATCAGCGCTTTTGCGACCGACAGCAATGTCGGCTGCAGGGCGCTTTTATTATACCTGAAAGGAGCTGACACTATGCCTAACCAGCCGAGAGCAAGACCTAATCTGAGACCCGACCACAACGGCACTCAGAGGGCGCAGTTTGAATCGAACAAGAAGAAGATCTACGCTTCGCAGACAGTCTGCGGCATTTGCGGGAAGCCGGTCGATTTCGGATTTAAGTTTCCGCATCCGCTCAGCCCCTGCATAGATCATATCATACCCGTAAGCAAGGGAGGTCATCCCTCGGATATATCGAACCTGCAGCTTGCTCATATGACCTGCAACCGATACAAGTCAGACAAGCTTGTGGAAAAACAGGCCTTCCCTGAAGAGATCAAACTGATATCAAACAGAGTGCTGCCGCTGAGTATCAACTGGAAGGATATCTGATGATTGAAAAACGCCTGGGCAGACAGACCCCTGTAAAAAGCCGTATTTTGCCCTATACTGCTTCGCTTGGAGCTGAGGCGACAGAGCTTTATGAGAGATCAAAAAGAGATGCCCTTGAATGGCAGCAGCGTCTTATCGAGGATATAATGGCGGTCAATGATGACGGGCTCTGGGTACACATGAAGTTCGGTTACTCTATACCGCGAAGGAACGGTAAGAGCGAGGTCGTGATCATGCGGTGTATATGGGGTCTCACTCGTGGTGAAAGGGTATTCTACACGGCTCACCGCACCGCAACCTCCAGAAGCGTTTGGCTGAAAATCATTGACATACTTACAAAAGCAGGCTTTGTTGAGGATACCGACTTCAAAACCTACAAGAAGATCGGTGACGAGCAGATAATCTGGCTCGGCGAGGGCGGCGGTCTGATAAATTTCAGAACGAGGTCATCAAAGGGCGGCCTTGGCGAAGGATATGATCTGCTTGTCATTGATGAAGCACAGGAATATACCGGAGACCAGGAGAGCGCTTTGAAGTATACGGTCACGGATTCAAAAAATCCTCAGACGATAATGCTCGGCACTCCGCCGACGGCTGTATCCTCGGGCACGGTATTCGTGAAATACAGGAAGAGAGTCCTTACAGGTGTTGAGTATGATGCTGGCTGGGCTGAGTGGAGCGTGCCTGAGCTTACAGATGCACACGATCCTGAGCTGTGGTATGAGACGAATCCGTCTTTGGGTACCGTATTGACCGAGAGGACCATTCGCTCTGAGCTTGGCGATGACCAGGTCGATGATAATATCCAAAGGCTTGGACTGTGGATAGCTTATTCGCAGAAATCGGCGATCAGCCGAAAAGAATGGCTCTCATTTGCCGTTGACGAAATGCCAGAGCTGAGCGACTCGCGAGAGCTTTTCTTCGGAGTCAAGTATTCAAAGAAGACGGAAAACGTTTCTCTCTCTGTTGCTGTAAAAACAGCAGACGGCAAGGTCTTTATTGAGTCGATCGACTGCCGCAGCACCAGAGACGGAAACTCCTGGATCATTTCATTTCTTAAAGCTCCTCATGCTGTCAGTGCTGTCATAGACGGCGCAGGAAATCAAGGTATCCTTGAAGCAGAAATGAAGGATGCAGAGGCAGAATGCAGAGCAGTACTGCCGAAGGTGGCAGATGTCATCGAAGCAAATGCTCTTTTTGAAAAGAATCTGTTTGAGGGTCTGGTCGTTCATAAGGCTCAGCCTAGTCTTGTGCAGGCGGCCTCGAATTGTGAGCATCGCGCTATCGGTTCAAGCGGCGGTTTCGGATACAGTTCTATCCTCGAAGGTGCCGATGTGTCGCTTCTGGAGTCGGCGGCGCTGGCACACTGGCTTTGTGCCAAGAAAAAAGAAATGGCTCCGCAGGAAATAACATACTGAGAGGTGTACTATGGAAAAAGAAACACTTGATAAGATCAATTCGTTCACGAGAAGGGATTTTAAAGAAGATGAACTCTATACCTTCCCTGTGACCCTCTGTGACAACGATGTTGACAGAGACGGCGAGTGCTTTTCGGACAAAGCTCTTGAAACTATGAGTGAACTGTTCATTGGAAAAACAGGCATTTTTGATCACGACCCCAGGGGGGAGAATCAGAGTGCCCGTATCTATGATACAGAGGTCGTTGCAGATTCTGAAAAGACCACAGCTTACGGTGCTCCATATAAGTATCTGAAAGCAATGGCCTATATGGCCCGCACAGACAATAACAAATCTCTGATCCAGGAGATAGATGCAGGCATCAAAAAAGAAGTCAGCGTATCCTGCACTGCAAGCGAGAAAAAATGCTCGATTTGCGGTTGTAACAGAGCAACTGATGTCTGTGGACACAAAAAGGGTCGGGAGTATGACGGGCAGATCTGCTATGACGTCCTTGACGGGATAACAGATGCTTATGAATGGAGCTTTGTAGCTGTTCCTGCACAGATAAATGCAGGTGTCACAAAGAAATTTGAAAAAAAGGAGGAAAAGAAGATGAACAATGAGTTCACACCGATCACTTCACAGGAGGACCTTGACAGAATAGTTGCAGAAGCTGTTGAGGAGGCAACTAAGCAGTATGAAGGCTGGATCTCCCCTGAAGATCACCAGAAGGAGATCGATGCGCTCGCTGCAGAGAAGAAAAATGCTGAGATCAAGTGCCTCAAGCTCAATGCAGCTATCGAGTCTGGTCTCCCTGTTGAGCTTGCTGAAAAGATCTCGGGAGAAGATGAAGAGTCGATCAAGAAGGATGCTGAGATCTTTGCTCAGCTTACAGCCGGATCTCACCAGGCGAGACATTTCTCATCTGAAGGCGGAGTAATGTCGGGCGTAGAAAAGGAGTTCTATAAAAAGAACCCCGATCTTAAGAAGTAATAAGGAGGAAAATAATTATGGCACATGAACTTCAGACAAGGTATTCCGATCTCGTATTAGCTAAGCTCAGAGATGAGCTCGTGCTCAAGGACGGAGTGGTTTTTAACAACGATTATGAGGGTTCTCCCTCAGCAGGTAAGGTCAAGATTCCTGTTCGCGACACAGAGGTCCAGGTTTCGGACTATGACAAGGCAAACGGTATCAGCGGCAGCTCCGGATCAACAGCTTACATGGATATGCTGATAACCAAAGACAAGGCAGTCAATGAGGTCATTGACGGTTACGATGCAAAATCTGTTCCTGACAAGCTTATTGCTGATCGTCTTGACAGTGCAGGCTATAGCCTTGCAGCTCAGATCGACACTGACGGCGGAAACGTTCTTATAGCAGCGGCAACGCCTTTAGGAATTGCAACACTGACAAATGAAAACATTTATGAAAAGATCGTTGATGTCAGAACAGCGATGAACAAGTCTAAGATACCGAAGAAAAACAGGTACCTGCTTGTAACTCCCGACACTATGGCCCTGATCCTCAAATCTCCGGAGTATATCGCAGCATCTTCTCTCGGTGATGAGGTCAAGCAGACAGGAGCTGTCGGTCAGATCGCAGGTTTCCTCGTAATAGAATGGAACGATGACACTGCAAATCTTGCTATGATCGCAGGACATCCTCGCTTTGCGACAAGAGCTATGGAGTTCTCCGTTCCTGTTCATATCCAGGATCTCAGCGGATCTGGCAAGTACATCGGAGCATCCGCTGTACAGGGCAGAAACGTTTACGATCACAAGGTTCTCCGCAGTGTAGCGATCAGAGCGGTGTTCACACCCTCGTTCCTGGCTCTCACAACTACTGTCGGAACTTCGACAGCAGGAGACACCAAGGTCACAGCGACAGTGCTCACAGCGGGCGATACACTCGCATATAAGAAGAATCCTGCAGCTACCTGTGCATACGGAACAACTTCTTCTGATTACAGCGGTACATCGATGACCAGCGGAACCGCTAAGGTCATTTCCGGCTGCTCTGCCGGCGATATCATCGAGGTCGTAGAATTCGACTCTAACAGCAAGGCTGTTGCTGTCGGCTATGTGACCCTTACAGCAGACGATATCAAAGCCTGAGGAGTGATGCAGCGTGGCAGTTCAGACATATGCGACAGTAGCCGACATTGAAGCCGTAGGAAGAACACTGACTGCCGCAGAGCAGCAGATAGCTCAGGTGCTCCTGGAGCAGGCGTCTGCTAAGCTGAGAACTACAGCGAGGCAGTACGGTTGTAACATAGATGACATGATAGCAGACGAAGACACGGGTGCAGATTTTGCACTCGATGTCAAGTCTGTTGTAGTTCAGGCGGTCATCCGTGCCCTTAACAGCAATGCTGATACAACACCTCCTGCAGTTCAGGCTTCTCAGGCCGCTCTTGGCTACTCGGTATCGATGACATATCTTAACAGTGGTCAGTCGCTGTATTATCTCAAAAACGAACTTAAGGAGCTTGGACTTATGCGCCAGCAATTCGGAGCGATGGAGGTGTATGCTGTTGAAAGAGATGATATCCGGAGAAACAGTCCGACTTAAAACAAAAGTACAGACAGGTACCGACGAATTCAAAAGGCCTGTCTATGAGGAAGGCTTCGTGGATGTCGAGAACGTGCTTGTCGGAGTACCTTCCTCAGAGGACGTTGTCAATGAACTGAACCTTTCGGGCAAGAAAATCGCATACACTCTCGGGATACCGAAGGGGGATACTCACAGCTGGGCGGATACCGAGGTCGAGATATGGGGAGAGCTCTATCGGACTATCGGTTATCCAACGCAGGGGATAGATGAGAACATTCCGCTGTCCTGGAACAAGAAGGTGCAGGTGGAACGCTATGGCTAAAGCAAAGACATCGTTCAAGCTTAACAGGGCAGGCGTGAGAGCACTTCTGCGTTCTGACGAGGCGGAGTCGATCTGCTGCAGCCTTGCACAGAAGGCGGCAAACAGCCTCGGTGAGGGCTACGAGGTAACGACATACAAGGGAAAGAACCGTGTGAACGCCAGCGTCAGGGCAGAGACCTATCAGGCAAAGTCCGATAACCTGAAAAACAACACGATACTGAAGGCGGTGTGCGGAAAATGATAGAGACCATTGTTCTGAACTACCTTGCCGATAATCTGACGGTGCCCGTTCTTATGGAAGAGCCCGAGGAACGATGCGAGGAGTATGTGCTCATTGAAAAGGTGGGCTCTTCCGAGAATGACCGCATTCAATCAGCGACTGTTGCGGTGCAGTCATACGCTGAGAGCCTTTACAAGTCAGCAGTACTGAACGATACAGTCAAGCGTGCTATGAGGGACATCATAGTGCTTGACTCGGTCAGCCGCTGCAGGCTCAACAGCGATTACAATTTCACGGACACAGAAACTAAACGATACCGCTATCAGGCGGTGTTTGATCTGACATACTATGACTAAAGGAGAGATAAAAATGAGTAACGGAACAGGAAATAACAATGCGGCGAACGTAACCGCAGGCAAGCCTAAGATAGGCGGAGCTGTTTTCAGAGCTCCCAAGGGAACTACCGTTCCCACAAACGCAACATCGGAGCTCGGTGCAGCATTTCAGTGTCTCGGCTACTGCTCCGAGGACGGGCTGACGAACGGAAACGATCAGTCGAGCAATTCTACCTCGGCATGGGGCGGAGATGTAGTGCTCAATATGCTGACAGCAGGGGCAGATACCTTCGTTTTCGCCCTTATCGAGTCGATGAATGCCGAGGTGCTCAAAATGGTCTACGGTACGGATAATGTGACGGTAGACAGCTCGGGAGATATTACGCTCGCTGTGAACGGCGGTTCTGACGAGGAGGCGGTCTATGTGTTTGACCTTATCCTCAAAGGCGGAGCACTCAAGCGTATAGTTGTGCCCTGTGCATCTGTCACGGCTCTGGGCGAGATCGTCTATAATGACAGCGACCCTGTGGGCTATAATGTCACACTGACAGCGGTGAACGACAGTGCAGGCAATTCGCACTATGAGTACATTCACCTTGCTTCATCTACACAGGCAAGCGATGACAACGGATAAGGAGTACGGATATGCTGAAAGGAAAAACGTCTACAGGCTTTGAGTATGAGCTTTCCGACGGAGCTATGAGCGACTGGGAAGTGCTTGAAGAGCTCGTGAACATCGACGAGGGACACTACAGTGCGGCTGTAAAGCTGCTGACGCTGCTTCTCGGAGCTGAGCAGGGAAAGCTTCTCAAAGAGCACTGCCGTGACAAGAGAAGCGGCAGGATCCCGAGAGACAAGGTGCTTGCAGAGCTCGGAGAGATACTCAGAGGAGTCGGCTCGGAGAACGAGAAAGAAAAAAACGGCTGAGGGCTGTCTGCGGACTTGCAAGCATAATATCGGGCGATGAAACGGCTCTGATATGTGACTTCGCAGAGTACTATCATATCTATGACTACAAGTCGCTGCCACTGGAGACGGCAGCGGCTTTTTTTGTAGGACTAAGGCACGACAGCCGAAGCAAGATGTCCCTTTCGGGGCAGAAATATACACTTATCGAAGAGATCTCGGTGATGATCTATGACAAGCTGGCATGGCTGCAGTGGGCTCAGACAAAAGACGGGGCAAAAGGCATAAACCGCCCCGAAAAACTCGCTGCAAAGCTGTTCGGCAGCAGCACAGATCAGCAGAACGAGGTCGCAGGCTTCACATCTCCCGAGGAGTTTGAAGCCGAAAGAAAAAGACTGCTTGAAGGGGGGAACAAATAATGGCTGAGGGTACAAAGCTTGCAGATGCTTATGTACAGATAATCCCTGTGGCCAAAGGGATATCGAATAACCTTAAAGAGCTGCTCGGAGAGCTGCCCGAGGTCGGTGAGGAAAGCGGAGAGAAAACAGGCGAGGGCTTTGCCTCGAAGCTTAAAAGCGTTATCGCAAAGGCAGGGCTGACGGCAGCGATCGGCAAGGTAGTTCAGGAAGCCTTTACTGAGGGTGCGGCTCTGGAACAGAGTCTTGGCGGTGTTGAGACGCTCTTCAAGGAGCACGCTGACATCGTCAAGAAAAATGCTGAGGAAGCCTACCGCACAGCAGGACTGAGTGCAAATGAGTACATGGAGAACGTGACAAGCTTTTCGGCAAGTCTACTCTCATCGCTCAGCGGTGATACGAAAGAGGCCGCAAAGGTCGCTGATATGGCTATGGTCGATATGTCGGACAATGCAAACAAGTTCGGCACCGACATGACCGCTATTCAGAACGCTTATCAGGGCTTTGCAAAAGAAAATTACACCATGCTCGATAACCTGAAGCTCGGCTATGGCGGAACAAAGTCCGAGATGGAAAGGCTTCTTGCAGATGCGGAGAAGTTCAGCAATGTCAAGTATGATATAGACAATCTAAACGATGTATACGAGGCCATTCACGTTATACAGGATAATCTCGGTGTGACGGGAACGACAGCCAAAGAGGCAAGCTCGACCTTCTCAGGCTCGTTCGCTAGCATGAAGGCTGCTGCAAAGAACCTTCTTGGTGTTATGACCACAGGCGGAGATGCTGACAAAGCCTTCAAAAATCTGACCGACACGGCAGAGGTGTTTTTCGGCAACGTCAAGAGAATGGGGAAGGCATTCATAGATGGTGCTGTTAAGGTCTTTGATACGGCAGTAGAGGAAGCACTCGGAAAGATAGGCATAGAAGGAGAAGCAGCAAAGGCTGTTATCGAGGGGCTTAAACTCGCTATCGAGGGTGCAGCTATCGCCTTCGTGGCGTTCAAAGCTGCCGGCATTATTACACCGGTGATCACTGCTTTTCAGGGACTCTCGCTTGAGATGATAAAGGGACAGGCTCTTGCAAAGCTTATCAATGCAGAGCTGCTTATAACCAAAGCACTCTCGCCTGCAACTATCATCGGAGGCATTGCGATCGCTGCGGGTCTTGTTACAAAGGCGCTCATAGATGATGCAGCCGAGGCTATCGACGTCACCGACAACGGTATCCACGATCTGACCGAGGAAACTAAAGCATTTGGCGACCAGTGCAAAAAGACCGCTGACAAGATAGGCGATTTCCACGAGGAGCTCACGAAGACAAATAATGAGGCAAAGGAGCAGGGCGAGAAATACAAGGCTCTGACCGACCGCCTTGATGAGCTGAACAAAAAATCTGAGAGAACAAAGACCGAACAGGCCGAAATGGAGGGCATTATATCTCAGCTCAATGAGGATATACCTCAGCTTAGCTTGTCGGTAGACAGCCAGACAGGAGCTTTGAAAAATAACATCGACACTGTCGGTAAAATGGCTGACGCTTATGCTTCTATGCAGGCTGGCGAGGATATCATCAACAGGCTGACACAGGCATCTCTGAATGCCGAAGAGGCTGAGAACAAATATAACGAAGCTGTCGAGAAAAGAAAACAGGCTATAGCCGAAGGCTATGATATAACCGGCGACGAGATGAACGCTCTGTCAACGGCGATGCTTGATGCTCATGCTGCTATGGAGACTGCAAATGCCGATGTTGAGTCACTGAAAACTCAGTATCAGGAGTTTACAGACGCTCAGGAGAACTTCCGAAACGGTTTCGGGGACACAACACAGTATATCCTCAATATGTCCGATGAGACCCTGCAGGGGATAAATGATATCTGTGAAAAGTACGGTGAAGCATATCAGACTCAGCACGATCTTGTCTTCGGGCAGATGAACCTGCTCGAGGAGTTCTGCGGTCAATCCGATATAACAGAGGAAACTCTCGAGAAGAACCTGCAGAGCAACATTGACGGCTTCAATGATTGGCAAAATAACTTGTTCACTCTGAAAAACAGAGTGTCGGCAGGTGTTATCTCACAGCAGTTCTATGATAACCTCCAGCAGATGGGACCAAAGGGCGCAGGCTATGTAAAGGCATTCGCAAATATGTCAACGAGCGAGCTCAGAGAGTACGTCTCGAAGAGTGACGGTCTGTTCGATGATATGACGGATTATGTCGATTCGAGCATGAGTAAGATGCGTGAAGAATCGGCACAGCTGCTTGATGATCTGATAGATCTTCCTGGGTATGAAAGAAATGAGATCAGAGAAGCCTATGAAATGCTCGGCAACTATGCAACAGAGGGCTATGCTGAGGGTATCAGAAACGGCTCGTCAGAGATAAATGATGCAGTCCGTATGGCTATACAGGACGCTATCAGAACGGCTGAGAGAGTTCAGGATTCACATTCTCCTTCAAAAGTGTTCGCCAAGCTCGGAGGCTTTGTCAGCGAGGGCTACGCTCTCGGTATCGAAGAGGAGGCAGACGAAGCTTCGAGAGCTTCGACCAACATGGTAAGGCAGGCAATAAAAAGTGCGAACAGGGAGACCGAAAGGGCTGAGCTCTCCGCCATTGAGCAGGCAGCGATGAGCACATCGCCTATGGTACACACATCAGCAGGAATGAAGTATGCTTTCCTTGAAGCTCTGGCAGAGTACGGCTCGGTAGCGGGCGGACAGGCTTCAAGACAGCCTGTGCAGATAAATGTGCAGATAGGGAAGAGGACTCTCGGAAAGGCTCTGATAAACGATATAAACGAGCTGACGAAGCTCAACGGCAGTTCACCGCTTATATAGGAGGTCAGTATGCAGAGATTACTATTCGGAGATACTGAGATCACAACGCCTACGGTGTTCAAGATCGATAAGGAAAAGGTGATGTCTGATAATGCAGGACTTTCCTCGACCTGTGTTTTTGTGGGCGATGTAAAGGGCATAGTCACAACCATACACATCGAATGGGCAGGTCTGAAGCCTGCGGAGGTCAAGGCAATAAATGACTTTATCCTGAATATGGACAGTCTGTACTTTCCTGTGACATACCTAAATGAGGAATTTGAGGAGATCACCGTACAGATGAGGGCGGAGGGCCCTGCCTATGAGCAGTGGGGCTGGGACCCTCACCGAAGGCTGTGCAAGGTGCTGTCAGTGGACCTCTACAGCTATTCGGGAGCAGGGGGAGGATAGTATGTACAAGGTTTCAGATGAAGCGGTTTCCGAACGCATAGAGAGCTACTCCAGAACATGGAGGATAATGCTCGAAACGGCTGATGAGGTAATAATGGGCGACAGCATCATGAATGCTTCGGGGGCTTTGCAGTCTACCTCACTCAGTGACGATATAGAGCTGGGAGCCGTGTGTGCAGGGGAGTGGACTGTCGAGATCTACGGCAGTGATAAAAAGTTTCTCGGCAAGGAGTACGGACTGTCATTCTATCTGGTGGATTACTCGCACGGTGACACCCTCTACTCCGACCTCACCCCCTACACCCTGTCAGAGCTTGGCAGGCTGACTGTGGAGCAGGTCGGCAGGCTCGGGGAGATACTCGGGGCGGAGCGCATACCTATGGCACAGCTTACCTGTGTACGCTCAAAGAAAAGCGGAGCCTCGACCGAGCTCACCCTTGCCGACAGGCTCTACTTCTCGGACAGGGAATACACCCCGACAGTCAGGCTGCCTGCCACAGGCAAGGCTATAGAAGACGACATCTGTTCACAGCTTGGGCTGATAAACGGCAACAGCTACACCTCAGAGCCTTATCTTTTCGACAGGCAGAGCCGCAGGCTCTTTGACTCAAACGGTCTGAGGCTTCGGGCGCCAAGCTTTGATTTTACGATAAAACAGGTCGCCAAGGGCACTACCATGCGGCAAATGCTTGGGTATATCGCATCAATGCATGGGCAGTTCGGCTTCGTTGACCGTTTCGGCAGGTATGTCCGCAGGTGGTACGGTGCGAGCGTCAAGACCCTTGACCCGAACACGATAGACCTGCCGACCCTCTCGGAGCAGCAGAACATTGTCACGGGTATAGTCTGCACAGTCTCGGACAGTCAGGTGCTCACTCTCGGAGACGGCTCGGGCAGGGTGATAGAGTTTGAAAACCCGTATATGACACGGGAGCTGCTTGCATCTATCTGGTTCAGGGTCGGGGGCTATGCGTGGTACACGACAGACCTTTATCACCGCCTGGGAGACCCACGCTTTGATATCGGTGATGTTGTCACCTACGAGAGCACTGAGCAGGCTTATGAGATACCGATAACAGGGCTCGACTACAGCTTTGACGGGGGCTTGTCAGCGACTATAACCGCTGTGGGGATCTCGGTCGAAGAACAGATCGAGCCGATATGAAAGGAGTGCTGAAATGACTATAGAAGAACGAGTAGAACAGCTTGAAGCGCAGGTCGCACAGCTTACGGGAGAGGGTACCTATACGCTCGGCAAGGCAGGCGAGACCATAGACGCTATCCTTGACGGGATAGAGACAGCTGCTATCTATCACGGCAGTGAGACGATAACGGTCGCATCAGGCGACACTACAGGTTCGACAGCTCTGGCACTGGGTTTCAAGGCAACGGCTGCGACACAGGTCGTCGCCAGTGTCAGACACTCCGGCGCACCGACGCCGTTTAACAATCCGGTGTTGACGCTGCATTTTACAACAGGGATGATCTATGCGTATATCACGGCAGGGTATAACACCGCACAGGACATCAAACCACTGGCCGCAGGCACATACTACATTGACTGGATAGTACTTGACAAGGGGGAGAGCTGATGAACTATACGGAAAAGCTCGGACTGAGACTGCCCGAGGGCAGCGACAAGTTCGACATTGAGGACTTTAACGAAAACTTCGGGGCACTTGATGAGTCGCTTGTCCCGGGCGAGAACGGCTTTGACACAGGCGGCGAGCCGATATATCTCTGGCAGGACATAGATCAGTATCACAGCTACACGGCAGGCATGAGCAGCGAGGGTGAGTTTGACCTTACGGTCGGGGTGAAGAGGGGCGCACGCTATGACCACTATAAGGAAGCGGTCACGCACTACCGATATGATGAGGAAGAGTCTGTCGCTTCGGCGGAGACGGCCGCCGACATCGTGCGGCTGAGAGCAGGGGAGTCCGTCCTTGAAGTGACCGAGGAGGGTGTGACCTTTAACGGGAAGCCCCTCGGGGGCGGCTCACAGCCCATAGGTCAGACAGTCGGCATACTCAGCGGAGTGACAGGCACGGCAACAGGCATATTTGAGGAGGTAACGGAATAATGGCATTTGAGATTTATAACGGCATATTTTCAACTGCACAGGATTTAATTGCAAAGGCGGCTGAAATGTGGGATTTTGACGAGGTAACCGCAACCAAAGCAACCTATGGCAATGTGTTTTTGCTTGGTAGCGGAAGCCTGCAGTTTTACATAAGTTCTGTTAATAAATATACAATTTCACCGAATTCCCCATATCGGTATTCGATAGTGAAGAGTGATAATGCTCTGCTTATTTCAATAGAAACATCATCGGGCTGGGATACGATAGTTATAGGCAATACAACCAATGCAGAAGGCACAAAGGGCAAGGGCGGAGTGTTTTCGTATGGACAAGCAAGCGGCGGTACTGCTCTCGGAACGGATAACTGGTCGTCGGGAGAAAGCATAACATACGAAAATAACATTATTCGCTCAGACGGACTTACACAGCTTGTCCCGATAGCTGCACCATACGGCGGTTATTACTTTGAAAATGTGTTCAGAACTTTTGTTGGCACGACTACAGGCATAAAAGGTCTTTATGAGATAAACGGAGAACGTTATTACATCTCAAACAGAACTGCTATCAAGGAGGAATGAGTATGCGGAGAAGGCTATCAAAGCTCATTGACGTGAAGAGCCTTGTCACGCTGGCACTGACGGCTGTGTTCTGTGCTCTCGCTCTGACCGACAGGCTCTCGGCCGAGCAGTTTCTGACCGTGTTCACGGTGGTTATCTCGTTCTACTTCGGGACACAGTACGAGAAAAAGAGAGGTGAGTCCGATGATGTCTGAGGCGATCCTTGTCGCACTGATAACGGCTGTCGCATCGGTAGGAGCTCAGCTTATCATCAGCAGGACAAGCTCGGCAAAGTTTCAGCAGGCACAGCTTGACTCGCAGAAATTCTTAGAGTACAAAATAGATAAGCTGGCTGAAAAGCAGGAAAAGTACAACAATTTGCAAGAGAGAGTGGCTCTTGCGGAGAGGGATATACGGGTCGCAAATCACAGGATAGACGACCTCGAAAGAAAGGCGGAATAGATATGAGAACAGTTGACAGAATAGGAACCAGAGAGATCATAAACGGAGAGGTGTATGTACACTTCGACTTCCGATCGCTTTCAAGCGATGGAAAAGTCACAGAGTTTGACGGCTGCAAGGTGCGAAATGGCTCGACCGACTATGAGATCGACACCTGCAAGCTCAGTGTATACGATGCGGAGAATCAGACCTGGAATGAGGTGGTGTGATGCTTGATCTGCAATCATACCTCAGAGGCAAGGGGCGGAATGTGCCTCTAAAGAAGGGCAGACTTGACCTCACGTCATATATGCTCGGAAAATCCGCAAGCGGAGTACAAGAACTAACAGACACTCTCCCCCTCTACGTTCGTAGCCGTGCTTCGCAAATCCTCGAAAACTACATCATCTACGGAACGGCTTCGGGGGCTGGTGTGGAGACGGAGAATTTGTTTGATGGCGCAAATATATCAGGCTCATTTAACAATGCATATTATCAAGATGATTTTTTATATACAAATCTCAGTCAAGGTACATATACATTAGCGTTTGATTTGGAAACAACAGCAAATAGATATCTGTCAAGTATTGGCGTTGGCTCAATATCATATTCAAAAGATATACAGGTGCAAAATGATAAAACCGATGGACATTTTGTGTTTACATTCACGATTGAAGCAAAAGATGCAGGAAAAAATCTATATGCAAGATTCGTAAGATTTAACTCGGCGGTAACGGTAACGATTACGTATACCGCCTCAAACATTATGCTCACCAAATCCTCCACCGCCCCCTCCTCCTACATCCCCCACGGCTACAAACTACCCGTAACCGTAACCTCAAACGGCACAACAACAGACTACCCAATCTACATAGGCGACAGCAAGCTCGGTGAGGAAGAGTATGTGGATTATGCGGAGCAGAAGATTTATAAATTGGTAGACGGAACTCTCACGCCAACAGATCCCCCCGTCCCACTCCCCGACATCACTCTACCACAAGGTATAGCCACAATCGACACAGAGGAAGAGTTCAAGTACACCACTTCAATCAAGGGCAGAATCAATCCAGTCCCAGTCCACTATGCATACAGTATCAACGCTGATACAGCCGAGATAACTTACCTTGCAGATAACAAAAACTTCACTGCAGCAGCTATGGGCTCTACAGACTTCGACTACGGCTCTTGGGAAAATGCTTTCTTCATGCCTAGACCTTGTATGCTGAAATCTGACGGCACAGTAGACTATTACCTTGACCCGAATGACTACAGTAAAAAGCTT
>Ga0326513_10001589_pt1 | contig 17457 bp, 11 predicted proteins | sample 2_2465_0518_D_FD_203654 | JGI IMG/M metagenome (GOLD analysis project Ga0326513, IMG submission 203654) | Bovine rumen microbial communities from UC Davis, California, United States - 2_2465_0518 | ecosystem: Host-associated > Mammals > Digestive system > Stomach > Rumen | place: USA... | reverse complement strand
TCCTCCTGTCCGAAGCCGTCCACCTCGTCTTTGTCGGGGTAGATGAGTGCTACCAGTTTGTCGCCGTCCTGTACGATGAGGCTCTCGCAGACCATGGGCATCGAGTTGAGTCGGTCTTCGATTTCCTCAGGGTAGACGTTCTGCCCGTTGGCGCCGAGCAGCATGTTCTTGATGCGTCCGCGTATGTAGAGGTGGCCTTCGGTGTCCATGGTGGCCAGGTCGCCAGTGTGGTACCATCCGTCCTGGTCGACGGCCTGCCTTGTGGCCTCGTCGTTCTTATAGTAGCCAAGCATCAGGTTGGTGCCGCGTGTGACGATTTCGCCGGCCACGTTCTCCGGGTCGTTACTCAGTATGCGCACCTCCATGTTGTCGAGGGTTTGACCGCAGGAGCCGGGCGAGAATTCGTGCCAGTCGCTATAACTGATGAGCGGTGCACACTCGGTAGTGCCGTAGCCGACGGTGATGGGAAATCCGATGCTGACCAGGAACTGCTCAATTTCCTTCGACAGTGGTGCTCCGCCGACGATGACCTCGTAGGCCTGACCGCCGAAGGCTTCGTACACCTGCTGGCAGATACGCTCTTTCACCTTTTTCGAGACGACGGGCATGGCCAGCAGCAGTCGCATGCGGTTGGTCTGTATCTTTGGGAAGACGCGTTTGCGTATGATTTTCTCGATGATGAGCGGTACGGCGACCACCAGCGACGGTTTCACTTCGGTGAATGCCTGCGCGATGAGTGTCGGCGAGGGCAGTCGGTTGAGGAAGAATAAGTGGCATCCGTTGCAGAAGCCGAAGATGAACTCGATGGCCATGCCGTACATGTGGGCCATAGGCAGTATGGAGAGCATCGGCGTGCCGGGTTTGACCTTTGTGCCCAGCCGTCGCAGACAGAAGTCGAGGTTGCCCCACAGAGCGCGGTAGGGCAGCATGACACCCTTCGAAAAGCCCGTGGTGCCGCTGGTGTAGTTGATCAGTGCCAGTTCCTCGGGCTGGTCTTCGTGATAGTGCACGTGCTCTTTGCGAAAGGCCATGGGATACTTGCTGCCAAACATCATGTTTAGGTGTTCGCGGGCATAGGTGAGTTGCTCTGAACGCGAGAGGAACAGCGAGAAGTCAGGCAGGTTGATGATACCTTCCAGCCGGGGCATTTGCTCGGCGTCGATCTCCTTGGCGATGAAGTCGCCCACGAAGAGCAGGCGTGCCTCCGAGTGGTTGACGATGTTGTGTATCTGCTCGGCGTTGAACTCATGGAGTATGGGAACGGCCACAGCCCCGTAAGTCAGCGTAGCCAGAAAAGCCACCGCCCAGTGAGATGAGTTGCGTCCGCAAATGGCTATCTTGTCGCCCTTCTGTATGCCGCAGTTCAGGAATGCGATGTGTAGTTTCTCTATCTTGCGGGCCACATCGTGGTATTGCAGTGTCGCTCCCTGAAAGTCGGTCAGCGCGTCGGCATCCCAGTTGTTGATGATGGCCTGTTGTATGTATCGGTTGAAAGTAGAGCCTGTGTCCATTGCACAATTTTCAAAATTTTGTGCAAAGGTACAGCGTTTTCTGCACATTCGCAAATTTTCTGTGCAGTTTTTGTTGCTTGACTTAGTTAATAAGTACTAAAGGGTACTGGTGGGCCTGCTCGTTAGGTACTAAAGGGGGCTGGTTGGCTTACTCGTAGCGCATGGATTGTGCGGGTCGGATGAACATGACCAGCAGGCTAGGCAGCAGCAGCACGGCCACCGAGATGGTCAGCGTGCACACGTTGAGCAGCAGGAGCAGCGGCACGTTGAGTTCCATCGGTGCCTGACTGACGTAGTAGGTCTGCGGGTCGAGGGTCACCAGTCCGGTTTGCTGTTGCACGGCGACGATGGCTATGCCGATGATGTTGCCCAGCAGCAGTCCGCGGCCTATGATGAAGGCTCCAAACCAGAGAAATGTCTGTGCTATGGTGGTGTTGCGCGCGCCCAGTGCCTTGAGGATGCCGATCACTTGCGCGCGTTCCAATATAATAATAAGCAGTCCGCTGATCATGGTGAATCCGGCCAGTGCTATCATCAGGGCGAGGATAATCCACACGTTGATGTCGAGCAGTTCGAGCCATGAGAACACTTGCGGGTAGGCCTCCGTGATGGTTTGCGGCGCCATGTAACGGCCGGTCAGGTCGGGGTGTGGTCTCAACGTGGCCGACACGTTGCGCTTGGTCTCGTCGAGGCGGCTGAAGTCGTCAGCGAGCAGTTCCACGCCCGAGCACTGCTCTTCGTCGTAGTTGCAGAGTTTGCGGGTGACGTAGATGTCGGTCAGGCACATCAGGTCGTCGAAGCGCTTCATGTTGGTCTGGTAGATGCCGCTGATGGTGAAGCGCCGCATGCGCACGTCGTCGTCGATGAAGTAGGCGAAGAGGCGGTCGCCGGTCTTGAGGTGCAGTTTGTCAGCCATGGTCTTCGACACAACGATGGGGTAGCGTGTGGCCGTGTCGCTGAACTGTGGTAGTTGGCCCTCGACCATGCATGTCTGCAGGAAGCGTGTGTCGTACTCCGGTCCCACGCCCTTGAGCACGACGCCCAGAAAGTCGTCGTCGGTCTTCAGTATACCCTGTGCGAGTGTGTAGCGCTGTGCGTGGCTTACTCCGTCGACATTCTCGAAGAGCGTCAGATAGGTGCTGTCGATGGTGACGGGGTTTGCCAGCGGGGCGTAGGCGGCCTGCACGTTCTGTATGGTGATGTGGCTGCCAAAGCCTGCTACCTTGTCGCGTATGGTGTGCTTGAAGCCGAGCACGACGCTTACGGTAACAATCATCACGGCCAGTCCGATGGCTACGCCGATGGTGGCGATGCGGATGGCAGGGCGGCTCACCTTGCGGCGGTCGCCCCGGTCGCTGTAGATTCTCCGGGCAAGGAAGAGGGGGAGGGTCATGGCGCGGGGGTGGATTTTCCGAATCATCCGGATTTTCCGGATTTTCCGGATTTTCCGGATTTTCTGGATTTTCCGGATTTTCCGGATTTTCCGGATTTTCTGGATTCTCTGGATTCTCCGGATTCTCTGGATTCTCCGGATTTTCTGGATTTTCTGGATTTTCTGGATTTTCCGAGGGCGACTGGCTTATTCCATCGTGCGGCCGGGATAGGCCTCAAGGGCTTTCTGCAGCACCACGAGGGCCTGCATCAGGTCTTCCTTCTTCAGCACGTAGGCTATGCGCACCTGGTTGATGCCCGCGCCGGGCGTGGTGTAGAAGCCGGCGGCAGGGGCCATCATCACCGTCTGACCCTCGTATTCGAACTCAGAGAGGCACCAGCGGCAGAACTTCTCGCTGTCGTCGACGGGCAGTTTGGCCACCGTATAGAAGGCTCCCATGGGTATGGGCGAGTAAACGCCGGGTATGCGGTTCAGCCCGTCGATGAGACACTTGCGGCGCTCCACATACTCGTCGTAGACGTCGCGTAGATAGTCCTCGGGGGCATCGAGCGAAGCCTCGGCCACGATCTGCCCGATGAGGGGAGGGGAGAGGCGTGCTTGGCAGAACTTCATCACGGCGGCGCGCACCTCCTTGTTCTTCGTAATCAGGGCACCGATGCGGATGCCGCACTCCGAGTAGCGCTTCGATACCGAGTCGATGAGTATTACGTTCTGCTCGATGCCCTCAAGGTGGCAGGCCGAGATGTAGGGCGAGCCGGTGTAGATATATTCGCGGTAGACCTCGTCTGAGAACAGGTAGAGGTCGTACTTCTTCACCAGGTCGCGTATCTGGTTCATCTCGCGGCGTGTGTAGAGATAGCCTGTGGGGTTGTTGGGGTTGCAAATCATGATGGCGCGCGTGCGCTCGTTGATGAGTTCCTCAAACTTCTCCACCTTCGGCAGCGAGAATCCCTCTTCTATCGTTGTGGCGATGGTGCGTATCCGGGCCCCGGCCGAGATGGCAAAGGCCATATAATTGGCATAGGCCGGTTCGGGAACGATAATCTCGTCGCCGGGGTTCAGGCACGAGAGGAAGGCGAAGAGCACCGCCTCCGAGCCGCCGCTGGTGATGATGATGTCGTCGGCTGTCACGTTGATGTTGTACTTAGCGTAGTAGCCCACCAGTTTCTCGCGGTAACTAAGGTAGCCCTGCGAGGGCGAGTACTCCAGTATCGAGCGGTCTATCTGCTTCAGCGCGTCCAGTCCCACCTGCGGTGTAGGCAGATCGGGCTGTCCGATGTTGAGGTGATACACCTTGGTGCCGCGCTTCTTGGCGGCGGCGGCCAGTGGGGCTAGTTTGCGTATGGGGCTTTCGGGCATCTCCAGGCCGCGTACTGATATTTCAGGCATCTTGTTTGTTCTCGTTTTTGTCAATTTGGGTACAAAGGTACGAATTAGTGGGGATATTACAAAACAAAACACCTTTTTTTTGTTCTTTTGCGTGGAATGTGGCGTATGAAAAAACTGCATTTTCGTTTTTTATGCCGAAATACTTGTCTATGTCGGATTAATTGTGTACTTTTGCCCGTCCAAAATCCGACGAAGACCATGAATTTTGAAGAAATACTCAACGCCCGTGACAGTTCTGCCTTGCGCCAGAAATCGCTGATGGGCGATTTATACAGGAAACAGTTGGACGGCAAGTACCGCTACGTGATCGACTTGCAACCACGGCTCGTGGACAGTCTGCTGTTCGGCGAGGCTCTCAAGCGCGACAACGAGTGGTCGGCACAGCATGCTTCTCAGCAGCAGATGCAGGGCACGCTGCACGGCGACAGCAACGGCGTGTACGAGATAGAACTGGAGAGTGGCAACATACAGACGCTCGCGGCACTTCTTGAGGCCACCCCCGCTGTGGTAGCCGCCAAGGACTTTATCGACGGGGTGTTCAGTGCGCTGGCCGACTATCTGGACAGTCTGCACGGCGAGGGAGTTTACCAACTGTGTCTGGCTCCGCAGAGCATTTTTGTGCGAAAGGGGAGCCGTCAGCCCCTGGTGCTCACCCACGGCTCGTTCTATCAGAAAGCCTGCGACCCCGGTGTGCTCTATGCCGACTGCGCGTCGTTTGTGGCCCCCGAGGTGATGGCCGGCGAGCAGGGCGACGAGCGCAGCGATGTCTACGCCCTGGGCCGGCTGGTGGAGTTTCTCTTCGAGCAGGGCGAGATGTCGTATGAATACCGTCAGATGGTGAAGAAGGCCACGGCCGAGAAGCCCGCTGACCGCTTTCAGACAATGGGCGAGATGAAGAGAGCCCTGGAGAGCAAACGCAACACCCGCCGCACGCTGATGGCCCTGGTGGCCGCCGTGGTGGTGTCGCTGCTCGCCGTGTGGGTCTACATTGAGTGGTTGCCCGAGGCCAACACTGTCGAGTTTGTCGAGCCTGCCCCGAAGACCGAGGAAGATCCCTTCGCCCGCTATTTGGACCCTGAGATGGAGATGCTCGGCGACTCGATACCCATGACCGACGAAGACCGCATGTACCAGCAGAAGGCCGAGGAGATATTCCGTCGCCGCTATGCTCAGGAGGCCGATCGCATCCTGTCGGAGATCTACGACGACCAGCGCATGAGTGCTACTGAAAAGAACTATATGGCGGGCAGTCAGCAGAAGGCCGAGGAACTTATCAAGTTGCAGACCGAGATGGGCCAGCAGGCTGGGCTGTCCGATGAGGAGGCCGGTCGCATCGCCCAGGAGATTGTGGACAAGATTACCAAGGAGAAGCAGGCGCAACTGACTCACAAGGGCTATATCAAGCCCGGTGAGAACGAAGACGAAGAAGAATAGTCAAACAGAAAAGCAAGATAACACAATGAGAAGCAGAACAACAACGTGGTTCGAATGTAAGATTCGCTACGAGAAGACAATGGAAGACGGCATGCAGAAGAAGGTCACCGAGGCTTATGTCGTCGACGCCCTCAGTTTCAGCGAGGCCGAGGAGCGCATTATGGAAGAGATGTCGAGTTACATCAGCGGCGAGTTCAATGTCACTGACATCAAGAAGGCCGCCTACGGTGAAATCTTCTTCAGTGACCAGGAGATGGCCGACAAGTTCTATAAGGCTAAACTGCAGTTCATCACCCTCGACGAGAAGACGGAGAAAGAGAAGAAGTCGACCGTCAACTACCTGGTGCAAGCCGGCTCGTTCAACGGTGCCGTGAAGAACATCGACGAGGTGATGGGCAAGACCATGATCGACTATGTCATCGCCAGCGTGGCCGAGACCGCACTGATGGACGTCTTCGAGCACACTTCGGCAGCGCCTAAGGGCGAAGACAAGGGTGCCGGGGAAGATGCAAAACCCGAATATGAAGCCTGAAAGCCCAACTATGCAGCGCAATGACCCGATGAACAGCGTAGATGAATGTCCCATGTATCCTGTCAAGGAAAATCTGCACGCCGTGCTCGACGAACTGCCCAGGGGTGTGCGGCTCGTTGCTATCAGCAAGTATCACCCCGAGGCGTACATCCGCGCCGCCTACGACGAGGGTCAGCGGCTCTTCGGCGAGAGCCACGAACAGGAACTGGCCCGCAAGGTCGGGGTGCTGCCCAATGACATCGAGTGGCACTTCATCGGCCATCTGCAGACCAACAAGGTGAAGTATATCGCCCCCTACATCTCTATGATCGAGGCTGTCGACTCGCTGAAATTATTGCGCGAGATAGAGAAGCAGGCGGCGAAGGCAGGGCGCGTGGTGCGCGTGCTGTTGGAACTGCACATCGCCGAGGAGGCCACTAAATATGGTCTGACGCTCGACGCTTGCCGTGAGTTGCTCGCCGGTGGCGAATGGCGGCAGATGACTCATGTTAAGATATGCGGCCTGATGATGATGGCCAGCCATACCGACGATCAGATGCAGATAGCCGCCGAATTCCAGCAGGCCGCTGACTTCTTCGACGAGGTGAAGCAGCAGTATTTCGCCGCCGACCCCGACTTCAAGGAGCGGTCGTGGGGCATGAGCGACGACTATCCGCTGGCTGTGGCCCACGGCTCGACGATGGTGCGCATCGGCACCCGCATCTTCGGGCCCAGAGTCTATTGAGTTTTCCTTATTTTCTTATCTCCTTCACCACCACCGGGCGGTCGGCCTCCTTACGCCACTGCTTCAGCCAGTCGAACCACTCTTGGGCACTGTGGAAACCGAAGGTTTCGTTGGCCGAGCCGTACACCACCTTGTAAGCCAGATGCTTGTCTTTCGTGCCCACCACAAAGGCGTAGTTGTCTTTGTTGGCCGGTTCCTCGCTGATGATATTCTCCCGGTTGAGCAGGATGCCCAGACCCACTGTCTCGCGTTTCCATTTCAGCGTGTCCGTCGACGGATAGTCGGTGCCCCAGCAGGCGCGCAGACCCTTTTTGTCGCTGTACTCTACCGAGCCTTTCACATTGATGATGCCAGTCGAGAAGCGGTAGCCCCTGACCGGGCGGTTGAAGTAGACGTCGACATCGGTGTCGCGATGGCCTGCATACTGCGTGTAGCGCAGCGTCATGTTCACTGCGGGCTTGCCGGCCTCGGCCTGCCACCCCTGGTCGATCACCTCGACAATGGTGCGCAGCGGACCATAGGCCACCACGCGCTGCGTGCGGTTCTTCACCGGCTCGATCATTGTCGGCTCATGGCCGTCCCAACCGCGGAAGGCACCCAGTCCGAAGGTGTTGCCCACCCACAGCACATCGTCGCCGTAGCCCTGCGCCTTCTGGTCGGCCTGGGTGTAGAACTGCGTGGCCTCCAGTTCCAGACGCTTCTGGAACTTGCCGTACAGGTCGAGCGTCTGCCGTTTGTCGAAGTAGATGCGGATGCCGTTCAGTTCGCTTTCGAAGTCTACGCCGTGGTGGTGCAGCAGGTTGTAGGAGTTGGCACAGTCGCCGCGAACGGTCAGGCTGCTCACGAAGTTGTTGTGTTTGTTCTTCTCCTTCACCTTGTCGTTGCGCATCAGCATCTCGGCATACACACGGGCAGGGTAGGAGCGAGGCTCGCCTTGCTCGAAGAGCGTCACGGTAAAGGTCTTCTGTTCGCCCCCCTTGAGGTCGGCCAGGAAACAGAGTTCGTCGTACTCCTCGTCCAGGTCGGTGTCGTCCAACTGGCAGGGTATTTCCTGCCCGTCGACGGTGACCAGTGCCGACCGCACGTCGTCATCTACTTCGATGACCACCGGCTGGTCTGTACGGGCGTTCTTCGAGGGGTTCGTCACTTGTACTTTGAAGGTCTCTTGGGCACCGGCCGCCATCGGGGCCAGCAGTGCCATGATTAGAAAAAGTAGTTTCATACGCGTCTGGTTTTTCCGCAAAAGTACGTAAAAGGGAACGAATTACACGTTTCTTTTAAATATTTTAGGTTAAAATTTGGTTAATTCGACTTATTTTTGTACTTTTGTAGCGTTATTTAACAGAAACACATTTGCAATGTCCATAAAACGATGGTATCTCTTGGCACTCTTCACGCTGGTGGCCTGCATAGGTTGCCAATGGCAGATGCGTCCCGACGGCACCGGCGGACAGGAGGATGCCGTCACCATCGAGCGCTTCGACCAGATGGAGATACTCTACCTCACCACTGGCGACTTTGCCGCCCTGCAGCAGATGAAGACCAGTTACCCCACGGAGACGCGCGCCCTGATAGAAGATGTGCTCCGACTGGGGCGTGTCGACGAGGCGGACATCAACACTCGATTTCTAATCTTCTTCCAGGACAGCACCCTGCAGAGCATGATGGGAGATGTGGAAAAGCAATATCGCGACGTGGACGACCTGAACGGCCAACTGACCGAGGCCTTCCGGCGTCTGCGCTCCATGCTGCCCGATACCGAGATGCCGCGTATCTACACGCAGATAGGCTCTTTGGACCAGAGCATCGTCGTGGGCGACGGCATGCTTGGCATCTCGCTCGACAAGTATCTGGGCGAGGACTATCCCGTCTACCTGCGCTATGGCTACAGCGAGGGTCAGCGCCGGATGATGACCCGCCAGTACATCGTGCCCGACTGTCTATGTTTCTATCTGCTCAACCGTTTTCCGCTGCCGGCCGACTCGGCGACAGTAGCCGACTCGATAGCGCTCACCCGGGTGCGTCGCTCGCACATGGGGCGCATACAGTGGGTGGTCAACCAGTTGCTCGACCGGCCGTTCTTCCAGCGCGACGAGGTGACCAGCACGGCCGAATTCATGAAGGCTCATCCCGACACAGGCGTCGAACAGTTGCTCTCCCACACTTTCTGATGATTCTGCGAAAAAACATCAGCACATGTAATCAGGGTAAAGTTGCTCGTTCATGCTCTAATGTGAAAAAGAAAGAAAAAAGCCGCTATTTATTTCCTTTTCTCTTTCTTATTTCGTAATTTTGCAGCAAACTTTTCGTTAAGCCGAAAGCAGACATATGAAAAAAATCACTCCAATCATGGCGGCCCTCCTTGCGGCTGCCCCCGTGCTGGCTGGCCAGCAACTCAGTATGAAAGAAGCAGCGGGCACCGACTTCCGCCCGCAGACAATGGCGGCCGTCGAGGCCATGGCTGATGGCGAGACCTATGCCCAAATCAGCGATGACGGCAAGCAGATTGTCAACTACTCGTTCAAGACCGGCAAGCAGACCGGTGTGCTTTTCGATGCCAACACGGCCCGCGGGGCGAAGGTCAGCCGCGTCGACGGCTACATCGTCAGTCCCGACGGCCGCCATCTGCTCATCCAGACGCAGACCAAGCACATCTACCGCCGCTCGTTCACCGCCGTCTATTATATATATAATGTGGCGAACAACAAGATGGAGGCCCTCAGCGATGGCGGACCGCAGCAGGCACCCGTGTGGAGCCCCGACGGACAGCAGGTGGCCTTCGTACGCGACAATAACATTTTCCTGGTGAAGTTGCTCTACAACAATGCCGAGAGCCAACTGACCAAGGACGGGCGGCGCAACGAGGTGATCAACGGCACCCCCGACTGGGTGTGCGAGGAGGAGTTTGCCCACAACGCCTCCCTGCTGTTCACCGCCGACTCCAAGCAGGTGGTGTGGGTGCGCTACGACGAGACACAGGTGCCGCTGCACACCCTGCCCCTGAGCGACTATACCTATAAATATCCGCGTGCCGGCGAGCAAAACGCACGGGTGCAGGTGATGAGTTACGACATCAAGAGCCATCAGACACGCACCATCCAGGTGCCACTTGATGCCGACGGCTATATACCCCGCATCAAAGCCACCAGCGACCCGACGAAGATACTCGTCTTCACCCTCAACCGCCATCAGGACTGTCTGCGCATCTTCGCCGCCAACCCTATGTCGACCGTCTGTCAGCAAATCATCGAAGACAAGGTGGACAAGTATATCAACGAGGATGCCTATGCACAGGTGCACATCACCGGCAGTAGCATTCTCATGGCAAGTCAGCGCGACGGCTACAACCACCTCTACCTCTACGGCCTGAACGGACAACTGAAACGCCAGGTGACGCAGGGGCGGTATGATGTGTGCGACGTCTACGGCATCGACGAGCAGACGGGCGATGTCTACTATGCCGCCCACGACAACGGTCCTGCCGACGTACGCGTCTTCGTGGCCCACAGCAATGGCAAGACCGACTGCCTCACGCCACAGGCCGGTACGAGCAGTGCCGTCTTCAGCACCAACTACAAGTACTTCATCCGTACCTTCAGCAGTCTCGACACACCGCCCGTCTACACCCTCTGCAACCAGTCGGGCAAAGTGCTCGCCACGCTCATCGACAACCAGGCCCTCAAGCGCAAGTACGAGACCTATGACATGGGCACCAAGGAACTCTTCACCCTCACTACCGGCGAAGGCATCACCCTCAACGGATGGATGGTTAAACCGAAGAACTTCAACCCCGCCAACCGTTATCCAGTCATCATGTACCAGTATGGCGGACCGGGGTCACAGCAGGTGCGCAACGCCTGGAACATCGGCATGAACGGACAGGGAGCCATCCTCGAACAGTATCTTGCACAACAGGGTTACATCCTCGTCTGTGTCGACGGACGGGGCACCGGCGGACGGGGTGCTGACTTTGAGAAATGCACCTATCTGCGACTGGGCGAACTGGAGGCCCGCGATCAGGTGGAGACCGCCCTCTGGCTCGCACAGCAGCCTTATGTCGACAAGGGCCGTATCGCCATCTGGGGATGGTCGTATGGCGGATGGAATACGCTGATGTCGATGTCGGAGGGTCGTCCTGTCTTCCGCTGTGGCATCGCCATCGCTCCGCCTACGTCGTGGCGCTTTTACGACACGGTCTATTCCGAGCGGTTTATGCGCACCCCAAAAGAGAACGCCTCGGGCTACGACGACGTGTGTCCCTTGGCGCGGGCTTCGAAACTCAGTGGTGCACTGCTGCTCGTCCATGGGTTGGCCGACGACAATGTGCATTTCGAGAATACTGCTGAATACGTGAAGGCCCTCGTCGATGCCGACAAGGACTTCCGCCAACTGGTCTACCCGGGCAAGAACCACAGTATCACGGGTGGCAACACCCGCAACCACCTGTTCCGCCAGTGCATCAATTTCTTCAATGACAACATGAAGTAGGCAGAACACGTTTCAACGACAACATGAAATAAAAAAGACATGAAACGACTAACCCTCATGCTCATCGTATTGGCCGTCTGCTGTTCGGCCGGGGCGAAACCAAAGAAGAAAAAGGTGGTGAAGCCGCTGACCACCATCGAGATGATTACCAAGGTGAACGACTACTGGCAGCAGCACCACAGTCCGCTGGTGCGCTCCTTCTGGGACGAGGCTGCCTATCACACCGGCAACATGGAGGCCTACCGACTGCTGGGCGAGGCACGCTGGCTGGACTACAGCAACCGCTGGGCCAACCATAACCGCTGGCAGGGCGCACGGGGGAAAGACCCCTCGAAGTGGAAGTACAAGACCTACGGCGAGGGTCAGGATCATGTGCTCTTCGGCGACTGGCAGATCTGCTTCCAGACCTACCTCGACCTCTATGAAGTGGAGAACGGCTCCGACCATGTCTCGGCCAACTCGCGCTACAAGATTGCACGGGCCCTGGAGGTGATGGACTACGAGGTGCGCCAGCCGCAGTGCGACTTCTGGTGGTGGGCCGATGCCCTCTATATGGTGATGCCCGTGATGACTAAACTCTACAAGGCTACGGGCGAGGTGAAGTATCTCGACAAACTCTACGACAACTTCCGCTGGGCCGACGCCTTGATGTACGACAGCGTGGAGCAACTCTACTATCGCGATGCTAAATACATCTATCCCAAGGTAAAGACGGCCTGCAACGGTGGCAAGAGTTTCTGGGCCCGTGGCGACGGTTGGGTACTGGCCGGACTGGCCAAGGTGCTCGGCGACATGCCCGCCGACTATGTCCACCGCGACTTCTTCCTGCAGCGCTTCCGCCAGTTGGCCGAGGGCGTGGCTCGTGTGCAGCGCCCCAGCGGCTACTGGAGCCGTTCGATGCTCTGCGAGGCCGATGCCCCCGGACCGGAGACCTCCGGCACGGCCTTCTTCACCTACGGCATGTTGTGGGGCGTGAACAACGGGCTGCTCGACCGTGCCGTCTATGAGCCCGTCATCGAGCGTGCCTGGCGTTACCTGACCACCACCGCCCTGCAGCCCGACGGCAGCGTGGGCTTCGTACAGCCCATTGGCGAGAAGCCCGACCCTACGAAGACCGTCGATGCCCGTTCGCAGGCTAACTTCGGCGTGGGAGCCTTCCTCCTCGCTGCCTGCGAGCACCTGCGCTACGAGAGCCGTCTTGCAAGCGGTCAAGGTACTGTAGACGGTCAAGGTTCCGAAGGTGGTTATCGTATGACCGCACGCGTGACGGTGACGAACGCCTCCGGCGAATATCGCGAGCAGGTGGTGGCCCTGCCTGCCGACAGCATCTTCCGCCGCCTGGGCATCGTGGGGGGCCGACAGTTCATCGTCTGCGATGTGGCTGGCCTCGAAGTGCCCTATCAACTGACCCACGACGGACAGGTGCTCATCGCAGCCGGTGTGCGGCCCTATGGCATCCAGACGTTCACTATCCGTCGCGGCACGCCCAAGACCTATGCTACCGTCTGCTACGGTCGTGTCTATCCGGAGCGCAAGGACGACTTTGCCTGGGAGAACGACCGTGGAGCCTATCGCATCTATGGTCCGGCCCTGCAGAAGACGGGCGAGAAGAGTTACGGCCTGGATGTCTGGACGAAGAACACCCCCGATTTGGTGCTCGACGAGCGCTACTGGGTGGAGGATGTGGTGATGATGCCGCAGGTAGAACGACTGCGCAAGCAGAACCGTCAGCGTGGCGACTCGCTCTACCGGCTCAACTCCTATCACCACGACCACGGCCGCGGCTCTGATGTCTACAAGGTGGGGGCCACGCTGGGTTGTGGCACGCCGGCACTTATGGTGGGCGACAGCCTGGTCTATCCTTACTGCTTCAAGGACTGCCGGATGCTCGATCTCGGCCCGCTGCGTATGTCGGTGCTGCTCAACTATCATCCGGTGGTCATTGGGGGCGACACCGTCACCGAGCACCGTATCATCACCCTCGACAAAGGCTCGAACTTCTGTCGGATGACCGTCTCGTACGATGGTATGACGATGCCGCAGGAACTGGCTGCCGGCATTGTGCTCCATACCAATAAGGCTACCGATCTGACTACCGGCCAGATGCTCCATACCGACCACTCTGCCGACCTGGTGCTGGCCAAGGACTACCTGCACTATATCGACCCGACTGACAATGAGGCCGTCAACAACTGCCAGTTGTTCCTGGCACTGCTGTTCCCCAACGGGCTGGTGGAGACAAAGGTGCACGAGCAGGCCGGTGTCCGTCATGCCCTGGGCATCGTCGACAACTATGCCGGTGAACCGTTCACCTACTACTTGGGGTCGGCGTGGTCGAAATTCGACGTGCGTACGCAGGCCGAATGGCAGCAGCGTATCGACTGGACCCTGCGCACCATCCGCGAGCCCCTCGCCGTCAGTTGGAAATAAGGGGTGACGAAGAGCACGAAAGAGGTCCGCCCATCTGGGCGGACCTCTTTTCAGTATCGTTTAGCACTCTTCCGTTAGTAGGCGAAGAGTGGGATAGGCCATCCTTTAGTAGGCGAAGAGGGGATATTGCTTCATCGTCTCGTTCACACGGCTGCGCACGTTAGCGATAACCTGCTCGTTCTCGGGGTCGTTGAGTACCTCCTCAATCCAGGCGGCAATCTGCACCATCAGGTCCTCCTTGGCACCACGGGTGGTGATGGCGGGCGTGCCCAGACGGATACCGCTGGTCTGGAAGGCCGAGCGCGAGTCGAAGGGCACCATGTTCTTGTTGCAGGTGATGTCGGCAGCCACCAGGGCGTTCTCGGCCACCTTACCGGTCAGGTCGGGATATTTCGAGCGCAGGTCTACCAGCATCGAGTGGTTGTCGGTACCGCCGCTGACGATGGTAAAACCGCGTTTCACCAGTTCGTCGGCCAGCACCTTGGCGTTCTTCTGCACCTGCTTGGCCCACTCCTTGAACTCAGGCTGTAGCGCCTCGCCGAAGGCCACGGCCTTGGCAGCGATGACGTGCTCCAGTGGTCCGCCCTGCTGTCCGGGGAACACGGCAGAGTTGAGCAGGGCCGACATCATCTTCACCTCGCCCTTCGGTGTCTTCAGGCCCCAGGGGTTCTCGAAGTCTTTACCCATCAGGATGATGCCGCCGCGCGGACCGCGGAGGGTCTTATGAGTGGTAGAGGTCACGATATGAGCATATTTCACGGGGTTGTCCAGCAGACCGGCAGCGATGAGACCGGCGGGGTGGGCCATGTCGATCATCAGCAGAGCGCCCACCTTGTCGGCAATCTCGCGCATCCGCTTGTAGTCCCATTCACGGCTGTAGGCCGAGCCGCCGCCGATAATGAGTTTGGGCTTGTGCTCCAGAGCCAGTTGCTCCATCTCGTCGTAGTCCACACGGCCTGTCTCCTTGTTGAGGTTGTAGCCCACGGGCTTATAGAGTATACCGGAGGTGTTGACCAGCGAGCCGTGGCTGAGGTGACCGCCGTGAGCGAGGTTCAGACCCATGAAGGTGTCGCCCGGCTGCAGCACTGCCAACAGCACGGCAGCATTGGCCTGTGCGCCGCTGTGCGGCTGCACGTTGGCATACTCGGCATCAAACAGTTTGCAGACACGCTCGATAGCCAGCCGTTCCACCTCATCGACCACCTGACAGCCGCCGTAGTAGCGCTTGCCGGGATAGCCTTCAGCATATTTGTTGGTCAGGTAGGAGCCCATAGCCTCCATCACCTGGTCGCTTACAAAGTTCTCACTGGCAATCAGTTCGATGCCTTTCAACTGGCGCTGATGCTCTTTCTCGATCAACTCAAAAACCGTGTTGTCTCTTTTCATTGTTTGGCTTTGTTTATGTAAAAGTGTTTAGTTTGCCATCTTCCAAGTGAAGTTGGGGCTTCTGCGTTCCAAATGACGTTGGGGCTTCTGCAATTGTGATTCCGTCGGGATTCGAACCCGAGACCCACAGCTTAGAAGGCTGTTGCTCTATCCAACTGAGCTACGGAACCTCCACCTTTTTGGAAATCGGGTGCAAAGTTAATCAATTTCCCCGACATTTCCAAATTTTTATGCCTTAAATCTGATGTATGCTCTGTCGTCGAAGGAATTGTTGCCTGTCTTGAAGGCTTTCGTGGCTTTAAAGTCGCCGATGTTCAGTGGGTCGGCGGTGCGCTGTTCTGCCAGTCGGGCCTCTGAGGCTTCGAGGGTCGGACAGAGGAAGGGGTAGCCATCGGAGGCCAGTACGATCTGCCAGGGGCGGAAGTCGAGGGTGATGATGCGCACGTGCTGCATGGGAATGGGGAAGCCGTCGACGACGGCATAGGTGACATTCTGCTGCTTCATGGTCTCCTTCATGCGGGGTATGATGGCGGCGCGGGCGGTATCGTCTTCCAGGAAGTGGTCGTGGGGCTCCGGGCTGGCCTTGATGATGGCGGCGCGTTGCTGTGCCAGTTCCTGTTCGTAAGGTTTGGGATTGTCGTAGTATTCACTGCCTACGATGCACTGGCAGTCGCCGATCATCCATATCTGTCGGCTGACGCGGCTGAAGATGATGCACGAGGCGGTCAGACGGTCCTCGGGGTGCTCCGTCAGGTGTGGCAGCAGCGCCCTTTTGTATTCCTTGCGGAACCGGCGGGTAATCTCCCGGCAGAAGGCCTCGCAGGTGATGTCCTTGGGGGCTTTCTTCAGGTATTTCTCGATGAGCAGCATGGCATAGCGGCCGTTGCTGTTGAAGAAACTGTAGCGGCGGTCGGTCTTCGAGGTGGAGCCGTCGATGACGGCTATGAAGTCAGGGGTGACGACGATTCCGTCTTCGCTTTTTCTCGTCGGGTCTTTCGGGACGATAGTCTGTTCGATAATTTCCATTGGGGAATAGTTTGTTGATCAGGTCGGCACGGCCGATGCGGCGCAGGCTCTGCTCGATGCCGCGGCGCTCCTCGGGTTTGTACCAGAAGAAATACTGGCGCTGGGCGAGTTTCTCCTTTTGTGTCTTGGCCGAGAAGACTGGTTCGAGGGTATAGGGGTCGTAGCCGGTGTACCAGGTCTCGGTGGCGATGGTCATCGGGGTGGGCGTGAAGTCCTGCACCTGTTCCAATTGGAAGTCCATATCCTTGGTCAGTACGGCCAGTTCGGCCATGTCTTCTTCGTGGCAGCCGGGATGGCTGGAGATGAAGTAGGGTATGATCTGCTGGTGCAGGTTCTCCTCGCGGTTGATACGGTCGAAGATGCGCTTGAAGGCGCCGAACTGGCTGAACGACGGCTTGCGCATGAGCATCAGCACGCGGTCGCTGGTATGCTCTGGGGCCACCTTCAGCCGTCCGCTCACATGGTGGCAGATCAGTTCGCGGGTATAGTCTTCTGCCGACCGGTTGGCGTCATCGTCATTACCACGGTAGAGCAGCAGGTCGTAGCGCACGCCACTGCCTATGAAACTCTTCTTGACGGCCGGCAGCGCATCGACGGCATGGTAGATGTCGAGCAGTGCCCGGTGACTGGTGTTCAGGTTGTGGCATATCTGCGGATGGATGCAACTGGGCCGTTTACATTTCTCGCAGGCCTTCAGGTTGCGGCCGTGCATGCCGTACATATTGGCCGACGGACCGCCCAGGTCGGACAGATAGCCCTTGAAGTCGGGCATCCGGGTCACCTGTTCCACCTCCCTGAGTATACTCTGTTTCGAGCGGCAGGCGATGAACTTGCCCTGATGGGCGGAGATGGTGCAGAAGGCACAGCCGCCAAAGCATCCGCGGTGTATGTTGACGCTATGCTTGATCATGTCGTAGGCGGGAATACGCTTGCCCTTGTATTTCGGGTGGGGCTGGCGGGTGTAGGGCAGGTCGAACGAGGCATCGATCTCTTCAGTCGTCATCGGCGGGTAGGGTGGGTTGACCACTACCCAGGTGTTGCCCGTGTGCTGCAGCAGACGCCGGGCGTGCATCATGTTCGACTGCTCCTCGATATGGCGGTAGTTCTCGGCTTCGGCCCGTTTGTCGCTCAGACATTCCTCGTG
>Ga0326513_10001587_pt1 | contig 17481 bp, 15 predicted proteins | sample 2_2465_0518_D_FD_203654 | JGI IMG/M metagenome (GOLD analysis project Ga0326513, IMG submission 203654) | Bovine rumen microbial communities from UC Davis, California, United States - 2_2465_0518 | ecosystem: Host-associated > Mammals > Digestive system > Stomach > Rumen | place: USA... | reverse complement strand
TGCTCCCGAAATCGGACATCCGCTGCGCCGCCGGTCGCGAAGTCTATTTCAAAGGACACGAAAAGGAACTCTTCAAAGTCGCCGATTCCATTTTCGCTTCGGGTTACCTCACCGAAGGCGGTCAAAGTTTGGAAGCCACGTTCCGCCAAATCGAAAATGCGGGCTTCACGTGGGCTGTAGAAAGCAAAGATGAGTAATCAAATCATTCTTTCATTTTTACTTTACGCATTCATCTCGGGAATTACCCCGGGACCCGCGAACCTCTGTTCACTCTCGGTAGCGATGGGGAGCGGGAAAAGCGCCGCCATAAAGCAGTGGTACGGACTTTTCACCGGATACACAATCGTCTCGCTAGCATCTGTTTTTATAGTTTATTTTATCAGTAGTGCTTTTGAAAATTTCATCCGGGTATTTGCTTTCGTCGGAGCAATTTACATTGCATATTTGGCAATCAGCCTTTTAATTCAAGCGTTCAAGCCTCTCGAAGAAATCCGCAACAGCCGCACAACCGGAAGCTTCCGCACAGGTCTTTTCGTGCAACTCACGAACGTCAAAATCATGGTGTTCTGCCTCACGGCAATCACGACCTACATGCTCCCCTACCACCAGGATTTTACGCATTTATTTATTCTCGGATTACTTTTGCCCCTTACAGGCCCCATCTGCAATTTGGCATGGCTTTTCGCAGGCGTTCTACTGCAAGGGCTTTTCAAAAAGCACCACAGAATTTTCTACACGCTCATGGGACTCTCGCTATTGTATTGCGCCATTGGGATTGTGAAGTGAGGAACTTTTCCCCTCATCTGTATTCTACTTCATTTGAGAAAGTGCGTAAATGGGACATATATCAACATGACGAATTGCATTGTTATCTAATTCATCCTTATATTCAAATTCGCCAAAATTTTCCAGTGAACACCGATACGCTTTTGTCAATTTTTTCTCGCGCATCATCAGCCAAAGGCTTTTCATTCCACCTTTCGTTCCTGCTTTTACCTCAATGGGGGTTACGCGAGCTTCGCGTGCATCTAAATAATCCACTTCGGCGATACTGTTTCTTTCAGCACGATTCCAATAAAATAATTCGTGGCGCATATTCGGTGTTTTGTACCTAAGTATTTCCAAGCCTGCAATCATTTCGGCAAGAGATCCTTTGTTGACCAAATCCGCTTCGCTCGCAGTCAATATCTGCGATATTGTCTCGGAAATATCACCCAAGTTCAAATTCAGGAGTCTAAGTTGCAACCCTGAATCTAACAAAAGCATTTTTTTGCAACTGGCATCAGCTTCGCTCCCTAAAGGGAGTCCATTCGCACTAGTTCGTGTCACCGGAATAACAAGTCCAGCTAGAGCGAGCAACTGCACTGCCTCGCGAATTTTTTCAGTCCGATATTCGCCAACTTTTGAATAGACAAATTTTTGCGAAATTTGTGACGCAACACTACGAAACGCCATCCTGATCAAAAGCGGATCCACTTTCTTTTTGTATTTCGAAAAATCATCTTCATAGGAGACCAAAATGTCATCTTGCACAGTTTGGCATGCTAGGTAATCATGATACTGAACCCATTTGGCAACAGACTCCGGCATTCCACCGACCATCATGTATGTCCTAAATAGTCCAACGAGTTTTTCATGAAGCACTTGAGACAAGGGATTTTTCGACGACGACCGGTTCCTAGCATCTAGCAAGGCATTTTGACCATTCGCCTCGAGAAACTCATCAAATGTCATCGGGTTCATAAACATGGAGTGAATACGACCAACACCGAATGTCGGGATTTCATTCAGAGCAAACTCCAGCAAAGAACCTGCAGCAACAACATGTAGTTTAGGCAAGTCTTCCTTGAAGAAACGAAGCGACATAATCGCGTCTTCGCATTCCTGAATTTCATCCAAAAAAAGAAGCGTTTTGCCTGGAACAATTGGTGTTCCCGTCATGGCCGCCAATTCCGAAACGATGCGGGAAACATCTAAATTCGTGGCAAAAATCGCCTTATATTGGGGGAACTTCTCAAAATTGATTTCGACTAGATGTTCAAAGGTCTCACCAAGATGCCGAACAGCACATGATTTACCCACTTGACGAGCACCCCGCAGCAAAAGCGGTTTATGTTCAGGAGCTTGAGCCCACTCCTGCAAATACCTATCAATCAGCCTGTTGAAATACATTTTAGGCCCTCTTTCGTCAAAATCCAAACATTAATATAATCAATTTTTGTCAAAATCCAAACATTTAAATCAACCTTTTCCGTAAAAATCCAAATATTTTTACATAAAAAGGCTTAAAAGTCAAACTATGTCATTGGGAAATATAGATTATTCGCCCCAAAAGGCGATTCCCGATCTATTCCTCCCCCTTTTTATAAAATAATTTCATATTGACAATAAAATATTACTATCATTCTCTGTAAGAAGGAATTTCACTATGAATCTGCATTTTTTCAAGACAGTTTTTGCAGTGGCGCTGGTGGCGGGCGCGGGTTGTTTTTTCGGTTGCAGTTCGGAAAAGGCTCCCGAGGTTGAGAACAACACGCTTGTCAATGTGTCTTACGATCCGACGCGTGAATTCTATTCCAATTACAATCATATTTTCATGAAGCATTGGAAAGAGACGACCGGCAAAGATGTGAAGATTACGCAGTTTCATGGCGGTTCGGGCAAGCAGGCGCTTGAGGTGGTGAACGGGCTTGAGGCAGATGTGGTCACGCTCGCGCTGGAATACGACGTGAACATTGTCCGTGACGCAGGGCTTATTGAAAACGGTTGGGTCAAGGAATTTCCGCGCAACAGCGCTCCTTACACTTCGACGATTGTATTTCTCGTGCGCAAGGGGAATCCCAAGAAAATCAAGGACTGGAACGATCTCGTCAAGGACGGCATCGGCATCATCACGCCAAATCCCAAAACTTCGGGCGGTGCGCGCTGGAATTATCTCGCGGCTTGGGCTTATGCAGAAAAACAGTTTAACGGAGATGAGGAGCAAGTCAAAGGTTTCATGAAGAAGCTTTACAAGAATGTTCTTGACCTCGCTTCGGGTGCGCGCGGTTCTACAAACACGTTCATTGAAGAACGCAAGGGCGACGTGTTGCTTTCTTGGGAAAATGAGGCTTTCCTTTCGCTCAAGGACTACCCCAAGGATTACGAAATCGTGATGCCGAGTGTGAGCGTTTTGGCAGAGCCTTCTGTCGCGATTGTAGACAAAATTGTAGACAAACGCAACACACGTAAACTAGCGACGGAATACCTGAATTATCTATACTCCGATGAAGCGCAGCTTGTTGCGGCAAAGCATCATTACCGTCCGACAAACAAGGCGATTCTTGACGAGTACAAGGAATTTGACCAGAACGTCAACCTGATTACGATTGAGCATTTTGGCGGTTGGGACAAGGCGCAAGCCAAGCACTTTGCCGATGGAGCTATTTTCGACCAAATTCGCTAAATAAAGTAGGTCAAGTCCGATTTTTCGGTGGAGCCAAGCATTGTCGCGACACCGCCAAGTTCTACGCCGTCAATCAGTTCTTCGGGAGCGATTCCCATCAGTTCCATCGACATTTGGCAAGCGACAAACTTTACGCCTTTTTGCCTTGCGCTTTCAATCAGTTCTTCGAGTGAAGAGACTCCGTTCTGTTTCATCACCGCACGAATCATCTTTGCGCCAAGACCGCCAAAATTCATGCGAGAAAGTCCAAGCTTTTTGGAACCACGCGGGAGCATCAAACTGAACATTTTACCGATGAACGATTTTTTGACGCGAACCTTTTCAGGTCTACGCAAAAGGCTTACGCCCCAGAACGTAAAGAACATTGTCACCGGGCGACCCATTGCGGCAGCGCCATTTGCCATGATGAACGACGCAATCGCCTTATCTAAATCGCCACTGAAAACGACAAAAGTCTTCGCATGTTCAAATTCCCGTTTTTCAGCGACGGGAGCATTTCGCTTGATGATGGTCGCATAAATAACGCCATCTTTTTCATTGAGCGATTTCAATTCATTTCCGGTACGTTCGCACCAAGTTTTGACATCGAGCGCAAAAGCTTTTTCAGTCGCTTCGACCTGGATTTCATCGCCGACTAAAGCGTCACGCACCACCTCATCAACCTTTACGATCGGCCCTGGGCAGCTAAGATTTTTAGCATCTACAAAATGAGCCTTAGGTACGGCGTTAAGCCCGCCTTCGACATTATACACGTCAAAATCACGATCGGCAAGAATTTCGGCAACCTGTTCGGAACGGTCTCCCGTTGTGCAGAACACGTAAACAGGCTTGTCTTTTGGGATAGAATCTATTCTTTTTGAAAGTTCAAAAAATGGAATCTGGATTGCGCCATTCACAGGCCGTACAAGGACTTCGCTTGGTTCGCGAACATCAAGCAACGTTGAGTTTTTCAAATCAATCTTGTAAAAATCTTTCGCAGAAAAATTCTTCACTTCAGACATGGATAAGCCTTTTTGTTTCTATTTCCAACCGTAATTATAGAATTGATATTTAGCAGTGTCCAATACAAAAATATAATCGCCAGTTATCAAAATTTTTAATAATCAAATTCATTTTCTATTACTAATAAATTAATCTTATCATACACTATATTTATTTAGTATTGGACAAAATCAAAAGCACAGTCTATCTTTGTCCCTAAAAAATGGGAGACATTCTATGGCAGCAGATTATTCTACACTCAAGAAAGGCGGATTCATGCGTCAGAAGCAGAAGAACAACTTCTCGCTTCGTTTGCGCGTGGTCGGCGGAAACCTTACCGCAACACAGCTTGCAAAAATTGCGGAAGTCGCTGACAAATACGGCGACGGTCACGTACACTTGACCTCAAGACAGAGCGTTGAAATTCCATTTATTAAGCTGGATCAAGTTGACGATGTAAAAAACGCACTCGCTGAAGGTGGCGTTGAACCAGGCGTTTGCGGCGCACGCGTGAGAACGGTGACGGCATGCCAAGGCGAAGCCATCTGCCCAAGCGGATGCATTGACACCTACGCCATCGCCAAGGAACTGGACGACCGCTATTTTGCCCGCGAACTTCCACACAAGTTTAAATTCGGCGTAACGGGTTGTCAGAACAACTGCCTCAAAGCCGAAGAAAACGACGTCGGCATCAAGGGCGCCATCAAGGTGGATTGGTTGCAAGACAAGTGTATCGGTTGTGGGCTCTGTGCAAAAGTTTGTCGCAGGGGCGCTATCAAAATCGAAGACAAAAAAGTCATTTTTGACAAAGAAAAATGCAATTACTGTGGACGTTGCTACAAGTCCTGCCCCACCGACGCCTGGAGCGATACACACGGATACATCGTATCGTTTGGCGGGCTTTTCGGCAACAGCATCAACAAGGGCGAAACCATTATTCCGTTCATCGAAGACAAGCAAAAGCTTTTGGATATTTGCGATGCCGCTATCCAGTTCTTTGCGGACAACGCCAAGAGTGGCGAACGTTTCAAGTACACGATTGACCGTATCGGTCATGATGTTTTCGCAGAAAAAATACGAGAAGTTTATAACAAGTAATGAATATTGAAAAAATAAAAACAGACTTGCTAATCATCGGTGGCGGAACAGCTGGGTGTTACGCAGCCATTACAGCCGCAGCACGGAATTCGGGCAAATCGCAAGACTTGAAAATTCTCATCGTCGAAAAGGCGAACATCAAGCGAAGCGGTTGCCTTGCGGCTGGCGTAAATGCACTGAACGCTTACATCACCGAAGGCCGTACGCCAAAGGATTACGTGGAATACGCAAAGAAAGACGCCGATGGAATCGTGCGTGAAGACCTCCTGTATTCCATTTCCGAGAAGTTCAATGAAGTCACAGCGCATTTGGAAAAGCTCGGACTTGTCATCTTAAAAGACAAGGACGGCAAATACGTCACGCGCGGGAATCGCAACATCAAGATTAACGGTGAAAACATCAAGCCGATTCTTGCAGCCGCTGTCGCAAAATTGCCATTTGTGCAAGTGCTAAATCATGTGAATGTCATCGACTTTTCGGTACATGACAACCGCATTGACGGAGCTTTCGGTTTCGGCATTGAAAACGGAACGTTTTATGCTATTGAAGCAAAAGCGGTCATTATCGCTACCGGCGGAGCAGCAGGGCTTTACCGCCCGAACAATCCAGGATTTTCAAGGCACAAAATGTGGTATCCGCCATTCAACACGGGTGCGGGCTACGCCATGGGAATCCGTCACGGTGCCGAGATGACAACTTTCGAGATGCGTTTTATTGCGCTCCGTTGCAAGGACACAATCGCCCCGACGGGAACTCTCGCGCAAGGCGTTGGAGCAAAGCAGGTGAATTCGCTCGGAGAAGTTTACGAAACGAAATACGGCATTTCAACTTCCGAACGCGTTTACGGAACCGTTGCTGAAAATTTAGCCGGTCGAGGTCCCTGCTACTTGAGGACAAAAGGAATTTCGGCCGTACAAGAAGAATCGCTTTTGAAGGCATACTTAAACATGGCTCCATCACAAACGATTCGCTGGCTCGAAAACGAAACGCCCTCCAAAGCAAATGTGGAAATTGAAGGTACTGAACCTTACATTGTAGGCGGCCACACGGCTAGCGGTTACTGGGTCGATACTAAGCGCGCCACAACCATCGAAGGGCTTTACGCAGCTGGCGATGTTGCGGGTGGATGTCCGCAAAAGTATGTGACGGGCGCACTTGCCGAAGGCGAAATTGCGGCAAAGTCGGCGGTGGAATATATCAATGCGGTAGATTGCCGCACCCCCTTACAGGGGGCTCGCAATGACGTAGATGCAAATTCTCGCGAAGACGTAGACGCCAAAGCAACCATCAAGGAAGCAGAAATCGCCCGACATGTCGCAGAAATCGAAACATATTTATCGCAGAAAAACTCGCTGTACACTACAGAACAACTTGAAGAAGCCATGCAAATAGCCATGGACGAATATGCAGGCGGAATCAAGGCGGGCTATGGCTACAGCGAAAAGCATCTCAATATTGCCAAAGAAAAAATTGACGAAATTGAAAGCCTTACAGACAAGCTTAGCGCAGCCGATTTGCAAGAAGTGATGTACATCTACGAACTCAAGGAACGTCTAACAGTTTGCAAGAGCGTGATAGCCCACCTCAAGGCACGTCACGAAACACGTTGGCATAGTTTTGCAGAAAACCTGGACTACCCCGAAAAGGACAACGCAAACTTCCGCAAGTACGTCAATTCAAGACTCGAAAACGGCGAAATCAAAATCATCTTGCGCGACCTCACCGCAGAAGGGCAAAAGAACTATGAGCATCAGCATTGATCAAAGCAAATGTATCGGCTGCAGGAGATGCCACGACGTATGCCCCGGCACGCTAATCAAGATAAATGAAGACAAAAAAGCATTTATCAAATACCCCAAAGATTGCTGGGGTTGCACATCGTGCATCAAGGAATGCCCTGTTCACGCCATCCAATTTTTCCTCGGTGAAGACATTGGCGGCAAGGGAAGCAAGGTACATACCGAAAAAGTAAACGGTCTAATTCGCTGGATTGTGGAATTCCCAGACGGGAGCGTCAAATCCATTGACATTGACCCTAAAGAATCAAATAAATACTAGGAGTTTCACAGTGAGCGAATTTTCACACCTCGACGAGCTGGAAGCCGAAGCCATTTACATCATCCGCGAAGTCGCCGCTGAATGCGAAAAGCCGGTGATGCTTTATTCCATTGGCAAGGACAGTTCTGTCATGCTGCATTTAGCCATCAAGGCATTCTACCCCGAAAAGCCTCCTTTCCCGTTTTTGCACGTCAATACGACCTGGAAATTCCGCGAAATGATTGAATTTCGCGATAGGATTGCAAAAAAGTACGGCATTGAAATGCTGGAGCATATCAACCAGGATGGCGTCAAACAAGGCATTAACCCATTTGACCATGGTGCCGCCTATACCGACATCATGAAGACGCAAGCCTTGAAGCAAGCGCTGAACAAGTACGGCTTTACAGCTGCATTTGGCGGTGGCCGCCGCGACGAAGAAAAGTCCCGCGCCAAGGAACGCATATTCTCATTCCGCAATTCTGCACACGCTTGGGACCCGAAAAACCAGCGTCCGGAAATGTGGAAGCTTTACAACACCAAGATTAACAAGGGCGAAAGCATCCGCGTTTTTCCGATTTCGAACTGGACCGAAAAAGATATTTGGCAGTACATCAAGCGCGAAAATATTGACATCGTCCCGCTTTACTTTGCAGCCCCGCGCCCAGTCGTGGTACGCGACGGCAACATCATCATGGTCGATGACGAACGGTTCCCATTGCGTGAAGGCGAAAAGCCAGAAATCAAGTCAGTGCGATTCCGTACGCTCGGTTGCTACCCGCTTACAGGCGGCATAGAATCAACAGCTACAACGCTTGACGAAATCATTGACGAAACTTTGAGCGCCGTATCTTCGGAAAGAACATCGCGCGTGATTGACAACGAAGCCGCCGGCAGCATGGAACGCCGCAAGAGGGAGGGCTATTTCTAATGAAAGGTTTATTGAAGTTTATTACTTGCGGTAGCGTTGACGACGGAAAATCAACCCTTATCGGTCATATTCTTTACGATTCCAAGTTGCTTTACACCGACCAAGAAAAAGCATTGGAATTGGATAGTAAAGTCGGTAGCCGCAGCGGAAAGATTGACTATTCGCTTTTGCTCGACGGTCTCATGGCTGAACGCGAACAAGGCATTACCATAGATGTCGCGTACCGCTATTTTACAACGGACCATCGCAGCTTTATCGTTGCCGACACGCCGGGGCATGAAGAATACACGCGCAACATGGCGGTAGGTGCATCATTTGCCGACCTCGCCGTGATTCTCGTAGATGCATCGCAGGGTGTTCTCGTGCAGACGCGCAGACACGCTCGTATTTGCAGACTGATGGGCATTCGCCACTTTGTCTTTGCCGTGAACAAGATGGATCTTGTGGGTTACAGCGAAGAGGTATTCAATAAAATCAAGGTGCAAATTGCAGAACTTGCACAGACTCATTCCTTGAGCAACATCCAAGTTATTCCGCTTTCGGCAACGGAAGGCGACAACGTCACCATCAAATCGAAAAACATTGCATGGTATCAAGGCCCCGCATTGCTTGAATACCTTGAAAATGTCGATACATCAAGCTCTGCGCAAGAAAAGGGATTTTACATGCCCGTGCAGCGCGTGAGCCGCCCCGACCGTACATTCCGCGGATTCCAGGGGCAGATTGAATCAGGAACAGTTCGAGTCGGAGATGTCATCAAATCACTCCCGAGTTACGAAAAAGCATCCGTCAAAAGCATTCTCTACACAAACAAGAATGTCGAAGAAGCCCACGCTGGCGAACCAGTCACAATTTCGCTTGACCGCGAAGTTGACGTATCGAGAGGTTGCGTGCTCGCTAGGGATGCAAGCATCGGCAGCTACAAGAAAATCAAGGCTTCGCTCTTGTGGATGGATGACGAGCCACTTTCGCTAGGCAAGGATTATCTCGTCAAAATCGGGACAAAGATTATTCCAGGAACACTCACGAAAATTGACTACGCCATTGACGTAAATTCGGGAGCGCACTTGGAAGCCGAAAGCATTTCCAAGAACGGGATCGCCGTCTGCGAAATTGTTTTTGCTGAAGCCATTGTCGTTGATCTTTTTGAAAAGCACAAAACGCTTGGCGAGCTTATTCTCATTGACCGCGTAACGCACGCGACAGCCGCTTGTGGCGTTGTGGAAGGACTCTACGAAAAGCAACTTCAAACTGTCGAAAAAGCAGCATTCGTGCAAGGCGAGCGCCATGGTCGCGGAGAAATTTTTGAAGAATTTTTCTACGACACAGCAACGCTCTCTGTCGTAAAACAGCAACCCGTAAAGCAACACTACACTGTAGGCGACGAAATACCCACCTCAGGCGAAAGCTACCACTACCCTGACGATTTCGACATCATCATCTTGCGCGACAGTGTCGCCGTCAAGGTTCGCGGCAAGCGCATTGCAGAAATTACCACGGCAGAAGAATACCGCTACGGCAACGTTCCCGTCATCAACGGGCGCGGCTTTGAAATCAAGGTCCATTCCGATGAAGACGTGAAGCAGCTGCTCAACGAATACGAAAAAGCAGGTATCGCAGGCCGTGAAGAATTCTTCCGCAAGTGGGCTTCATTTAATACATATCGTAAAGTCGTATTGCATTAACTTTTCACATACAACACCTAGCGCCATTCTCAGGTTTCGCCTCGGAATGGCGTTTCTTTTTTACACAACTTTCACTTTATATTAAATTTATCTAATAAATTAATTTTAATTTGCAATAATAACAAAAAACGATAACTCAGCATAAAAATTTAGTATTGGACAAACAGAAAAACGCGTTCTATATTTTGCCGCACAAAAAAAATAAAACATACAACAACAAAAACAATAATAAGGAGTCTACGAATGAACCAGACAATATCCAAAATCTTGATTACTACAGCACTGGTATCATCCATTTGCTCTGCTGCAGAATCTGCTAACGAAAAAACTTTTAAGCTGACAGGAAACGTCCAAGCACAAGCCATCAAATCGCTTTACGACAACGATGCCGACAACACGCTTGACAACTCCTTCTTGCGAGCAAACTTTGGTGCAAAATACGACTCTGATCGTCTCAGCGCCGTAATTAACTTGCGCATTTTCAGTCCTGCTTTCGGCAATACGATTGAAGACAAGAACTACGACAAGATTACTGCAGATACCTACTATGCCAACTACAAGTGGGGTACCGAATACGGCAAGTTCAATATTCAATTTGGTCGTTTCCGTACCGACTGGAGTGTTGGCGGCAACTTCGGTACTTATGTCGATGTAGCTCTCAACAAGCGTGGATTCCTCGCCCGCGATTACCAGCATGATGCAGTAGAGTTCGGTTACGAAAAAGGAATTTCAACATTCAAGGCATTGCTTGGCACTTATGATGCCAAGTTCAACACAGGTTATGTCCGCCTTGAAGAAGCGCTTAAATTTGGCGAAGCCAAGGTGAGTGCAGCCTATCGAGTGAACGCACTTGACCCGATCCAGCATACAGCTCAGCTAACGCACCGTGTCGCAGGTCGCGCAAGCTACTACTTTCAAAAGGATCTTGGCCTTTACGGTGAAGTCGCATTCATCGCTACCGGCGATGGCGAGAACCTAAAAGCCAATAACGCCATCAAATCTGAATATGCACAGGATTCGCGATACATTCCGTTTTTCGTCGGCTTGGAAATTCCGACCGCAGGTTTCTTGAGCAATCTATACGCTGAACTGGAATACATCTCTAATCGCGACGAGTTGCAGGAAGGAGCCGATGGAATCGCTTGGACAGTAAGCTTCATCAAGAAAATCAACGATTATTCTAAAATCCAGGTGAACGTCTATAGCGAAAAGAAGGCATCCAACGTCGCTCTTGCCGCACGATTCACGGCATCGCTCAAATAAAACTTAGCACATCCCCGAGCGCCCTCAGCACAGCATAACAGCTTCTTTGATCCATTCCGCTGAGGGCGTTTCTTTCAAAACATTAATCAAAACATTTAAACAAAAAGAGGTTCTAAACATGAATTTCAAAAAAATTACTATAGCATCCATCGCTCTTCTCTCCATCGCTTTCACCGCCTGCTCTTCTTCTGAAGAAAAGCACGAACACGGCAAGCAAACTCTCACCAACGTGTCGTACGACCCGACGCGTGAACTCTACGCCAACTACAACAAGGCTTTTGCCGAACACTGGAAAAAGAAGACCGGCAATGATGTAGAAATCACGCAGTCTCACGGCGGTTCTGGCAAGCAGGCTTTGGAAGTGGCTAACGGCCTCGAAGCTGACGTTGTCACGCTCGCTCTCGAATTTGACGTGAATGCCGTTCGCGATGCAGGTCTCATTGAACCGGGTTGGGTCAAGGAATTCCCGCTCAACAGCTCTCCATACACCTCCACCATCGTATTCTTGGTTCGCAAGGGCAACCCGAAAAATCTCAAGGACTGGGGCGACCTTGTCAAGGATGGCGTCGGCATCATCACGCCGAATCCGAAAACTTCTGGTGGCGCTCGCTGGAACTACCTCGCCGCTTGGGCATGGGCCGAAAAGCAGTACAACGGCAACGAAGCCAAGGTCAAGGAATTCGTGAAGAAACTCTACAAGAACGTACTCGTGCTCGCTTCTGGCGCTCGCGGCTCTACGACGACATTCATCGAAAACGGCCAGGGTGACGTTTTGCTCGCTTGGGAAAACGAAGCATTCCTCTCGCTCAAGGACTACCCCAAGGACTACGAAATCGTCATCCCCAGCGTGAGCATTTTGGCTGAACCGTCTGTCGCAATTGTGGACAAGGTTGTTGACAAGCGCGGCACCCGCGAACTCGCTACCGAATACTTGAACTACCTCTACTCTGATGAAGGCCAACACATTGCCGCAAAGAATCACTACCGTCCGTCCAACAAGGCCATTCTTGACCAGTACAAGGAATTTGACCAGAACGTGAACCTGATTGACATCAGCTACTTCGGCGGTTGGGATAAGGCTCAAAGCACACACTTCTCCAACGGCGGAATCTTCGACCAGATTTACGAAAAGAAATAACACATCTCCAAACAACAAAAGCTCCATCCTCGCTCTTAACGAGCGAGGATTTTTCCAGCTATAAATTACTTTATCTATTATAAAATTTTTTGATAATACTGAATAAAAATTAAGTATTGGACAGGCGCAAAAACGCGTTCTATATTTGAGCTCACATATGAAAAAAACAAATAGAAGTGTTATACCAGGTTTTGGCCTTACAACAGGCATCACGCTTGCCATTTTAAGCGTAGTTGTGCTTATACCGCTTGCATCGCTTGTGGTATTTTCGGCGCAGATGAGTCTTGACGAGATTATCGCAACGATTACGCGTGATCGAGTACTTTCAAGTTTCAAGGTCAGCTTTGTGACAGCATTTGTCGCATCATTAATCAACGCCATCATGGGCATCGTCCTTGCATGGGTTCTTGTGAAATACACATTCCCGCTCAAGCGCTTGTTTGACGGCATGATCGAACTCCCGTTTGCGCTACCGACAGCTGTGGCAGGCATCGCATTGACCGCCCTCACAGCAGATACAGGGCTCATTGGCGGATTCTTTGCGAAGTTCGGCATAAAGATTGCATTTACGCAAATCGGCATTACGGTCGCTCTTGTATTCATCGGCATCCCGTTTGTCGTACGCGCAGTGCAGCCGGTACTCGAAAAACTTGACCCCGCTTACGAAGAAGCGGCAGGCGTTCTCGGAGCCTCGCGCAGTCGCATTTTCTGGAAAATTATCTTCCCGGAAATCATTCCCGCCGCATTGACTGGATTCGGACTTGCGTTCGGTCGCTGCCTCGGTGAATACGGAAGCGTCGTCTTTATCGCAGGCAACAAGCCGTTCGAAACAGAAATTGTACCTCTAATCATCATGTCTGAATTGCAGGAATACGATTACGCGAGCGCAACGACAATTGCACTCGTAATGCTCATCGCCTCTTTCGTCACGCTTTTCCTCGTCAATTTAGTTCAAACTAGAAACACTAAAATTTTGAAGGGAGGAGCTTGATGAATAAAGAAACAACTTCTTCTAAAATTACCAAATGGTTCTTGATTAGCATCAGCATTATTTTCGTAGTGCTTATGCTTTTGCTCCCTCTCATAACAGTCATCACCGAAGCATTCAAGCAAGGCGCAGCCGTTTACGCGAAAGCAGTTGCCGACGATTACACGGTCAAAGCGATTTGGCTCACGCTCGAAGCAACGCTACTCGCCGTGTTGATCAATACGGTATTTGGATTGAGTGCCGCATGGTCTATCACCAAATTTCAGTTCAAGGGCAAAAAGATTCTCACGACGCTGATCGACTTGCCCGTGACCGTTTCTCCAATTATCGCAGGCCTCATATTTTTGCTCACATTTGGTCGACAAAGCCCGATTTATCCGCTATTGCAAAGTTGGGACATCAAGATTGTATTTGCGGTGCCGGGCATCGTGCTCGCCACCATTTTCGTGACGTTCCCGTTCATTTCGCGAGAGCTGATTCCCGTTTTGGAAGCACGAGGAAACGACGAAGAAGAAGCGGCGGCATTGATGGGCGCTAAGGGCTGGACGATTTTCAGCAAGATTACATTTCCGCACATCAAATGGGCTTTCTTGTACGGCGTAGTGCTTTGCGCAGCCCGTGCGATGGGCGAATTCGGCGCAGTTTCGGTGATTTCGGGTCATTTGCGCGGAAAGACGAACACGCTTCCGTTGCATGTAGAAATTCTATTTAACGAATTCCAATATGTGCCCGCATTTGCCGTAGCGTCGATCCTCGTGATGCTCGCCATCATCATCTTGATTGCAAGAAGTTTAATAGAATACCGAGGTAAAAAAAGAATAAAGGAATAGGACTTGTCTTTTGTCATTCCCGCGAAAGCGGGAATCTCCTATCCCGCAAAAATAAATGGTTAAGAAGAAAGGAGATGCCCAATTAAATTGGGCATGACAACAAAGCCGAAGGCATTATAAATCAGGAGATTATATGTACGTAGAACTAAAACACATCAACAAACATTTTGGAAATTTCAAGGCCTCCGACGATGTTTCCTTCGGTATCGAAAAGGGTAAACTCATTGGCCTTTTGGGCCCGAGCGGTTCTGGCAAAACGACAATTCTCCGCATGATTGCAGGGCTAGAAACACCCGACAACGGTGACATCATCATTGACGGAAAGGTCATCAACAATGTTCCCGCCAGCAAGCGCGGCATCGGATTCGTATTCCAAAGCTACGCCTTATTTCGCTACATGACCGTTTTCGAAAATATTGCATTCGGCCTCCGCGTTTTAAAGAAATCCGAAAAAGAAATCAAGGAACGCGTTGCAGAACTAGTCAAACTGATTGGCCTCGAAGGTCTTGAGAACCGCTATCCAAGCCAGCTTTCAGGCGGTCAGCGTCAACGTGTCGCATTCGCCCGCGCACTTGCCCCCAACCCACAATTGCTTTTACTTGACGAACCGTTCGCCGCCATCGATGCAAAAGTCCGCCAGGAACTCCGCCACTGGCTCAAAGAAATGATCGCAAAGCTCGGCGTCACAAGCATTTTCGTCACCCACGACCAAGACGAAGCCATCGAAGTCGCCGACGAGATTATCATCATGAACAAGGGCCGCATCGATCAAATAGGCAAGCCGCTAGATGTCTATAACAAGCCCAAAACAGCGTTCGTTGCCTCATTCTTCGGGCAGCCCTCTATTTTCAAGGATTACAGCAAGTTCCATAGCTTTGATGAAATTGCTGGCGTAGAACAGGCGATTGTGCGCCCCGAATTTGTCAAGGTCACCAAAAAGACTGAAGTTCAGCAATACAAGAATTCCGCCGAAGAGGGTGTCGTCACCGATATCGCATTCCGAGGTTCAGGCATTGAGATTACAGTTCTTGTGAACGGAGAATTGCTCACCGCAAGACGCGGCTTTGACGAAGCTAGCGTAAGCGTTGGCGAAAAGGTGGACGTATTCATTTACCGCATTTTTGCAACCGTTGGTGAAAGCGCTTACCTGTTGCAAAACAAGTCTATCCGCGAGCCAATTGTCGTGATTTAAAACCATTTTCCTATAGAAAATACCTATAAAAAGCCATATAAAATTAGTATTGGACAATTACAGATTTGCGTTCTATATTTGCCTACAAAATTTATAGGATTACGTACGGAGAACACTAATGGATTTTAATACTACTTTATTGCATCATAATTTTGAAAGTGAACGAAGTACCGGCTCTACGCTTACCCCTATTTATCAAGTCAGTGCATTTTCGCAAGAATCCGCAGAGAAACTCGAAGCTGTTTTTAACAATAGGGCTCCGGGTTTTGCATATACGCGCATTGGAAACCCCACGACAGATTCTTTCGAAAGGCGCATTGCATCTCTTGAAAAGGGCATTGGCGCCATAGCCTGCTCGTCGGGCATGGCTGCCGTGACGATGTCGCTCTTGAACATTTTGCAGTCCGGCGACGAAGTTATTGCAAGTACGGCATTGTTTGGCGGCACGATTGACTTGTTCCATGATTTGGAAGCATTCGGCATTAAAACCCGTTACGTCACAGAAGTTACCGCTGAGAGCGTTCGTTCGCAATTGAGCGATAAGACCAAGGCAGTTTTTACAGAACTTATCGGCAACCCGAAACTCAATGTCGTTGATATTCAAAGCGTTGCAGATGTCGCACACGAAGCAGGCGTCCCGCTGATTGTCGACAGCACGACGGCAACTCCTTACCTTGTTCATCCTTTTGACTTTGGCGCAGATATCGTTGTCCACTCCTCTTCCAAGTACATCAACGGAAACGGCAGTGCCATCAGCGGCATCATCGTCGATAGCGGAAAATTCAAGTGGGATTACACCAAATACAAGGGCTTGGAAGAATACAAGCGCTTTAGTAAGTTCGCTTATCTCGCAAAGCTCCGCAACGGCGTCTGGCGCAATATTGGTTGTTGTCTCGCACCCGCTACCGCATTCCTGAACTCGCTCGGGCTTGAAACTCTCGGACTCCGCATGGAACGCCTTTGCGATAACGCCTTGCAACTCGCTGAATTTTTGCAGGGTTTCCAAATCATCAAGGTCAACTACCCCGCATTGAAGGGCAATCCCTATTACGATCTCGTTCAAAAGCAGTTTAACGGCAAGGGCGGCGCCATCATCTCGATTGACGCAGGCTCCAAGGAAAAGGCTTTCAAGCTCATCAACAACTTGAAATACGCTACAATAGCCACGAACATTGGCGACTTGCGTACGCTCGTCATCCATCCGGATAGCACGATTTTCACGCACAGTACCAAACTGCAAAAAGAAAACGCAGGCGTGTTCGAAGGTTCCATCCGCATCAGCGTAGGCATTGAAGATATTGCCGATCTCAAGGAAGATTTCGAACAAGCTATAAAGCAAATTTCGTAGCTATTAACCAATGACCATTGACTAATAACTAACGACCATATAAAAAATTTCAATAACTCAGCATAAAAATTAAGTATTGGACAAAGTAAAAAACGCGTTCTATATTTAGCATCAAAATTAAAGTACGGAGATAAATAAATGTCAGAAGAAATTAAAGTAGACGATACCGTCGACGTCACCGACGTCAAATGCCCCACTACATTTGTCAAGGCTAAAGTCGCTATCGAAGAACTTGACGAAGGTCAGATTCTCGCAATCCGCCTGAACGACGGCGAACCGGTGCAGAATGTGCCGCGCAGCCTCAAGGAAGAAGGTCACGAAATCCTCAAGCTCAACGACAATCAGGACGGAACCTTTACGCTCTTTGTAAAAAAGGTCGGGGATTAAGGAGATTCCCGCTCGGAGGCGGGAATGACAAGATCAAAAAAATTTCAACCCATAAGGAATTTCAAACATGTTTATTACTGTTGCAGGAAACAAGAAAGAAGTTAAAGACGGCCTCACCGTCGCAGAACTCATTGAACAAGAAAAGGTTGAAACGCCGC
>Ga0326513_10001585_pt1 | contig 17493 bp, 20 predicted proteins | sample 2_2465_0518_D_FD_203654 | JGI IMG/M metagenome (GOLD analysis project Ga0326513, IMG submission 203654) | Bovine rumen microbial communities from UC Davis, California, United States - 2_2465_0518 | ecosystem: Host-associated > Mammals > Digestive system > Stomach > Rumen | place: USA... | reverse complement strand
CTAATTTGTTCGCAAAGTCCATAACATCCTTGATGCTTTCATATAAAGTATCAAGTTTTGGTTTCAATGAAGATGTATCCCCACCAACTTGGAAACCAAGAATATTCATTCCACCAGTTCCACCGTTACCAACAGAACCCCTAATGGTATCAATAGAACTTTTAATGCTTGGCAATTGACTTGCGACTTGTGAAAGGTTCGCTACAGTAGTGGTGTTAATAGGATTAATAGTAACTCCATTGAATGATTCTACAAATTCAGACAAATTAGGAATAATCTCTTCTGAAAGGTAAGTCAAACCATCTTTTCCAGTTAACAGTTTACTGCCTATGTCCATTAATTCTTGACCTAACACTCCAAAATCAACAACCAATAGGTAAGGAACTGCATCTGCTATTGTTTTCAATGCTTGACCAACAATCTTCAAGGCATCTGCCCCTTGTTGAATATTACTCTGACCAAGAGTCTGTGCAACACCACCTAAAGAAGCGATAGCCAACAATGGTGCATTGAGCATAAATATGGCTTCTGCAACCAAACCAATGCTTATTGCTATACCTACTGCCAATCCAACCCCCAACATAGGAGCATAACCAAGTATCACACTTGCAACAAGTAAAGCACCAATGAATATTCCTACTGGCAATGTTATCTGATTAAGAGCATCTGCAAACATATGCAAGACTTCAATTCCCTTATCCAAGTTTCCTTGTTGCCAGTTAGCCAAAGCACCTAATGAAATTATAGCACCTAAAGGCATTAATAATGAACCGATAGCAACTGCTACCAAACCCATTGCAATACCAATACCCATCGCTACATTTAAAGCACCTTTACCAACTTGAGCCATAGTTTCCATAGGAATATCTTTAAGCAAATAAGATACACCAAGCAAAGCACCACCAAGTAAAGCAAACCATATACCATACTCTTGTATAAACTGGATACCTTGCTCAAACTGTGGTTTCAAAGATTCATAAGTGTAACCAATACCACTAATGATAAGGATTCCCTCTTCAATCAAGAAGAATGCCATTGCTAAAGCAACCGCAACATCAACAAACACTCTTGCCATTACTCCTAAATCTTTACCAAGTTTACCCCATTGTTCTTTGAAATTTTCCTTGAAACCACCACCAGTACCTTTAGTGCCACCAGTAGTAGAATTAGTGAAATCATCAAGACTACCACTTGCCTTATCCATTCCTTTAGTCTTGCCAAGTTTATCTTGGAGTTTGCCCCAACCTTTACCAAGCAATTCAAATCCACTAACCGCTTCTTTTATCTTACCCGCTACCTTATACATTATAAGGAATGCTAAAAGATAACCTAAACCTTTAGTTAATCCATCTAACACTTTAGTGCTTGTGCCTTTACCGAAAGTACCATCTAACCATTTGCCGAATGCTTTTGCTAAATCATTAATAGCCTTTGCAAGTTGCTCTGCAAGTGTTAACAAACCAACAAACACTTTAGCAGTTTCAGTTAAAATAGGTTCAATAATATGGAATGCTTGTGCCAAATCAATCGCTAACCTAACTTCTAACACTTGGATAGCATCTGATAAGTTAGTGATCTCTTCGGCAGTCGTGGTATAACCTCTTTCATCTGCAATTTGCAGTAAAGCAAGTATCATACCAGTCTTATCAGACTCATCACCACTCCATAAGCCAGTCGCTTCTAATTCTTCTGCACCGATACCAACTTCTTTTAACCTACGAAGTTCACCATCAAGTGCATCGTTGATAGCAAGGATTGAATCTTCTTGGGTTCTGCCTTGTTTCACAAACTCTGAACCATAAATCGCCATTACTTTGGTTAAATTACCTAAATCCTTACTTGCAACACCATACTTACTTGCAGTTTCCAAAGCATTAGCACCAACCACAGTCATATCAAGTTTTTGATATTGTTTCTGCATTGAAGCGATTTCACCTTTAAATTCATTCAATGCTTTGGTATCCATACCAATCCTATCTGCAAAGTAATCTCTCTGACCCTCTGCATTAATGTGAGAATAAGTATTATTATAAATATCCATTAATTCGTTGAAACCCCACATAGTCAAAGCCATAGAGCCTATTCTTCTTGGCAAGTAACCCATCTTATCCAAATTATTACCCATCATCCCTTTAGCACCTTTACCAGTTGCAGTAGGAACTTTAGTAATTTGAGCATTTTGCATAGCAGTTATTTCAGACATAAGAGCCAATCTTTCCTCTTCCATCGCAACTTGTTGTCCTATGGTTTCCAAAACAAGTTTTTCACTATCTGCTATCTTAAGAACCTCTTCGGCTTCAATACCTATAAGACCATTCAACTCTTCTTGAATACCCATTATGCGATAAGCCATTTCCATTTCTTTCTCTTCTTCAAGTAAAGTTTCATTATAAAATGCAACTCTTTCTGCAATGGCTTTGTTAAGGTTCTCTTCTGCTACCAATTTAGCATCTTCCAATGCTTTCTGCGATTCAAGAAGTGTTGCCTCTTGCTCAAGATAGTTAAGACTTTGTTTCAAGATGTCTTGCTCTCTTCTGAAATAAAGTTCAATCTGTTTTGCTTGTAATTCTACTCTTGAGAGTTCAGTAGTCCAACCCTCTGTTTCATTATAGATTTGATTCATTAACTGTTTGGTTCGGTTAATAGATGTTTGGGTTTCTCTCCATTGAGCATTGATTTGCCCTATCTCTGACTCTTGGTATGAAAGAATATCATAGTGTTCGGCGATTTGCCCATTCATAGCAGACCATAATTGAACTAATGGCTCTGTTCCACTTGTAATTGCACTTATTTCAGTCTTAACTTCCCTAACTCTTTGTACTGTTTGAGTAGTGGTTTCATTGACTTTTTGTTTGATAGCATCGATTTCGCTACGAAGTGAAGCGATTTCTGTTTTCAGAGCATTTATTCCTTGAGTATTGGCAAATTCGGTGTTCATTGTGGCAATATCTTCCTTGATTACTGCAAGGTCATCTTTCAATGTCTTTAAACCATTCAAAGCACCATTGAAATTCCAATTACCACCACCCATCTCCATCAAACTTGTCATAGATTCGCTTAAAGTTGTTAATTGAGTTGTAACCTTACTAATAGCAGACTCAAAAGGTTCAATATTTAAATTAACTGTACCATCTACTGTAAAAGCATCAACTGACATCAATTACCAACCCCTTTCTTTATTGCTTGTCTAATATCCTTTTCAATTAATGGTTTTGAAATCTCTCCACCGATAGTTGCCCAAGCAGTAATACCACTTGTAGTTTCGTGGTATCTTAACTCTGCATAATGGAAACCAGTCTTTGGATTCCAAGCATCATAAACAAGATGTTGTTGCATACCAAAAGATGTTTCCACAAAATTATAGGATTCATTAAGAATACTATATCTTAAAACTTCATTATAATGTGGAGCATATACTCTTGTTGTTTCAAAAACATCATATTTTATATCATCAGATGTACTTGCTATTGCTTTTTTGACATATTGAGGCATCTTTTCAAGTTTCTTAACTGCCTTTTTAGTATCAAATTTTACATCTAACATATTTTTTATTCCTCTATAAGTGATTCGTAAATATCTACATAATCCTCACTATCTTCAAACTTCGGTGTTGTCATCTTGCCAGTCTTTGAAGAAGATTTGCTTTCCAATCTGCTTTTTTCGGCTTCTTTCTGTTCGGCTTTGATGATTTCCAACTCATTATTCAACAATTGAGCGAAGATGAGATAATCCATTTCCCAAAAGTCCTTTAAGGTTAAGCCCATACCCTTGACTCTTCTTGTGAGCAAAAAGTATTCATCTATGAACTGTTTCTCAATCAGTTCACTTGGTTTTTCCATAAAAGTATCAGTATCTTCGCTAATCGGATTGAAAGGATTGCTTTGCCTCTGCAATAATATTCTGCTTGACAAACTTCTCAACATCTTTAGTAGAAGCCCCAAGACTCAACATTTTCTTAATACTTGCCAATAAACGAATGATAGTCATATCACTATCATCTGCATTTTTAACAAACTCTTCCTTTGTAATACCATCAAGTTGCAACTCTGCAAGTTCACCATACTTATCCAATACATATTGTCTGATGGCTTCTATCTCTTTCTTATGTTTCTCATCAAGGGCTTCACCTTTTTCGATGAGTTTTCTTCTTTCATTGCCAAGATCAATCAATTGCATACTGTATTTGGTGATGTTATCCAAGTCATCATCGCTTGGCTCTTCTTTCTTGTTGATTGCAGTTACAATGTTATGGATTGATTCAATTTGAGTATCTATCGCTTCTATATCTCTTTCAATTGCTTTTGCCTTGTCTGTGATTGGTTTGTACTTTTCTTGTTCTGCCTCAATGCTCTTTTGATGTTCCAATATTTGTGCATTGGTGCATCTTTTGAACTTGTACTTTTTACCACAAACTTCTATACTGTTTTTAGAAAATTCCATTATCTCATCTCCTACTCATTTAAAAAAAAAGTGGCTACACCGAAGTGTAGCGATTATTATATGTAAATATCAATTATTTAAGGTTCTGTGTCTTTTACCCAGTAGTAATCCATACTGGAATCATCACCAGTATTACTGGATGAACTGCTTGTACTGGATTGTACACTTTGGGTTGCTTGTGGAGTTCCCCAATGTAAATCTTCAAGTTGGCTTAAAATGTCTATGTTTACTGGTGATACAGTTCCATTACCAACAAGATTATATTCAATGTTGATGGTTTTGGTTTCATCACCACTTAAGTCAGACCAAGCCTTTGTAACTTCAACTTTTGGCAAGTACATTGCAAAGGATTCGTAGACATCTTCACCACTAACTTCACCAAGTTTACGATTAGTTCCAGTAATAAGTATTTCTGCGAAATAGTTATCTTCGGTGATGACATCCCCATCATTCGCACCAGTATACCATTTGTCGATAAGGTGTTGGGATTTTTCATTCCATTGGATCTCCAATTCACCATCGTTTTCAAACTTACCCTCATCTTTCATTGCTTTTCCGAATGGTGTTCCAAGACATAAAAAGTCCTCAAGGTTAGTGTTGAATGAGTTACTGGAACTGACTACACAACCATAATCGTAGGTTGCAAGTTGCTCTTCGGTCAATTCGGTTAAGTCAGTTCCGAAGTCTGCAATGTAAATGTGAATGTTTTGAACTCCAAGTTTGCTTAAGGATTGACCTACTGTCCTTACTGGGTTTGCTTGGTTTAGGATTGGTGCATCACTACCGAAAGTGTAGGTTAAGTTAATACCATCATCGCTTATTTCATATTCAAGTTCAGACATTTTAGCATTGTCATAAGTTATTGCATCGTTGTCTACTGCACCATAACCATTGATGATAGTAGCGATTGGCAATGGTGATGGGTTTACAAGGTCTTGGTAGAATTTCCATTCGTAGACATTGCCACTACCAGTTCCATCAAGTGCAACTGTTTTCTTTTCGTAAGACCCAAGTAGCATATACCAACCATCTTCAAAGAACTCACCGAACATTGCCTTTTGTTCCCATTGTGGCTCTGCACTTGCACTTGTCCTATCAGAAGCCAAAACAATGCTCTTTGAACCAGTATGACCTTCCCAATCGTTTGTTTCAACTGTAGGCTCTCCCTCAAAGGCAGAACCTCTTGCCATAATTCCTCCACGAACTGGAAGTGATGGGTATTCACCAGTTTGGTCATCCTTTTTCTTTAAAGCAATAGACCAGTAATGAAATGATTCGTTAAATCCAGTCATCTTAATCTTTCTCCTCTTCTTTATCTACCTTTTTAGGTGCTTTCTTCTCTTGCACATACTCAAAAAATCCAGTTTCCATACATCTGTCTACCAATTCATTTGGTATATCGTAGACTTTACCTCTTTCCAAGACTTCATCTGATTTGATGACTCTAAAATGGATCAACTCAAGAATCTTTTGAGGTTGAGCATTATATTTAAGTTTCAATCTAATACATCTCCATTAATCTAATTATAACACATATTCCATCTCATACCTTACAGTAATCACATTCGCAAAGAACTCATCCTCATAATCCTCACGAAATGCTTGTTTATATACACTTATAATTGGCATAGCACCAACAAACTTAAGGTTCTGCAACTTCGGATGTAAGTCTTGCCAACTTCGTTGAACATTCAAAGACTTCAATACTGACTCTTCAAAATCCCAAAGTTCCTCAATCAAGACATCAGTATCTTGGGTATAAGTGTACAGTTTGATGTCAAAGTTACGATAATAACTTCGGCAATCCATCATTGTGCTTAATACCATTCCTTTTTGCTCTGAATTGTCATCACCATACTTTACATCAAAGCAAATCAAGGGCAAATCACGATTGGCATTGATAGTGTAAGGGTCAAAGTAATATTGCAATCCTTTGTAATCTCCCATATTCTCATCATCAGACTCAAAATACTCTGCGATGGATTCAAGGATTTCCCTTAATACACTCATACATACCAACTTCCTTTATAGTATTTCTTTGATTTGCTATTGCACCTTGTCTTGCAGTTTGGGTCTACATTGCAGAATTGAGTCCAACCTAACAATTTTAGGTTTGGATCACCATAACCATTACTTGCCATATAGTTCTCAATGAAAGCATCAATCTGTGCCAATAACCTATCTGCATAGTTTCGGCTTAATTGAGTACCATCTCCCATTGTCTTTCCTTGATTTTCCCATTGGATTAACCAAGAAAATGCACTTGCACTCTTGTAGCATAAGTGTTCCAATTGTGGTGGTATCTCATCCCAACTGTAAGCACGAAGTTTATTCATAATATAGTTTTTGCCGATTACGATTTGCTCATCCAAATCTTCCAATGTGATGTTGAACTGGTCTGTCCTTGCAACCAAGTTACATAAGTAAAAGTCATCTACTGCTTTACTGAACTCAAGGTTGATACAGAATACTGATGAAATCCATCTGTTCTTTTTCTGCATACTTGTGTTTGCTTTCCTTACAAGGTATCTGAATTGATGGTAACCATCTTCGTTGATTACAGTATCTTCGTGGCTAATGTCATCTGCTTTTAATTCAACTTGGTTCACTACACCACTTCTTGTATTACTGAAACCAATTGTTAGGTCTGATGGAGTAATTGTTTCGTTGGAATAAAACAATATTTCAAAGTAATCAATGTCATTATAATCCCTAACTGATGGCAAGTGAATACGAACCTTTGAATCTGCTTGGATATTTTGAATATGTAAAGAATTGTCAAAGTCAGAATGATGATCCTCTACCAGTTCCACATCTTCGGAATGTTCTATACTGTCTGTTTCATCAAATTCGTAAGGGTATTGTCTGTCTATATGTGTTTCTCTTAACCATTGGAGAACTTTATAGTAATCTTCCATCTTGTTATCCATAGGATTGTCCTCCAATTATGAATGAAAGGTAGTTAATCACCTTAACTACCTAAAACATCTTCAACTTTAACCATTCTTTTACCATCTTCAAGTGCATAAGTTCCTACACCAGTAGTGAATTGCATAGTGATGGTTGGTTCGCTTTGTCTGTCAGAGTCATCGTACTTGAGTACATTGATTAATGGGTAGTATTTATCGTAAACTCCAGTTACTGGCACTTTTTGAACCTTTGGATTAAAGTAATCAAGGTAGAAGATTTGTAAACTTGGCATATCAGTACAAAATGCTAACAATTCTTTGTCATCCATAGTTTTTCCACCCCAACTGAAAGTCATTCCACCAACTTCAAACACATTGTTTAAACCTAAACCAGTTTTTGGGAAAGTATATTCCATACCTTGAACTTCTGCTTTGATTTCCAATTCAGTTAATGCTTTTAATCCTAAAGCACAATGGTTCATATTATAACCATCTGCCATTTTGAAGTTTCTGATTTTGGTAATGTCTGCGATGATGTCCTTGATTTCGGCAGAAGTCCAGTTGTTGTGTAATCCATATTCGGTGGATTCATCGGTTGCACTTGCAACTGCACTTTCGTAGACATTGTTATCGATTTCTTGTGCAAGGTAAGTGGAGATAGGAGTCATCATATCGATGATAGATAATTCTTTTTCTCTTAAATCTCTCATTTCGACTTCTAATTCGATACCATACTGTTCAAGTCTGAATCCTTGTGGGGTTACTTCGGAGTATCTGACTCTACGAAGTCCAGTACCCTCTGCCATTAACTTTTTCTTTCTTCCTTTAACAGATTTTTCGGCTTCTTCACCTTTCCATACATCAGTAACTGTAATTTGCTTATCGCTCACCTTTTCGGTAGGGAAGAAACCTGCAAGGTTAAATTTGCCAAAGGTGTCTTTTCTAATCTTTGCAGTATATAAACCACCATAAAACTCTTTATTTACTCTCTCTAAAGCATTTGCCATAAATAATCATCTCATATATAAATATTAATATTCGTAATAAAAAGTAATAATAATCTAAAAAAAATGTTCTCTTTAATCTATTCTGCTACTGGGATTTTATCCTCAATCATATTCACAATAATGTAGCCACCCTCATTAGCAGTTTTAGACTCTAATGCTTGTACAAAGTGGGAATCGCCCTCATACTTATCAACACCATCTGCATAATTAGTAATTGCAAGGTAATCACCAACTGCAATAGCGCTATTGTTATCTGCTAATGGTAATTGCATTTCACCTTTTCTTAACTTGAAAGCAGTAACATATCTCTTGTAACTACCATCAGTAATTGCTTGTTGTGGGAAAGCACCACTTGGGAACTCTGCCTCATATTGAGTCATATGAGTAGCCACAGTAGTAGCACCTTTAACACATAAGTCATCAGTCAAATCAAACTCCAAAAAGGATTCTGCTAAAATAGGGGAAGCGAATTTGAAAAACTTCTGTTTAGCACCATTAATAGTAGAATAACCAGTATCTACACTAATATTCCCCTCATTACAAACATAAGTTCTGCCCTCTTCTTTTTCAAAGAAAGTACCTATTACATTTCCAGTTGCCATTATCTTAATCTCCTAAAATGTCATATATAAGAATGTGTTGTTGGGTAAACCTTTACCAATGGGTATTTTCCCTCTCCCATTTTTCAAAATACTCTTGTGAGTATTCATCAACTTTATCTTCGTTTGGTATGTCATCTGCATCGCCATCAGTTATTGTATCGACACTTTGACTACCAACTGCTTTAACTGGTTCAGTTACAATCTTGGTATTCTTCATATGCTCCAATTCTTCAACACTAAACTTTTGAAACATTTCCATACCTTTTGCATCATCACCAACAATCTCCTTGATAAGTTTCTCTTTCGCTTTCGCTTCTTGCTCACGAAGTCTATCAGAGTCTGCCTTGTAAGTTTCTGCATTGGCTTTTAACTCATCAAATTGTTTCTGCAATGCCTTGAACTCATTAAGAGTTTCATCACTACTTTTGGATTTCTCTCTCAACTCCTCCATCTGCTTTTTAAGGATACCAATCTCTTCTCTCTGCTCTGCAATGGTTTCCTCTTTCCTATCGAGCATTGCTCTTAATTCATCACTCACCTTATCCATCTCCTCTGTAATGCTATTATATAAAATATTACTTCTTGGGTTCTTTGTCAAACCCACCGAAGTCATAGTGAAATTTCTTGGTTCATAATAATCTCCCATATCCACCAAGTCGCAGTCAAAGACTGGGCTAAACCCATTCCCAGTAATATCAATATCAGATGGCTTATTAGCATACAATACACCATTCTCATACTTGAAATTACTTAAAGAACCAAGAATACTATTAGAATGTTCATCAGTTACATCAACACTTTGTGTATCACTTGCAATCTGCTTAAGAAAATTCTCTTTATACATAACTGGCTTATCCAAACCAATATCAGTATAATTATACATTCCCATCTGCCAAACCTTAATCATCTCTTCTTCCATTCACATCACCATAAACGATTTTATTATATTCGGCAGTTGCTCTTGCACTAACTGGCTCAATGCCACACCTACCATTCATATGGTCGAAAGGCAACTCATCCAAAGGTCTTGGTGGCTTTCGCTCTTCGGCTCTGCACCAAGCACAAACTTGACTATCACCTTGAGTAACCCATCTATAAGTTGCATCTTTACCATACTTGAAATCATACACACTTCTTCGGATCTTCTGAAAACCCATACCAGTTCCATACTTAACTGTATTCTTAACTCTTTTGATGGCTTCTCTCAATTTAGGTTCTAAATTAAAGGAATCCTCATCTCCCATATCATTTACAACTTGTATGTTAAGTTTCACCTCATTACGAAGATTGGTTATGATGTTCTTGATAGTGGTTTCCATCACTTGCTTTGTAATCTTCAAATCATATTTCAGATTAACCAGTTTATGCTTATTAGTGGGAACATCTTGAGCCAATAATTGATTCTTCCTTGTTGCATTTGCATACTTTTCAAATTGCTTTTCATTTGCTTGTAGCAACTTCTCTTCTAATCGTTTGCAATCATCATCAAAGTGTTTTTCAATGTAACTATATGGCTTGGATGAATACTTTTTAGTGAAATCTTGCAATAACATCATTATTGCCAACCCATATTCTTTCTCATCCAAATCGCCATCGTACTCCTTGTAATCAAACAAATCTGCAAGATTAGTAAGTAGGTCTGCCATCGCTACCTACCCCTATATCGTTGTTGCTCTCTTGTGATGTTCGGCACATCGTGATTAATATTCGTGCTACTTTGTGGGTTCTTCACGATAGAAGTTCTGCCATTTCTGTCTAAATCCTCTTGACCTTTCTTAACTATCGGTTTATGCAAACTATTTGGGTCTGTTTCCTCATCAAGTAATTGGGCTTCCTCATAATCATCCATTTCAAACTCTATCCAACACTCTCCCTTGATGTTCTGCAACTCAAGTTCCTTGTCAAAGAGTTTCTTAATATACTTTGCAACCCAATCACGATTATACTCAAGGAAAAGAACCCTACCAGTAGTCTTACTATCCAATTGGATGTCGGCAGTAGCCCTATTTGAAGATTCGGAACTGAATACTGCCTCTGGAGTGTTTAGAGCAATGTAGACTTCTTTTTCAAAGTATTTAATATAATCTTGAATTTGTGGTAATGATCCACCTTTCAATAGTTCAACTTCAATCCCATAAGGAAGAATTAAACAACCTTTCATATGGTAATTGTTCACCACTTCTGCAACTTCATCTCTTGCATCTTCATCCAAGTAAGTGTTCATCTTGTTTTCATTACCCATTGTAACTGATATAATATTACTATTCTTATAAACAGTTAAAGGCATCTGTTCTCGCAAAACCCGTTTATAATAAATCGGCTCTAATGCACCACCAATCAAGGCATTGGCTTTACCATCTCTCTCCAAATATTTCATATGTTGGATTTCATCTAACTCATAGGATATTTCCATTTCAGTCAAATCCTCTTCCAACTCATCAAACTTCTTACGAAGCCAACCCTTATTAGTTCTTGCATTTTTCTGAATCACTTGCTTGTAGCCACAAACATCACCATTCTCATCAAAGATAACCTTGATACGATAATCAACACCATCATAAGCCAAGAATGTCGGCTTGATATGGTTCTCAACGATACGAAAATGTTGGAACACATCACCATCCACGAAACCTTTCCATAATATATTATCAATGATGTTATCCAAATCCCATATTTCAACCATATCTTCCAAATGCTTTACTGCCTTATCATTATCACCAGTAATATACCACTTGGTATTGGTCTTTGTCATCAAATCCATCAAGATACCTTGTGCTTGACTATCGTGAACACTTGCAAATCGGCGATTCTTAACAGTATTACGAACCCTTGATGGAGTAGCCTCATACAAATCAACCTTATCACACTTACGATAATGGTCTTTCCTATCATCAAGACCCACTTCGTAAACCTCATTAGGATGACTATTCAACAATACCTTACTTGCTTTCGCAATCCTTTCATAAATTCCTATAACTCTCACCTCCTCCATCAATAACTGTAAATCCTCACACTATCCTTATACTGCCTATCGGCACTCAAAATACCTACTGTTCCATAAATACCATAACCAAGAGCATCCATACTATGGTCATCGTGTTTAATCGGCTTATCTATATCATTACCCTCTTTATCCTTTTGATAACAATAAGATTCTATTTCACGAATTGTATTGGTGCATCTCTCTGCTATATGCAAAGTGCAACTCTTAACTGCCTCAATCTTCGCATCAACATTCTTAATGCCACCAATCGCATTGAATCCATAATCGCAGAACTCTTGTATTCGGTCTGGTTCTGCAGAGTCGCAATAGACCGTATCTACTTGATTGGGGTTTAAATTGTACTTCCTTAACAATTTAATGACTTCTGCGATGAACTGGTGATTAATCAAGTTTCTTTCATAGACTTCATCAATGACATAACACTCACCATCTAACCAACCAAGTAGCAAGAAACAACTTGGATTGTTGAAACCAAAGTCGCAACAACCAGTATAATACTCAAAACCTCTTGAGGACTCTTTAATATCCCAATGTTGATATATTAAGCCCCCACTATCTTGCCAAAGCCCTAAAGTGAGCCTAACATAGTTTTCCCAGTCAAATTTCTTCCTTTCCTCTGCCATCTTAATGTACTCTTCACCAACAAAACTATTATCAGTATAATGGAAATGGATAATCTCAATCTTGGGATCATCACGATGCAAATGAAATCTCTTGTAAATCCAATGTGCTTTAGTTGATGGAGTAACCACAAGTAAAAGTTGCCCATAATCTTTCATACTGGCTTTACCCCTTACCCTTGACTCCAATTCATTAAAAACATCTTTAGAAATCTCTTCTGCTTGTTCTACATACACATAATCAAGATTTAGACTCCTAATCTTCTGTGGGTCGTCCAATCCCTTAAAAGAGATAGTAGAACCAGTAGGAAAAGTCATAACACCCTCTGACTTGTTTTCCTTATAAGGAATACCATAATTATCAAGGGCTTCACGAATTTCGAGCCAAGCAGTCATACGAAGAGATGGTAAGGTTTGCCGAAATACTCCCACACGAGCATTTTTATGAGTTAAACAGTACAGTATGACCTTATGAACTGCAAATATGGTCTTACCACTCCCTGCCGAGCCTTCCACAAGCAAATATTTGTGTTTATCGTTAATATACTTCTCTTGTTTCTCTGTTAATTTCCAAGATATTGTCGCTATGTTAAATCACCCCTATCAAAAATATCATTTATTATTTCAACAGAAGTGAAATCAACAAAAGCACCAATAGGAATTCTATAATCATTAAATTTCAAATAAAAGCATTTACAAGGGTTAGGTTCTCTATTTCTTTTGAACATCAATCCTTTATCATATTTAACAAAATTTGCATCCCATAAATCATACTTTTGCCTTGATTCACTCATTCTTCTCTTGGTTTCTTCAGAAAGTTTAAAACCTTTCTTCGCTTCACTTATCTTCCTTTTAGTTTCATCAGAATGTTTTCTACCAAAAAAACTATTATTCTCTCCTTTATGGGCTTCACTCATCTTCTTTTTGGTTTCATCAGAATGTTTAAATCCACAACTTCCATCGCCACCATCAGTATAATTAAATTTTGGTTTCAATTGGCGAATGTTCTGAATTTCCAAAGCATTTAAAGTTTCTTGGTCTTTAACATTCCAAACTAAAACTTGATAAGTATAACGATTAGGATTATTCTGTAAAATGCTATTAAAAGGTTGTTTATTATACTCTGATGGTCTACGATGTTCTTTATCCCTTTTATTTATATCAATATGAGAATCCTTGCCTACATAAGCAACAGAATTGTCTTTTTTATCGAAATAAGCATAAATCCCTAACATCAGAACCACCTATTATTCATCTTTTCTGTCTTCCTCAAGCAGTTTCTTCTCCTCTTCACCAAGTTCATAAGGAGATTTCGCAGTAGAAATCTCCAACTTAAAATCATTATCAGTAGCCAAAGCCATCTGCTCTCTCTTACCAAAACGATTAGGATACTTCCTTTCTAAAATCCAAGCCGAACTGACCCAGTTACCTTGATCTATCGCATTAGTGTAAATCACATTCAATATATCCATTTCGGCTTGGGCTTCACACTCTGTAACCCTATCATAAAACTCCTTATAAGGTTCAAGCCCTTGCTCACCTTTCTTCTTCCAAGCATAATAAGTGCTACGATTAATACCAACACTCTGACAAACAGTAGCCACATAATTGCCTTTCAACACTCCCTCACAAATCTTATCACAAATAGTCCTTGTCAATTTTTGAGGATGTGTAACTCCTTTAGGCTTACTCATCTCCTACCACCATAACTCCATTAAATCATATGCACGAACTCTGTAACAAGAAAAACAACAACACCAACCACTATCCCAGTCAATATTGCATTCCTTGTAGCATCACTATTCTCTTCTCTTCGCAACACTTCATCGTGTCGCACCAAAATCTTTGTCAATTCTTGTATACTCTTCGTATTCTCTGCAAGAGCATCACTATATGAGTTCAACTCTTGCTTAATCATCTCTGTTTCAGTTTCCAGTTTAATGAGCCTTTTCTCCATTACTGCTCATCTCCAACTGGATCTATTTCATACTCATCATTCATTACTGTTTCTTCACAATCACAGTTGCCATCACACTTGCCATTACCCAATGCCTTGAAAGTGTTGGGATGCTTTGCACTATACAATACCAATACAATACTGACTAATGCAATGCACAATGCAGAGAACTGGTCTGCACTCAAATACTGGGCAAGATAAGGTGAAAGCACACCATACAACAATACTGCAATAGTGGAAACATTGTTCTTCCAATCATCAGTCAATTATAATCAACCCTATTTATTCTTTTTTGCGATGGTATGCACATAAAGGTGAAAAAAGGGTAGGAGATGGTGAAAAAAATATGATAAAAATTGCATACCATCGCAGAAAAAAATATCATTTATGTCCTTTAATCATCAACTTCCTATTAGGTATGTTATGCCTATATGACTTATGCCTTGTCTTGAACTTATTGTAACGAATATGCACACCTCTCCTTGCCTCTACTGGTGCAGAAAAAGGGATCACATTATCCACCTTTTCCAAACCACAGTATTGAACTGCACTTGACAAGACCAAACCACACTTGTTGCAATAGGTTTCCTCACGAACATAATCCCTTACAAACTCTGTATTATTGCATATAGGACAACATTTAGTTTCCTTTTCGGTAAAAATCATCAGTAAAACATCTCCTTATCGTGTAGTGGGGAAGAAACATAACTCCCAAATTAGTGTTACTATATATTTAAGACTTGAAACTATATAATACAGTTGAAAAAGTACAATTGCAAATGTAAAAAATTACACTTGAAATACTACCATTGCAAATGTAAACCATACACAAAAAGACAAAAAAAGATACCGAAAATGACAAAAATTCAACAAAAAAAGATGAAAATCACACAACTTTTAACAGATTTTGCACAACTTTTGACAGATTTCGTAGATGTTTTGTTCGTTCGTAAACATACGAAATTGTGGGTTCGTACAAAAAACAATACCAAAAAACAAACAAACACACAAAAACCAAAACCCACAGACTGAACAATGTTCAAAAAAGGCAAAAATTAGTTTACTTGGAAACCAATATATGCAAGACTACCACACAACAAAACAAAAAAACACACACAAACAATAAAATAACATTAAAAATATTATTTTATTACATAGTAGCCATATATAGCAGAGGAAGAAACATAAAATAAAAATATACTATAATAATATATAATAACAGAAACTATATAAACTTGTTGATAACCACACACCAATGAAACACACACCCCCACACAGAAGAAATATAAAAACCAAAAACCACCACAACTCCACAGAGCCACACCCCCTACCTAAAAAAAAATTTTTAGGAACTTAACATTAAAAGTTTTTAGAATTGCTTATTTTTTTTCTTTTAATCCTCAATAAGTATTTTTTTATTAGAATATACTGTAAAAAATTGTAGTATATTGTCTTAATATACTATACTGTACAAATATATTATTGAGTGCCTTATCTTTACTTTTTCTTATTGTCTTATTTTCTTTTTGTTGTGTTGATCCTCAATAAACTTTTTTATGTTGTTGAGTGCCTTTATCTTTTTTTTGTTTTTTGTGTTGTGTAGTGTTTTAGTATTTTTTCTTTTTGTGTTTTTGTTTTTTTGTCTGTATTTTTTTTATTGTTGTGTTTTACAGTTGTTATAGTTGTTTTTCATTTGTATAGCTTTTTTTATATATGTATTATTATTTGTGTTTGTTTTTGTGTTGTTTAACTTTTTTTTATATGTACATTTGTATTTATGTTTGTTTTTGTGTTGTACTAATTTTTTTATGTTTGTATTATTATTTATGTTTTTGTTTTTGTGTTGTTTAACTTTTTTATATGTACATTTATAATTGATTTTGTTTTATGTTGTACTAATTAAAGTATTACTTTTATTTTTTTCTTAAATCCTTTTTATATTGCTTATTTTTTGATTTAAAGGATTTTAAAAGGATTTTGTTTTATATTGCTTTTTTTGTCTGTATTGAGTTAAATAATTGATTTATATTTTGTTTTTTTATTGTTTTTTTTTAGTATAATTTATATGTTTGATATATATTAAATGTTGTTTTTTTTGTTAAAAAAAGTGCTTTTTTAGGTAGTTTAAATTTATTTTTTTTTGTCTGTACAGTTAAATAAAGAAAATTGTTAAAAATAGTTTACATTTGTAAAATATATATTACATTTTTTCTAATGATTTTTATTATTTTCTAATTATTAGTAATACTAAATAATGATTAGTAATTATATGTTGATCCTCAAAAAAAATAATATAACAATTGTTATAAAATAGCTTTAAAAAAAATAGTAAAATTTTCTTTTTAACTCTCAAAAATCCTTTTTATAAATTATAAATAAAGTTAGATAATTCATTATAAATCAAATAAGGATCAATACCATTTAAATCATTTTCATTTAAAAAAATATCTATATCCTCAATAATATTATCTTTATTTGATAAATCAAATAAACATTTTAAATATAATATTGCTATATAATCCATTTTTTAAACCTCAATTTATTAATTAAATTTTTGTTAAATTATCTATTCTTAAATAAGTATTTTTATATAAATTTTCTATTGTATTATAATCTATTAATTTATTTTCTTTTATTATTTTAAAAACTAATTGCAATACATTAAAATTATTATATATATCTATTAATATTATATGTTTTTCATTAAAATTTTGATTTAAAAATTTTATACATATATTTTCATTATCTAATATTAGTATATAATAATATTTTAATTCATTTTCTTTTATTGCTTTTAGTAATAAGTTTTTTATTTGATTTTCATTTATTTTCATTTTTTTCAACTCTCAATAGTTTTTTTTTAACCTGTAAATTTTTTTTACCGGTTAAAATATATAAGTGCCTTTTGATCCATTAAAGGATTTAACAAAAGACAAAAGAAAAAATAAAATAAG
>Ga0326513_10001582_pt1 | contig 17524 bp, 31 predicted proteins | sample 2_2465_0518_D_FD_203654 | JGI IMG/M metagenome (GOLD analysis project Ga0326513, IMG submission 203654) | Bovine rumen microbial communities from UC Davis, California, United States - 2_2465_0518 | ecosystem: Host-associated > Mammals > Digestive system > Stomach > Rumen | place: USA... | reverse complement strand
CCAAAGGGTCACATTTATTACTCCATAAAAGACTCATCTCTTCTTCTGTAAATACCATATGAAGTTTTTGAGTAGTCCTCTTTTCATCAATACTGAACATTCTTGAGTAATTTCTATCAACTATTTCATATTCTATAGCATAGTCAAACATGTGATTCCATAGCGTTTTGATTCGTTTTTTAGTATTAACATTATGGTCTTTCATAATCCCTTTAAGGTGACGTACTCGTATGTTGTTCATCGGAATGTCATGCAGCTCTGAGCAATGTTTCCATGTAGCCTTCATATTGTTAACCAAAGATACCGATTTTTTCTTCTCGAATTCTTCAATCCATTTTTCATAGATTTCCTTACAAGTTGTATCAACAGGTAATTCGTACGGACTTTTATTGTATTCAACAAGTGCTGCATAGGCGTCGTTATAAGTTCTGAAGTACGACTGTGGTTTTAGAAGTTTGCATATTGGTCTACCCTCTTCTGTTTTTCCAACAGTAACCATCGCTCTGTAAGGATTTCTTAGATTGCCTTTTATTTTTGTAATCTGCCCAAATCCATTTGGAAGTCGTTTTTTCTTCCTAGATTTTCCCCGGGTGGAATTCTCAGCAAAACTTTTCAAAGGAAACCCACAATGAGGACAAGCATAAGCTTTATCTGATATTTCATGATTGCATTCTTTACATTGTATAAGCATACATATTCCTCCTTTCTTTTATATTCTAGCACACAAAATTATTTAAAACACCACCAGTTTTAAATGTAGGACTGAGGTGACAATTATTTAGTCTATGATGATTAAGTAATAAAGGAGGTGCTTGTATGAGCAAAATTATATTTTCTACAGGATCGGTTCCTATATCGGTAGTAGCAAAAGTATATGGGAAGGACTCTTGTTGGGTAAGAGCAGGAATAATTGCAGGCTGGTTACCAATAGGGGTTGCTACAAGAAATGGACAACGAATAACGGAGGTGTCTGATATTTCTTCAAAGAAAGGACGTATTAACTTTTACGTCTCTCCCAAAAAACTATATGAAGAAACTGGCTATATTTACAATGGAGAACGATGATGGGAACAGATGTAAGAGCAACAATTTCAAAAAAGAATCTGTACTATATTAGCAAACACAGATTTTATGAACTAAAGCATTATTGTCTTCAATACAACGAATGGAAAAAGCTTAAAAGGGATTTAGAGGACAGTCTTATTTCTTCATCAAAAGGCGTTCGAACAGATTTAGAATGGATAGACCCTACTGGTAATATTGCCGTAAAAATTCACGATTTGAGTTTAAAAATGAAAGAAATTGAAGACCTGGTGTGTATGGCAGACAAAGAGCTGTCAAAGTATTTATTCATAGCAGTAACAGAAGGGGTATCGTACACATATTTAAAAACGGTGTTAAACATGCCTTGTAGTAAGGAGTATTTTTATAAGCAGTATAGGAAGTTTTGGTGGTTATTAAGTAATGACAAAACGCGTAACTTACATGTCTTCTAATAGAAATATTTAGGAGGTTTTATTATGTTTGAAACAAGAGAAGAAAGACTCGACAGATATTACAGGAAAGTAGAAGCTATGATTAGACAAAGACGTAGCATTGATGAAATTTGCAGAGAATGTAAAGAGCTTTCAAGAACTGATGTATTAGACATTGACCAACGTATATTTGCTAGGGATCAAGAACGATACGAAAGAGAAAGGAGATTTAGAAGGAGGTTTTAAACCTCTTTCTTTTTTTCGCGTTAAAAACATCTCTTTTAATAGTAAGGAGGTATGTAAAATGTATATTTTTGTAGACGTAATTTTAATAGCAAGAATTTTAGAGATTTTAATGGCTTTGATTTTATTTGTGTGCGGAATGCATGCACTTAGCAAAGTCTATGAAGAAAATGAAGAAGTTGAAGCTAAAAAGGAAAAAGCAAGAAAGGAGGCATACAACCGAGTAATGAATAATAGAGAATCCTAACTTGGATTCTTTTTTTTTCGCGTCATAAACATCTCCTTTAATGAAAGGAGGTTATAGAAATGATCATTGAAGGAATTAAAGAAAGAGCTATTAATTTAGCAGCAGAACGGATTTTACATAATCTAGGAATAGATGACATAATTGAAAATCCTAAAAACTATAAATTAGAGTTCTATGTTGATAATGAAGACTCTATAACTATGAAAGTTAAAAAGAACGCAACTAGAAGATAACTAAAAATTGAGCCTAATCATGGGCTCTTTTTTTTTTTCGCGATGAAGACATTCATTATAATGACTAAGAATAAGGAGGACCATATAATGAAACGAGAAACCATGTTTGATGATGAAATCCTCAGACTAAGAGACAGATTAGCGGAATTAGAAATTGGTTCTGCTGATTATCAGCACGTCTTGGACGACTTGAAAAAATTGGAAATGTTGAAAGAACGTGAGCGGAAACGCAAATGGTACAACAACATTGACTCAAGAACGGTTGTCACAGGATGTATGATGATCGCACAGACCGTGATAATTCTTAATTATGAAAAGATTGGATTCATCGCATCAAAGGCTTTTCCAGGAGTTATAAAGCCAAAAATTTAAAGTCACATTAATTAACAAGAATCGGGGCGTGTTTAAAACATGCTCTGATTTTTTTTTTTCGATTCGCGAAAATTACACAGCTTATAATAGATAGAAACCTAAATAAAAATTTTAATTTAATGGAGGACAACACTATGAAGATTAAAGAAGCTTTTCAGAAAATGAAAGACAATAAGAACAAGATGGTTATTGAGATCCATAAAATGGGCGTAGGGCACGCTGCAACCATAACAACATGGCTCGAAGAACCAGAACGTATCGATGAGTATTTACAGTGGACGAAAAGAGACGACGTAAGAATCGTAGAAAGAGATAAACATTTTAGAAAGATTGGAGTTTGGATGAAATCTGAAAGATTAGCACAGTACGGAAAGTAGTAACAAAACTGGAGGTTGAGTAACAGTAACTCAGCTTCCTTTTTTTTTTCGTAATAAAAACACAGGCTATAATGAAGGTAGGAATACTAGTAATAGTAATGGTGTAATGGTAGCACACCCGGATTATTTCTGGGAGACGTAGGTTCGAAGCCTACAAACCTTCTTTTTTTTTCGAGGAACATTATGAAATATTATCAAAAACCAAAACTATGGGCAGAAACATATGGCATAACATACTTTAGATGTTGTGATGTTTATAATTTTTGCACATTATTCATTATAAACGGAAAGGGACTTTGCGTAATACAGCAAAGGTTTAATAGCTCCACTAAACACACCTGGTGGGATTCTATTGATCCATGGCTAGCTAACGATATTTATATGAATAAGAACTTTCAAGAATACTTTGAAGAACGTGCGACTTCTATAAAAGAACCTGACAAATTACCTACAGTTACAGTAAGACAGGTTATGAGAGCCTTGCATATGCCCCCATTAAAGAAAGAGCCTTGGGAGACTCGCTTCTAACTTGTAATATATTTTTTACTTTGCTATAATCGTCATAAGAGGTGATTATGGTATGAGTATATTTACAGAGTTTTTAAAAGGGTTGATTAGTGGTATTAGACGTTCTTATAGTGCCAGAGAGGATACTGAGTGTCCTAATTGTGGAGAAATTATGGAGTTTCAGGACTCTGAACTTTTAGGTTGGGAGAAGTATATTTGCCATAATTGTGGGATGGAATTCTATGAGGATGATTTAAATGCTTGGAAAGATCTGGAGGACGACTGGCTTGAAGAACATGAAACGTATGGGGGTTATGATCCTGAGGAGGACGACCCGTACGAATAAGTCGCGAAAATGACACGCTTTCTTATAGTAAGGAGGTGTGTTATATGAGATACAAATTACACGATCTTAGAGTGTGGTTAATCTTATTTTTAACTGGAATTCAAACGGTTTTAGATTGGATTAATCCTCTCGCATGGGCGTATGTAATTAACAAAATCATAACGAAACTTATAAACTTATAGACACATGAAGGACTCGGTTTACACTGGGTTCTTTTTTTTTGAAAGGAGGGCATATGTATAAACCAGACATACTTACTGGCATAGGAATTGCGGGAGTGTTTATCACCGCATATTTATCTGCAAAAGCGGCCATTAAGTATAAAGAAGAAACTGACAATACAGACCTTGAACCAAAGGAAAAGGCGGTCACTGCAGTAAAGTGTTTTGCAGGTGCGGCAGTAGTAGCAACAGGAACGGCTTTGGTTATTTATAAGGGTAATGATTTGTCAAAATCTTATTTAGCAGAAGCTTATGGCATGTACAGAATTACTCAAAGGAGACTTGACAACCAAACAGCAGCGATTAAAGAAACCGTACCAGAAGAGGTCCAAGAAGATATTCAAAAGAAGACTGATGAAAAGACGGTTCTAGCAAACATATTTATAGAGGATACTGGAACTGGAGATGAGCTATTCTATGACACATTCTCTGATAGATATTTTAAGATGTCTATGGAGCAATTTTTACATGGTCGATATGAATTTAATAGGACTTATCAGCTTAGAGGCTCTGTAAATTTTAACTATCTATATCGTCTGTGGGGAGTTAAGGAGTCAAAATTTGGAGAACTTATAGGTTGGAATGAATATTATATGTCTGGCGAATGGGACGCAGCCTGGATAGACATTGACCCTAGAAAATTTATCACAAAGACTGGTGATATTATTTGGATGATACATTATCCAATTCCACCAAAATGGGAATACGAAGACTATTAACGCGAAATTTGCATGACCTATAGTAGAAAGGAGGCTTTAAGATGTTTAAGTTTTTAGAAGAAAATTGGGACATGATGCTTTTAGGAGCCATAGGATTCGCCGGAGCAATTCTCGGAAGAATTCATGAGGACAAGCGATTGGACCGAAATGAAGCAAAAGCAGATAAAGCGAAAGTTATTTATGAAACACATTGTAAGAAAGAGGAGTAATCCTCTTTTATTTTTTTTTCAGGAGGTAGTAATGGCACCGTATCAATTATTCAGAACAGGGCTAGGTATTCTTAAAGAGAATTCATCATCGCTCGCATTCGGCTTTGGTATAGGTATGAGTATTATTACTTTATACGAAGCCATCAAAGCACCATCAGATCCTAAGAAAGTCTTAGAAGATGCGGAACTCAAGAAACAAGAAGAGAAAGGAGAAGACACTAAACTAACAAATTTAGAGAAAGGAGTAGTTTTAACAAAAACATATTCAAAAGTAGCAGTTCCGTACCTCTTTTCTTTATTCGGATTTGGATATTCTAAAAGTAAAGACCTGGATAAAATAGGAACCCTTGGTACAATGTATGCTTTAGAAAAACAACATTCGACATTGTTCGAAGAAAAAGCTACAGAAATGCTTGGTGAGAAGAAAGTAGAGGAGGTTAAAGAGGAGGTGGCTAAAGAACAGATAAAAAGAAATCCTCCTCCAGAAGATGAAGATATTGTTGGAACTACGTGGTTCTATGATCCAATGGCAGCATCATATTTTAGAATGTCAATAAACACGTTTAACGAAAAAGTCGTGGATTTCAACATGGATTTAATGAATGAAATGTACAAATCATATAATGAGTTTCGACAATATTATTTACAGCTTCCCCCGCTAGAAGTAATAGGAGATGGTGCGGGCTATAACATCAACGTCAATGGAAAGATGGAAGTATCCATCAAACACGTAGTTGTAGACGGAATACGAGTAGCATTTATCAACTACATAAATCCGCCAATACTTGGTTATATGGCAGCTTAATATTTCGCGAATTTCGCATATATTCTAATAGAACGGTAAGTTCAATATTAATAATTTAAGGAGGGCTTAATTATGCCAGAAAACATGAACACAGAAACAACATTACAGGAAGCAGTTGGACAGGCAGTAACAAAAGGAAAGGATTGGAAAGGTATTGCAATCGGAGTTGCCGGAACGTTGCTCGTATTTGGAGCAGTTAAGTTAGGCACAGCCGGAGCAAAGAAATTTATCAGTCAGAAAAACTGGATTAAGATGCCGGGACAGCCAGCGGAAGAGGAAGAACCTGTGAAGCAGAAGGCAGTAACAAGCAAGACTAAGTAAATATTATTAGAAAGTACGGTTTTTGAGGAGGTTGAGGAAACTCAGCTTCCTCTATTTTTTTGTTGGAGGTGACAATTGAATGGGTCTTGACAACTTAAAGCCCAACACTGATGAATATTTAAACAAACAAAGTAAGTATATCGAAGACTTAGATCCAGCAGTAGACCATGAAGGTCATTTGGAGAAGAAATCTTCATTTACAAAACTTATCGAGATGGCCACAGGAAGAGAAATCAGAAATCTTAAACATCATATTCTGTACAAAGTTCTCTTACCATGGCTTTTTAGTTCTATTCATGACGGATTCGAAGGAGTAAATGATGCTGTTTTTGGAAGGGGTTCTTCTCCATCCAAAAAGAGTTATTCCAGTTATTGGGATAGTAGAAGCTCCGAAAAGAGGTCTAGTAGCTACAGGGAATATTCTAATCTGAATACAACGTCAGATTATAGAAATCCGATATTAGATACCAGAGAAGAAGCTTTAGATGTTAAAGAACGTCTTATTCGGTTATTTGAAGAGGATCATGTTGCAGGAATTACGATTGCTAATTTATATCGGGTAGCCAGAATCAATCATGATACTGCAAATTGGACATTGATGAACTATGGTTGGAACAGCTTGAACGATATCGAGCAGGCGTATATTGAACGTAAATATACTAGCGAAGGAACTAAGTATATTTTAGTTCTTCCAAGACCAAAGAAACTGAACACTATTTAATATAGAAAGGAAACATACTATGAAGATATTCGACACACTTGTAAATACTCTGAAGGAGGAGAAACCAGAGATTTTATTTGGCATTAGTCTTGCAGCAGGTGCAATCACGTTAGTAACCTCCTGTATCAGTGCTGTTAAGACGGCAAATGATATTTCTGAAACAAAGGAAAAAATTGAAGAAATTAAGCAGTCCAAAGCTCCAGAAACGGAAGACCCGGAGCAGTTTGAAATCGCAAAAATTAAAGCTGTCAGAAAAGAAGTTCGTCATTGTGCTATGAGAACCGTTAGACGCTGGATTGAGCCAGTTACAGCGGGAAGTGTTTCTCTTACAGCAGGATTTAATTCTATTAAACTTCTTAGAAACACCTGCACATTATTGGGAACCGGTTATGCAGCATTGGATAATCGTTTCAGATATTTAGAAAAGAACCTGATAAATACTTATGGAGAGGAGGAAGCAAATCGACTTATGCACGGTTTTAAAGAAAAAGAGGTCGATTTCGTAAGCGAAGATGAAAATGGAAAGGTGGTGACTACTAAGAAGAAGGTAAGAGTTATGGATAAGGAATCAAATCCTTATTCTTTTATGTTTACAAAAGGGACTTCCAGTGCTTGGAAGCCGAACAATAATTATAATATTGGATTTATTGAAGGGGTTTTAGCATATTGGGACAACAAGCTGAAGTCCGGCACATATGATAACCCAGAAGTTATTCTGTTAAACGATGTATTAGAAGACCTGGAGATGCAGAGAACTGCAGAAGGAGCTGTAACCGGATGGGTAACCGGAAGAGGAGACGGTTATATTAACGGAAGACTTATCGATGTCTATAAAGAATCAGTTCATAACGGAGCAAATCCCAGAGATTTAGTTCCATCTGTTGCAATGAACTTTAACTGTATGGTTAATGTTCATGAGTATATTGGAAAAAGAAAGAGAAAGTAAGGAGGAGCTATGGTGACCAGAGAAGCCATGTATGAGGCTATTGATCGGTATATAGATGATTGTAGATGGGACTTAGAATGTCGAGCAGAAGAGTTTGGATCTGACGATGTTGGTTTCAGAGAAATATCGTATTGTATTTGGGCAGCAGATAAACTTAAGCAATACTTAGATCAGAATCCCGGGGTTGATTTATGTATTGTGACACAGTTATTTATTCATAAAATGTGTGATTATTCATGCATGAGCTCTTCTGGTGTAGGCAAGCACTTATTTTCTGTTGCAGAAACTGTAGGATGTTGGTTTATGGACGAAGTACTGTTGAAATAGGAGGTGATTAATTGGAGTTTCCATACAAAGAAGTATATTTTTGTGATTACTGTGAAACCTGTGAGCACTTTAAGCAGGTGTTCACAGACAAAGAGGAAGATATTTGTAACGATTGCCTGAACAATCCCGCAAATGTATATTCTCACAAACCATTGCGTTACAAACGAAAGGAGACAAAAGATGCTTAAGTTTATCGTAGGTTTTGTTGCAGGAACAGTTGTTGGAGCAGTAGCTTATAGATTTATTTCTAAAGAGGCTATGGCTAACGATTTGAAGAACGAAACTGAACAGATACGAGCTTATTACAAGAAAAAGTTCGCCCCAGTCAAGAAAGACGAAGCACCAGAAGAAGCCAAGGAAGAAGAAACTCAGAAAGAAAAAGCCGAGATGTACAGGTCATATTCATCTCTTAGTTCTCTTTATAATGGATCTGAAGAGAAAGAAGATGTTCAGTACGACCAATACTCTAAAGAAGAAAAAGAAGCTCCTGATGATAGAAAATCTGATGAGCCCTATTGCATCACAAAGGAACAGTACGATGCAGAAACTCGATATGAAAGAAAAGCACTTATTTATTATGAACCCAATACATTGTTGACAGATTATGAAGACGTAGTAATCGACATCGACTCGAGTATCGGGTTTGAATGTTTAAAAGACGACAATATTGTTGACGGCTATACCTATGCCCGTAACGATATTCTGAAAGAGGTCTATGAGGTAAAGATAAATACCGGTTCTTTTCTAGATTACTATGAAGAATAGGAGGTGTGCTTATAGAAGTTGGACAGATTATATTTTGAATGGCTTCTTGAAATAATTGAGTACAATCCTGATGGACCAGAAACACATAACGCTTTGTTATGGCATTTATATGGTACTCCCTTTTACTATCTAAAGGACACTGATGAGAATCGTGTTTTTGATGGTTTAAAACTAAGAGAGGAATACGATGAATATTTTGCAGAAACAACTTCGGACTTTCCGTGTAGCGTTTTAGAAGTACTTATAGCCTTAGCAAAGAGATGCGAAGAAGATATTATGGAAGACCCAGACTCTGAAGATAAAACCCCTCAATGGTTTTGGATTATGATTCAGAATTTGGGTCTTTTATCTATGGATGATGCCCATTATGACGGGAGGTACGTTCAAAAAGTATTAACCAAGTTTATGAATAGAGAATACGGTCCTGATGGAAGAGGCTCTATATTCTATTCGAACAATACAGATAGAGACTTTAGAACCGCAGACTTATGGTATCAGATGTGTTGGTATCTAGTAGAGCACGTCTATGCATAAAGGAGGTAAAAATGAAAAAAGTATTATTAATGCTATTATTCGGTTTCTTTTTATTTATTCCTGTAACAGCTAAAGCAAACGTTAACATGGGAGATTTCAAAGTAACTTACTATTGGCCTGGAGAAGATGAGTGGGGTTATCAAACAGCTACTGGAGTACGAAGTTGCCATTTATATACTGTAGCGGTGGATCCAGACGTTATTCCTTTAGGCAGTAAGATACTAATAAACGGAGAGGAGTACATAGCTGTAGATACTGGAGGGGCTGTAAAAGGAGACGTTGTAGATATTTTTACAGAGTATCCAATCCATGAATGCTACCATGCTCATGTAGAAATAATAACAAATTAATAGAAAGGGGAGCCAAGATGGATGCTTGATTTTTTTCGGGTTTCTACAAGATGCCCAAAAAGAGGCATCGTGGAAATCTACCCAAAATTTATAGTCAGAAAGTCACAAGACCTGATGATCAGAGGAAGGGATTTCTATGCCGTATGGAACGAAGACGAACAACTCTGGTCTACTGATGAAGATGTGGCTTTACAATTAATAGACAGGGAACTGGATCGATATTATCAGGAAGTCAAAGACAAAATTGATGATAAGATTCGAGTTATGCATATGTGGGATGCAGAAACAGGCATGGTTGACAGATGGCACAAGTATATTCAGAAGCAGATGCGTGACGATTTTCATCCGTTAGACGCTAATCTGACATTCGCAAATACCGTGACTAAGAAAGAAGACTATGTTAGTAGAAAGCTTCCATATTCTCTAAAGGAGGGAAGTATTGATGCCTGGGACGAGATTGTTGGTACTCTATATTCGAAGGATGAAAGAAGAAAGATAGAGTGGGCAATCGGAGCAATAGTTTCAGGCGATTCAAAACATATTCAGAAGTTCATTGTTATGTATGGTAGTGCTGGTACAGGTAAATCTACCATCATAAACATTATTGAGAAACTGTTTGAAGGATATTATGCAGTATTTGATGCTAAAGCATTAGGGTCCTCAACAAACGCGTTTGCTTTGGAAGCATTCAAATCAAATCCTTTAGTTGGAATTCAGCACGACGGTGATTTGTCAAGAATCGAAGATAACACAAGGTTGAATTCTGTAGTTTCTCACGAACTTATGACGGTTAATGAAAAGTTCAAACCGACATATCCTGGTAAATTTAACTGCTTCTTATTTATGGCTACAAATAAACCGGTTAAAATTACTGATGCGAAGTCTGGTATTATTCGTAGATTGATAGACGTATCACCTACAGGAAATCTTATTCCAGAAGATAGGTATAATGTTCTGGTTGAACAGGTAAAATTCGAATTAGGAGCCATTGCACACCACTGTCTCAAAGTTTATAAAAAGTGCAAACATATTTATGACAAGTATGTTCCATTTGTTATGATGGATGCTTCTAACGATTTTTACAATTTCATTACTTATGAATACGACTTCTTCAGAAATTCCCATGGAGTTACTTTGGATGAAGCTTGGGAAAAGTACGATAAATACTGCAACTATGCGAATGCTATTAAATACTCGCAGCGATATTTTAAACAAGAATTGAAAAATTATTTTCGAGAATTTAAAGTACGTACAACGCTTGCAGATGGTACCAGAGTTAGAAGTTATTATTCCGGGTTTAAGTATGAAAAATTTGAAGCTGTAGATGAGCCGGCTAAAGAAGAAACTACAGAGTCAGATTCGAAATTCATATTTAAAGAGCAACCTTCTATATTTGACGAGGTGTATAAAGACTGCCTTGCTCAATATGCGAAGGATGACGGAACCCCCATGAAACCCTGGAGTAAAGTAACAACTAAGCTATCTGATATTGACACTTCCAAACTTCATTATGTGCTTATTCCAGAGAACTTAAATCACTTGACTGTGGATTTTGATCTTCGTGATGACACTGGCAATAAAAGTTTAGAGAAAAACTTAGAAGCCATTAGTACGTGGCCGCAAACATATGCAGAGCTTAGTAAGAGTGGTCAGGGAATTCATCTCGAGTATATTTACGATGGTGACATAAGTAAAGTAAGCAGGGTGTTTGATGACAACATTGAACTTAAAACTTATAAGGGAAATAGTGCATTAAGAAGACAACTCACGAAATGTACAAATAGTCCGATAGCCGTTATAAACTCTGGAGTACCTCTGAAGGAGGGAAAGAAAAAGGTGGCTGTTGGAGAAAAAGTAATAAAAACTGAAAGAAACCTAAGACATATTATTCTCAACAACTTACACAAGAAATATTTGCCCAGCACCAAATCGTCTATTGACTTTATTTATAAGATTTTGGAGGACGCTTACAATAGTGATTTGATCTATGATGTTTACGACATGAAGCCCCGAATCATGGAATTTGCACTAAACAGTACGAACCAGAAAGTATATTGCAGAAAACTGGTTCAGCAGATGAAGTTTCGTTCTAAGAATCTTCCAGATGTACTTAAGAATAAAGTGAAATCTAACGACATAATCTTCTTTGATTGTGAGGTCTTTCCAAACTTATTTATTATTTGCTGGAAAGTCAGAGGCTCTGATCGAAAGGTTCACAAAATGATCAATCCCTCTCCAGACGAGGTTAAGTGGTTATTTGAGAACCATAGATGTGTCGGATTCAACAATAGAAGATACGATAATCATGTATGTTGGGCAAGAGCTCAAGGTTGTTCTTTGAAAGGAGTGTATAAAGCTTCTAAAGCAATAATTGATAAGGAACCGGGATGCTTCTACGGTATTGCCTGGAACTGGTCATATACCGATATTTATGATTTCTCTTCAAAGAAGCAAAGTTTGAAGAAATTTGAAATTGAACTTGGTATACACCATCAGGAGTTAGGTTATGACTGGAACTCTGAGATACCTGAAGATAAGTGGGGTCTTGTTGCAGATTATTGTGTAAACGATGTTATAGCAACTGAGGCGGTATTTGAAGCACGGTACAGTGACTTTGTAGCACGAGAGATCCTTGCCGATATTTCAGGTGGGATTGTAAACGACACTACAAATAGTTTAACAACCAAACTTATATTTGGTGATAATAAAGAACCTCAGAGTGAGTTCAACTATATTGACCTTAGTACCGATCCAAGATTCAAACAGTATAAATTCTTCTATGATCCGGACAAGAAGAAGTTTCAAAGTGTATATCGCGGAGAAGAGATTGGAGAAGGTGGTTATGTATTTGCCAAGAAAGGTAAGTATCATAACGTATATACCTTTGATGTTTCTTCAATGCATCCACATACAATTATTGCTCTCAATCTGTTTGGAGATAGGTATACTAAGATATTTGAAGAACTCGTTAATGCTCGTGTAGCTATTAAACATGGAGACTTTGAACTGGCTGGTACATATTTCGATGGTAAGTTGAAGAAGTATCTGACAGACAAAGATAGTGCAGACGCTTTGGCAGGAGCATTAAAGATAGCAATCAACTCTGTATATGGCCTTACAGCAGCCAAATTCCCGAATGCATTTAGAGATCAGCGTAATAAGGACAACATCGTGGCAAAACGTGGCGAGCTGTTTATGATCAATCTTAGAGATGATCTTATTTCTATGGGCGCCAATGTTATTCATATTAAGACTGACTCTATTAAGGTTGAGAATCCTAGCAAAGAAGTTCAAGATTATATTCTTAACTATGGTAAGGACTATGGTTATGACTTCGAGGTTGAGTCTATATATGAGAAGATGTGCCTTGTAAATGATGCCGTTTATATTGCCAAATGTGCTGAGAACGATCCTGGATGGATTAAAGCTTGTAAGAAGGCCAAAGCTAAAGGCAAACCTGGACCTACAAGATGGACTGCTACAGGTGCACAGTTTGCAGTTCCGTATGTATTCAAGACGTTATTTAGCAAAGAGGCTATCGAGTTTAAAGACCTGTGTGAAACTAAGACCGTTACATCAGCGTTATATTTAGACATGAACGAGAATCTGCCGGACGTAAGTATATTTGAGAAGGTCAAAGCATTGAGAGAATCTGATGCTAAGAAGACTAAGAAAGATACGGCATTGCTTGAATCATATTCTTGGATGTCTGAAGAAGAGTTGGATGCTGAAATTGCTAAAGGTCATGACTATGTATTTGTAGGACGTGCAGGGTTATTCTGTCCAATGAAGAGCGGAACAGGTGGTGGATTGCTTATGCGTGAACAGAACGGTAAGTTTTATTCTGCCACAGGTGCTAAAGGTTATCGTTGGATGGAAGCCGAGGTTGTTGAGAAGTCAGGAGCTATGAAAGACATTGACAGAAGTTATTATCGAGCCCTTGTTGATGATGCTATTGAAGCTATATCTGAATTCTGTGACTTTGATGAGTTTGCGGACGAAGATATGGATTTCGCGAAAGTTGCATAGTTTCTAATAGAACATATAGAAAGGAGTAATGTAACATGATCAAGAAAGCATTAAGCGTTGTATTTCCAAAATGTAGCAGAATTGAAGCAGAAGTACTTGGCTACGGTATGGTATGCATGACAAGCGGATATTTGTTATCATTATTAGTAACTAGGAAATAAGTTCTAATCCCGAGGGAGCTTGGTATTAACTGAGTTCCCTCTTATTTTTTGAAGGAGGTGAAAGAATGAAAGTTTTAAAGACAAAACTGGCAGCGGTACTTGTATTTTTTACAGGACTGTTCGAAACCATTAAAGCAAAGTTTATTAAGAAATAATTATATTCAGGAGGTAATACCATGAGGATCAATATTGATGGAGGATCTGTATTGGCAGGAGCAATCGTACTTGGAACAGCAGCAATTGTTTATCATTTTTATAAGAAAGAATCTAAAATTGCTGCAGAAAAGAAAGAGAAGCTTGAAATCTATAAGAAGAATGTTCTGAAAGATCGTGAACTGAGAAAAGAGATGGAAGCGTTTTCTGTAGGTAATACCAACATTGAAAGTTCTGAAGACAGGGCCCTGGCATATTCTGTTTTGCAAGAGGATTACAGTAATATGGATAAAGCCAAGACGCCTTCAGCTTTTAAGACAGAACTCGATACCTTTGACAGACATATTAGATATTTGTCTAGGGGAGATAAAGAGGAAGTCAATGCAATAATCTGCGTTTGGCGAAATGAGAAAAAGGCCAAAGAAGAGAAAAAGAAGGCTCAGATGATGCAGCAGGAAAACCAGAAGCAGCGGTCGACTGATAGATATAATGCGCGTACTATTGCAGACGCTATCAAGACAATCAAAAACGCTCAGGACCAGTTTGGTATCGAATTATCATTTAATTAGGAGGACATATTTATGGCAGCACGATTATCAGATGAACAATGTTGGGAAAAGAACAGAGAGATCGGTATCGTATCTATTCGCGATACCAGATTTATATTTAAGAGTAATGACCACGATTCTACAAGCAGCTGTAACCTTGCAGGAGATCCAAGACGTAGTAATTTTGGAAGCGATAATAGAACCTGCACGATTGTTATTCCAGACGAAAACCTTGCTAAAAGGCTGAAAAGCTATGGTGTCAATGTTAAGGTAACAGAGAATCGAAGGGACGATCCAGAATTTGTACCTGAATATTTTATGGCAGTCCAGGCTAAATATTGGGACAAACCTAACGAATGGAAAAGCCCGGTTATCCGTACTTATAAGGAGGGTGAATTTCCTACAAAATTAGATAAGGATGAACTTAGCATTATTGATGAGGGAAAGACCGGTCGAGTAAAGGTTCAGCTGAATCCTTCGTCAAGAAACGATGGTGGAGTCACTATGTATATTCAGTTTATGGATGTTGAGCTCCTGTCTACTTCAAATCCATTTGACGATGATTATCACTATCCGGAGGACGATCCTGAGATGCCAGAAGAGTTACCGTTCTTATAAGGAGGTCATTATGGAGATTGTTATTACGTTTATGGATGGGTCTGAAGTTAAATTCGATTCCAGTACTGTAGTTAGTTACAAGTATGGGGATCGATTTTTTGGTGTTATAACCAATTCGTCTAAGGCATTATATCTGTACAACATGACTACTATTAGCAAAGTAGAAATGCGTGTTACGAAAGGTGACCATACTACAGTAAAAGATTATGAAACAAATTGAATTACACGAATACCAAAAGGATGCAATTGCTCATATGAAGAATGGTTGTATTCTGTGTTCCAAAGGCGGTTCTGGGAAATCTAGGACCGCTATTGGATATTATTATGTGTTCAACGGCGGAGACCTGGACAAACCAGAAGAAGATGTCTTTGGGTATAAACCGTTGTATATTTTAACAACTGCAACTAAGCGTGACAAGAAAGAATGGGAACCTGAGATTTCTATGTTTGAAAAGATTCCGGTTGACCAGGTAGTAATTGATTCCTGGAACAATATTGGAAAGTATAGAAACGTGGTCGACTCATTCTTTATATTTGATGAGCAAAGAGCTGTCGGAAGAAAGAAATGGGCAAGAACTCTTATTCGTATTGCCAGACGAAACCGATGGATCATGCTCAGTGCAACACCAGGAGATAAGTGGTATAACTATGCAACTGTTTTTATCGCTAATGGCTTTTATAAAAATTATTGGGATTTTGATGATAGACACGTTGTGTATTCTCGTAATGTGCCATATCCGAAACCTGATAAATACTTGGAAGAAGACCGACTGGAAAGGCTTCGGGATAATATTCTGGTCGACATGGATTCTTATAAGGATACTCATCCTGTTCATATTACTTATGATTGCGAGTACGATAAGTATACATATAAGCAGGTAACTAAAACCAAATGGGATCCGTATAAACAAGAGTATATTGAGAATGCTTCTGCTTACTGCTATTTACTAAGAAAAATTGTGAATTCTGATCCGAGTAGAGCTTTCTATATTCGTCAGGTAGTTTACTTAAAGAAGAAAGTAATCATATTCTACAACTTCAACTACGAACTCGATATTCTGCGTGGAATAGACTATGGAGAAGGCGTTGAAGTAGCTGAGTTAAATGGTCAGAAGCACGACCCACTTCCAACTGGAGAGTCCTGGGTATATTTAGTTCAGTATATTGCAGGTGCTGAAGGTTGGAACTGTATTACAACAGACACAATTATATTCTACTCAATGAATTATAGTTGGAGAACTATGCAACAAGCACAATGGCGTACTGATAGAGCTAATAGTCCTTATCAGACTTTATATTACTACCACTTAAGGAGCAATGCCCCAATTGATAAGGCTATTATGAAAGCTCTTGATAACAAAGAAAAATTTAATGAACGAGCCTACATGAGAAGAAGGAGGACTTAATATGGCTGCTGGAACTATTAAAGTTGTTTTAGACGGTATGTGTAAGAACTGTGATTTATTTGATCCGACATTCGAATGTGTTCACATTACGAGTTTTAGCGAAGAATCGTTAAACAATCTGGAGAACATTACTTGCTCCCATAAGGATTGCTGTGAAAGGGCATATCTGTATGGAAGAGAAGAACGTAATTGGCTCCGTGGACAATATTTAGGAGAACGTATATTTCCCAAAAATAAGGAGGACGAAAAATGGTAAGAGACCTTGAAAGTTTAGACAACGGCACCTATAAAGCAAACATGAAAAAACTCATAGATGCGACTGAGAACCTTGTACAGTCTACAAATCATCTATGCAAAGTAATAGAAAAATTAGTACAGAACATGCCGGATGAAAAGAGGGATGACCGTGCAAAGAGAGTATGAAATAAGAGGAAGAACTATGTTCGGAACCTTATATGATTTTTATGTGTGGGTCCGGGATTGGGAAGCCACATGTAAGAAACTAAAAGAATCCAGTAATGAGCTGGACAAGATTGCTATTGCACCAATAGGCGAGAAGGAGGAATATATATGAGTTATTTTGATTATGATTATAAATTTAAACCGAACGAAGCTGATGCTAATTTTGATTTATTTAGGACGCCGTTTTATGATTGTGTCGCTGGGAAAATTTCATATGGTGACCCGCAAATGCCTTTAAAGATTAAAGAAGCTTTGCAGAACATTGGAGTACGTATAAATAATGTCGAGATGGAGCATAACTCCTTAGAGTTATATCCTACAGTCAGTATTAACGGAACCCTAGACCCTAATGTAAGATTTACAGTTAGTGATTTTCTAAGGAAAACTAGGACTGCTATTGGATATTTTATTAATAAAATTATCTTCAAC
>Ga0326513_10001580_pt1 | contig 17577 bp, 20 predicted proteins | sample 2_2465_0518_D_FD_203654 | JGI IMG/M metagenome (GOLD analysis project Ga0326513, IMG submission 203654) | Bovine rumen microbial communities from UC Davis, California, United States - 2_2465_0518 | ecosystem: Host-associated > Mammals > Digestive system > Stomach > Rumen | place: USA... | reverse complement strand
GCATCGGTGACGGGTGTGGCCTCGGTCGGGGTGGTTGGCTTTTCCTCGATAAGTGCCTGTGGTCTTTCCTCGATAAGTGGGGCGGGCTTTTCCTCGATAAGTGCCAGCGCGAGCTGTGCGGGGTCGTCCTGTGGTTCGGGAATGGCGGCCACGTCGCACAGTTGCCAATCAGGTACACCGACGGCGGCGGCGAGTCCTTCCGCGTACATTGTGAGGTCTTCGGCGTAGCTTTCAAATTGTTCTATCTCCTCGCGGTTGGCTTTCCATTGTTCGGTGTCGTATTCCTGGCGGTTGGCCTCTTCCATTGTGGCGGTTGCTTCGTTTATCTCGTTGGCGCGGCGTTGCATCTTTGCGGCTAGTTGGAGCGCGGCGGCGGTCATCTGCTCGGCCTCGGTGGGCGTGTAGTTGTTCAGCACAGCCCAAGCCAGCGCGGCTACGTTGTCAGATTCGGCTGCGTATGGTGTCGGGTCTGCCAGCTGGTCAGTGTTGCACCATTCGCGGACATTCTCGGCGGCCTCTCTCATTGCTTCGGGGTCGTTTGTGTCGGCTGTAGTGATGAGCGTTGCGGGGCATTTTTGGCCGGTGGGGGTGTCGGTGTTCTGGCTGTCGGTTTTTTGTTCGGTGGGGTCGGTGCCAGTTGGATCGGGTTCGGGCGTGGGGTCGTCGTCGTGCGGGAGGTCGTCGGCCTTCTTGTTTGCCCTGAAGATTGGGGCCATACTATAACGGCCATCGGCAAAGAACTCGACGCCGTTCTCGTCCTTCTTTGCCATCTTCTTTATTGTCTTGCCGTCCCAATTTTCAAGGGTGAGCTTGCTGCCATTGCGGGCGAGTACTTTGACGGTAAAAATACAATCATAATCGCACATGCTGCGGCTGTAGTAGGTTTGGCCGACTTCGAAAGCGTTGCCGCTCTCTGTGGCGGTTTCTTGTGCCGTCGTGGTGGTTGTCTCTGTGGGTTGTTCTGCTGCTGTGCTGGTGGTCTCTTTTGCCGTTTCTGTTGCGGTTTCCTCTTCGGTGCTTCCCCATAGCTTTGTGGCGATTTTCACCTTCTCGGCCATCTCGTTCACGCGCTTTTTTGCATATGTCAGCGTGAAGGCGTGTTCGCGTGGGTATTTGCCCGACTTAACGCCGGCGTGGTACTCTTCGGCCTTTGCAAGCTGCTCCTTGAAATATTCGAGGCTTTCTGGCATATCGAGCGTAATATCTTCGGCTTTGCCCTCCCAATATTCGGCCTTTTCGTTGTGCGCCTCTGCCTTCTTGCTTTCTGCTACGCTTTTGTCCATAGCATTCCAAGAGCGTTCGAGGGCGGCGCGGTGTCTCTTCTCGGAGTGGTGGCCGACGAGAATGGGCTGTCCCGGTACGATACCGGCGACGGCATCCTCAGAGCGTTGGAAATACTGTGCGCTTCTCTCTTCGGCTTTCTCTGCCCATTCGCGGCGACGCTCGGCACGGCGGGCGGCGATTGTGGCCTTGTTTGTGCCGTCGGTGCGGGTGATGCTGTAAAGAGGTTTGCCGTCCTTGCGGCTGTGGCCTAAAAAGTTCCATATTTCGCACTCGTGGACGTTTCCGCTACGGGTCTCAATTTCCACGATGTCGCCCTTCTGGTGTTCCTTCTCGCACTTTGCCACGTAGACGTTTGGGCAATACTTTACATATACGATTGTTTCCTTCTCTTCGGTTTCTTCCGTCTGTTCGTCGGAGGCTGTGAAAGCCTCAACCAAGGCGCGACGCTCCTCGAGAGAGAAATCCGCAACAGGTTCGGCGGGCTTCTCGTCGGTGTGCTCTGGCTCCTGATGTCTGTCGCCTTGTACCGTAATCGTTGCGGCGTTGGTGTTGAAGTCGAGAATCACATCGACTTGCACGTCGTTACTGTCGTGCATGTAAGAAACTGCCTTAAACTCGTCCCAGCTCATTTCGTGGCCATGGAGGTTGTCGCGCTGCATTCCTGTGGCAGTCTTTACCAGCTCGCGGCTTAACTCAGTGTAATAGCCAAAATTGTTGTTGCGGTTGATTCTGCTGTCGTTGATTGTGTATTGTGTCATGTCTTCCGCCCTGCTTATATTCCGCCAGGCGTTTGCGGAGGTTAAATTTTTAATTATTGTTTTTGTTCCTTTGAACTTGCTGCAAAAATACATATTTATTTTGATATGACAAAATATTTTTTCACTTTTTTTTGAAAATATTTTTAATGTGTTATTTTATAATGTGTTATGAATATTATTTTTTTGATATGGTGTAATTTTATGTTGTTTTTTTGCACCTTTTTTTGTTGTTTTATTTGCTTTTTTGGCAATAAAAATCGGTAATTTTATATTTTCGTTGCAAAGTATTGATATATTGTTATTTAGTCTTTCCCGCTGTTTGAATTGTCGCCGCTGGAGGAGTTCCGCCGCCGCTTGATTCGCTGTTGTTGTCGTTGTTTCTCAATATTTTATGCGCTTTAGTTGTGTGGAAAGATTGTGTGACAAGTCCGCGGACACACTATATAATAATATAGTAATTATATTTTTTTTCTTTTTCTCTTCCCCTTTTAAATAGGGGAAGAGAAGAAAAAAGAAAATAAATGCATGTTGAATTATGGCCATAGATTGTTGGCGTTGTTTGCTGTGGTCCTTGTATGGCTATATTTTGTATAAAATACCTGCTTCGGGAGGGACGGAGGCGGGGAAAAAACGAAAATATTTTGCAGCGGGTGCAGTTGGTGAGGGATGGCGGGCAGCTGGTGACGGGATCGGGCAGGGATGCCGGAGGGACGGGGCAGGGATGGCGGCGGGCCTGGCGGGATGAGCGGCGGACCAGTGGCGGAGGGCGGCGGAGCGGTGGCGGCGGTCCTGGCGGGTTGTTTGGTGCATAGTTAATCAAAGACTAATTGCGCACCGCGTTTTATGGTGCTTTTTAATGTGCATATAGATTTATTTTGCACCGCTTCCACATTTGCACCGTTCCGGCGGTGGCGGTGATGCTGGATGGATGGCAGGCAGCTGGGCAGCCTGTCGGGGGGTATACCCCCCCATTGATAGTATATGAAGGGACGATAAAGGGGTTTAGTTTGCAGAAATTTTTTTTCGGTTTTCGGGTCGCCCTTGGCTATGTTGATTGGCTAAACTGCTTGCGTATGTTGTTGAGTGTGTGCAGATAGACAAAGAGTGGGACGGTAAGTTATTTGTACTTTGTTTCTGATAGTGGAATGGGTTTAATGGGTTGAATGGGGTTAATGGGCTTGATGGGTAAAATTTTTTAGTGCTGAATGTCAGTGCGTTGGGTGTATTTTATGGTGTTTTGGCAAAAAATATTTTGCCAGTGTTGGAAATAGTTGTATATTTGCAGCGTGAAAGGGTGAGAATGAGAGTGTAACTGATTACAGAAAACAAACTGAATTACAAAAAGATAAAAGATAGTTAGTTATGGATAACCTGACTGAAAGTATGCGCGAGAAGGTGGTAGATAACGGTTGGAAGGAGGTATTTGCCTTCGGCCGGAAGCGTTCGGTGTGGACGCCGGAGGCGTTGCGTGCCGCTTTTGTGGAGTATCTGGGCTTTGCCGACGGGTCTCCGCTTCCCAAGGAGTTCAAGGTTTCGAGTAAGGTGGGTGGAAAGAACGGCGATGTGGACGAGGACACCGAGCGTCGTGTGTTCAGACCCTATAATATGAAGTCGATGTGTGCGCGGCTTGGCATTGCCGACTGGGACAAGTTCAAGGCCAGATACTGCGAGGGCACGTCGGAGGAGGCGCAGGAGTTTGCGGAGCTGTGTGCGCGGATAGAGAACTTCATCCACGGCAATCTCCAGGAGGGTGCCACGGCGGGCATCTACAACGCGAAGATGGTGATGGGCCTGACGGATGTGGCCGAGCACGTCAAGCAGGAGGTGAGCGGCTTTGACGATATGAGTGACGAGGAGCTGCGGAAAGAACGCGACAGGCTGCTCGCTTTGGCGCGGAGCGAGGGTGAGTGATGGGGTTAATGGGTTTAATGGGCTTAATGGGCTGAATAATATTAAAAATCTTGAAAATCTTGAATAATGGAACCTCTGAAGATACACAGGCCGGTGTTTGACAGGGCGGCGCATGGCGCTGGCGAGTATTCGGCGCGTATGGTGGAGCATCTGCAAGAGACCGAGGACTGGGTGCGCACGATGCATGAGGTGGAGAGTGAGGGCTGGGGTGTATGCCAGATGTGGGTGATGGATCACAAGGACGGCCGTGTGGCCAACCTGCCCGACCGCTGCCCCTACGAGCAGATACACCGCAGGGCCGAGAAGCGGCAGAAGGCGTGGATGCGCTACTACATGAAGAAAAGTGAAAAGTCTAACCAACAAACGATAGAAGAAATGACAGAAAAGAATGTTTATGACGGTGCCGTGCTGTTTGACGGCAACATGGAAGTGACCACCAAGGACGGCAAGCGTCATACGCTGCGTATCGACTACCTTGGCAGTGCGCTGAAGAGTGCCGACCCCAACAAGGAGTTGATGCTGATGACGCGCATGGATGCACCGTTTTGCGAGCTGACGACGGGCTACCTGGAACGCCGCGACGAGTGGGAGGAGAAGGAGAGTCCGATGTTCGGCCTTTGCCCTACTGCCGACAAAATCAACTTCACGCTCCTTGAGTATGCCGACGTGGTGGCGTGGGGGTATGTCGATGGAGGCTTGAACGACAAGCGTAAGTTTTATTCATGCCAGTGCACGCCGAAGCAGGAGGCAGAGCTGGAGCGCAAGCGCGAGACCATGCGTCGCGGCGAGCAGCCCGAGGCGGAGGTCGAGGACGGGGGCGAGGAGTATGACGGCATTGTGCTGAAGTTTCAGACGAAGGATGACAAGGTGGGTGTGCAGATTGTGGTAGGCAAAGACAAGCCGGAGGACTACCTGGTGGCCGCGCGTGAGCACCTGGAGGGTTGCGTAAAGAACTTCATAGACTTCACCGAGAAGCATCCCGGCATTGAGGAAGTGCAATATTTCACTAAACCTACCGAGTGGGAGGAATAGAGCCATGACCAACGAAGTGCCGAAATACACATGGCTGAAGGCCATCTATCGCCAATGCGAGATGTCGTATTGGAAGGTGCGCAACAGCAAGGCCGTGCAGGGCAAACGCCAGCGGGCGATGCTGCACGGGCAGGGGCAGGTGTGGCACGACGTGAGGATTGGCGGTGTGCTGGTGACGTATGTCTTCCTGCTGGGGTTGAAGAGGTGGCACGCGATATTGCACCTTGATGACTACGACCATTCGCTCGTCGTAAGTCAGCAGATGAAGGACCACCAGACCTTCCTTGTGCTGCGCCGTCATGCCGTGGAGCGTTATGTGCAGCGGCAGGTGTGGCACGACATGAGTCACGAGCTGACGGACGAGGAGTACGACGAGTATTCGCGCCGCATCATCAGTCATTTCCAGATGGTGTCGATGTGCTACGACCGAGGGAGCGAGGGTTTCATGATAGGGTGTGACGGTGGTTCGTTCATTGCCACGGCCTATGGTGAGGACTATGCCAAGATCATCGTTGTGCAGACCTTCGTCACGGTGAGCATGATGAAAGAGAACCAGCGCGTGTCGAACGGCGTGTCGAACAGAAGGACGTTTGAGTTCCGTCGGGAGAACCCCGAAGAGGCAAAATATGCGATATGAGACTGAATACGCTGATACGGAGGATTGAGAAGGTGCGGGACGAGGTGGTTCCGGCCGTGAAGGCTGCTTGCGAGAAGGAGGCGGCGTGGATTGTGTCGGCGAACAGGGAGCAGCTGGCGGCGGGCTTGAATGCCGAGGGAGTGCTGATGAACGGGGGTGTGTATAGTCCCACCAGTCGCAATTTGAGGTCGAAGAGGGGTCTGCCGGTGGATCACGTCTACCTGAGTTATGAGGGCGATATGCAGTCCGGGATGCAGGTGGAGTACACGGAGACGGGCTTTTCGGTGGTGACGACGGACTGGAAGCAGCGGTTGGTGGACGAGGTGATGCGTACTGGCTATTGGCCTTCGAGTGGGTATGATGCGCCCGAATATGGGCCGGTGTTCGGGTTGACGGCGGAGAAGCGAGGGGAGTTGGCGAGGCGGATTGCGCCGAGAGTGAGCAGCCGTTTGCGTCGCAAACTGCTGAATTGAAAATTGAAAATTGAAAATTGAAAAATCTTGAGATATGCAAAAGAAAGTTGATTTTAGACCTGTCGAGTTGGAGATTTGCAAAGGTGCTTGCACGATGAGGCAGGTGATTGAGGTGGATGCGAGGGCTACGCTTTCGCAGCTGCTTGATGTTGCCCGTGAGTTGCTGCGCAGGTGCGGATGGCAGAAGGTGAGAGTGGGCGTGGGCAGCGTGTGGTCGAACTGGATTCAGTTGAATTGAAAATTGATAATTGAAAATTGAAAATTATGGAGAGAATACCATTGAAGGCACAGCCGAAGTTGTTTGAGGCTGTGATACAGGAGATGCAGGTGGCGATGGGCGAGGGGCTGTCGTGGTTGAACCATGTGTTTGGTAAGGCCGAGAAGACGGTGTGCGACCACGACGTGCTGCGGCAATACTACCAGAAGCACGAACACAAGGAGGCGTACTATCTGCCGAGCGTGTATGTGGGCGGGGGCAAGTACGAGAGTATCGTGCCCGACCGCAGGGACTGGGGTAACTATGTCTTCTTCTACATGGAGGAGCCGCAGGAGGTGAGCGGTGTCCACCGTGTTCCGCCGTACTTCGACCTTGAGGGGACGGTGAACGTGATCGTGTGGGGCGACAGCCGTGACATTGAGGCCGAGGACGACCGCAATCTGGAGAGTATCAAGAAACAGGTGCTCGACGTGCTGGGCGGTATGCGCCTGACGACGGGCCGTGTGGAGTGGGAGCGTGTGTATGAGCGTGAGAGTGTGTTCGAGGAGTACTCGATGAGCGAGATGGACGGGCAGTATTTAATGCACCCCTATTTTGCTTTCCGGTTCAAAGGGAAGGTGGTTTGTAATAGTGGGTGCGTTGGAAATTGAAAATTGAAAATTGAAAATTGAAATGAGTTGATGGGTTGATTATTATTGGGACGTTGTTGTAGTGGTAGCATAGCTGGTTTGGGTAGAAGGTTTTTTTCAAGATTTTCGCCTTCTTGTGTGGGCCAGAGGGGGTCGGTTCGAGTCCGACACGTCGCACAAAACGAATTGAAAATTGAAAATTGAAAATTGGAAATTATTTACTAATCAACTAAAAACACAAAAAGATTATGGCAAAGGAAGAAATGAAAGAGGGCAAGGCGGCGGCGATGGCGGCGGCCTTGGCCAAGGCAAACAAGGAGGCGGGGTACGACATACCGCTGGCGTTTGCGGCATTGAATGCGATTACTATCCAGGGGCAGACGGAGGAGAAGATGCCGATGTTCGAGAGTCAGTGCGACCTGACGGCGGCGGTGGACGTGGTGATGCGTGCCAACGGTGGCACGTTGAACGACGAGGGTCTGGCGATGCTGCTGAACCTGGCCGCTGCCTACGGCTGGCACTACGCCCAGGAGGGCGAGAGCCTGCTGCGGAGCGAGGGCGTGAAGGAGACGATACTGGCCTTCGTGGATAAGAACGACAAGGTGCCTATCGTGGAGAAAGGAGAGCGCAAGAAAGCCATCGGAAAGGGATATGAGGCGTTGAGGGGGGCCATAGCAAGGGCGAGTTCGAGACTGAAGATGCAGAGAGCGGTCGGAAAGTGATTGTTTTTCGGAATAACGGAATAACGGAATAACGATGGAAAATTTGATTTATCTGTTTTGTGCTGCCGTGTTGACGGGGTGTTTGACCTCGTGGGTGGTGATCCTACTAAAGAAGTGGGGGGTCATTGAGTGGGTGCAGGTTCACGGCAATGCGTTTTTTGTTAAGTTGGCCTCGTGCGACTTCTGCCTGAACTTTCATTGTGCTTGGATGCTGATGTTGGTGGTGGCGGTGTTGACGGGAGAGTGGATTTTGCTTGCAGTGCCGTTTTTCTCGACGACCATCGGAAGGTTTTTGTCGGCATAGCTGGACAACGGTTTATCGTGATAACGAATTTATTGTTTAATAACTTAAAATTTTAAGATTATGAGTAGTTTAATGACGATGTTTGCGACGTTTGTCGCGTTTTGTGGTGGTGTGGTGTTTATCACCGAGGCGGTCAACCGCTTGCTGAAGGTGCAGGGCGGCACGCCGAAACTGATTGTGAGCTGGGTGCTGAGCCTGGGTCTCGCGGCTTTGGGATTCGGCCTTCAGTTGGGTATCTTTGCCGACTGCGGTGCCGTGACCGAGTGGCAGGGATGGGTGAAGGCCGAGCTGATAGGCTTGGGGTGCGCCCTGTGCAGCAACTATGCCTACGACCACGAGGAGATATGGACGCTGTTGCAGCAGCTGTTCAGTATTTTCGGCAGAAAGTCGAAATAGGCAGAATAGGCCGAATGGGTCTAATGGGCAGTGTGGGCTTAGCGGCTCCGCTGCTCACAAAGAAGTTTAACCAATAAAAAATCTTGAATTATGGAAATTAGAATTACATTCAGCGGTGACAACACTGGCTTTGAGTTTATCGAGGGCGAAAAGAACCTCGACTATGGTGATTTGTCGCGTGAGGAGCAAGTGAAGATATGCAATGCTTTCGCTGGCGGCTACAATCTTTTCTCTCGTTTCATTAAGGAGGAATAGGCTATGGCTGGGAGTTTTGAATTACTTACTAACGAGTGGTTGCCGGCGAGTGGCAACAAGTGGATTGGGCGTGAGGTGCTGTGTATGTTCAAGAAGGGGGAGAAGGTGGTGGCCACGTTCAATGGTTTTTACTGGGTTGACCAGGATGGTCAGCGTGTGAAGGAGACTGTCGGCAATCCGATTATGTATTTCTATATCTTTGAGAAATTTAACGAAAACGATATATTATGAACCACGACATTACACATTGCACCGGGGTCAAAGGTGACGCGGTGTGCGAGGGTTGCCACCGGAAGGCGGCGCATGAGGATTTGCTGCGATTGGTGAACAGAGGTGAGGTGGCATCGGGAGAGATGCACTCGTATCTGAATGCCGAGGAGTGTGTGGAGCAGGGGCACTCTATGTTGTGGGTTGAATAGGTTTAATGGGTTATGGATGACCGTAGGACATTGGAGGAGCAGGTGAAGATGCTGAAGGAGTTGCAGCGGCGGAAGGCGCGGAGGACGTTCCACGACTTTCTGGCGTATGTGAACCCGAAGTATCAGATGATGTGGTACCACAAGTTGATAGCGGACTATTGTCAGCTGCTGTTCGAGGGGGTGGTGCCGAAACTGATGATCACCTGTCCGCCTCAGCACGGGAAGAGCGAGATTGTGTCGCGCTTGTTTCCTGCCTGGGCGTTGGGCGTTGACCCCGACCTGAAGATGGTGGGCTGCTCGTATTCGGCTACCTTGGCGGGGTCGTTCAACAGGGCCATACAGAGGGTTATCGGTGGCGACGAATATAAGACACTGTTTCCCGACACCTTTTTGAACGACGAGCGTCTGGCCAAGTACCGAGGCTACCAGTGCAATGCAGAGGCTTTTGAATGCGTAGGCCACAGCGGTTACTATAAGAGCGTGGGTGTGGGCGGTTCGCTGACGGGTACGCCTGCCGACATCGCCATTATCGACGACCCCGTGAAGGATGCATCCGAGGCCAACAGTCCCGTTGTGAGAGATGCAATCTGGGATTGGTATGTTTCAGTTTTGAGTACCCGTCTGCATAACGCCTCGAAGCAGATGTTAGTAATGACACGTTGGTCAAGCGACGACCTTGCTGGACGCATCCTCAACTCGCCCGACGGCAAAAATTGGAAGGTTATAAATATCCCTGCGATATGCACCACGGATGGCGACGGTGAGTTCCATAGCAGTCGCAAGGTGGGCGATGCGTTGTGGCCGGAGCGACACAGCATCGAGAAATTGAACACCGAGCGCGAGAAAGACCCGCACGGCTTCGAGTGCCTGTACCAAGGCGACCCGCAGAGCAAGGAAGGCCGTTTGTACAAGGAATTTAAGGTGTGGACAGACCCGAATGAATACGGAACGTATGTCAGGAGCGGGGTGTATGTGGATGTGGCCGACAAGGGTACTGACAACACGGTGGCCGTGGCGTATGATGTGTACCGCAGTCGTTCGACGGTGTATAATGAGCAGACCAAACGGATGGAGCCGTTATTGTTTGCCTTGGTGAAGGATGTGGAGATGAACCCTGCCAACACCGACACCACTCGCATCACCGTTCCTGCGATGATCAATAGGCAGGTGCCGCCTGTGGGTTTGGTATGGGTGGAGAGTAACAGCGGCGGTGCACAGTTTGGTCGAGACATATCGAAAAAGATAAGGGCGCACGTCAATATGTTCCATCAGAATGCCAATAAAGAGAGCCGAATCATAACGAATGCGCCGATGGTTAACGGCCAGGTGATAATGCCGTTCAACTGGGAGCAGAGGTGGCCTGAGTTTTATAATCATATCACGCATTTTGTCAGCGTGTTTAAATCCAATGCCCACGATGATGCCGAGGATGTGATCACAGGAATTTTCGAGCGGGAATTGGCGATAGGCAGCGATGTAATATATGGAAAACGCAAGGGAATAAGGCGCAGATAGATAGAAATATGAACGCTCAAAGTGCAACATATAAGCGAGTTAGTAGAGTGGCAGGAAAAAATATTTTGCCAGTTTGGAAAAAGGTTGTACTTTTGCAGCGTTCAAATTCTAAACGCGGTACATTGACCGCTGACAAGAGATGTCAGCCTTTTTTGTACCCACTTATTGTTAAATTGCAAGTCAATAGGCTTGTGGTGTGCGGTAGCAGTAATGCCCGCAAGGATTCGCGTTTAGGTCCTGAACAACACCACAAGTCTTTTTTGTTTAACGTTCAAAAAATACACGACATGAACGCAAGCACAAAGACAGCGGGAGAGACCGCAAGAGAACAAATGATGGTTGGCTCTTACGAAGAGCGCAAGAATGCTATGATTGAACTGCTGAAGGACAGCGGTACGGCATTTATGGTTTATCTTGACGAGAATTGTAACATTCGGACGTGCGGCATCGCCGAGGACGGCTACGAAAGTATGCTGCTCCCGATGCTCGACATTGCAACCAACAAAGCCCGCAGGGTAGCAGAGGAGGCGATGGTATGAAAGAGGAGTGGAGGGCCGTGCCCGGCTATGAGGGTTTGTACGAGGTGAGCAATATGGGAAGGGTTAGGAGTTTGGATAGAATAGTAAGGGCTTCTGGTGTAAGTAAACGTAGAGCATTTGGTAGAGTATTACGGCCTTGTGCAAACAAACTGAAATATCAGCAAATTGCTTTGTCTAAAAAGGGTAAAACAAAAAGTTTGCTTATACATCGCATCGTGGCTTCGGTTTTTATTCCTAATCCTAATGGATATAATATAATCAATCATAAAGATGAGAACCCCAGCAATAATTGTGTTGATAATTTAGAGTGGTGTACGCAGATGTATAATGTCCATTATGGTACGGGGATGGAAAGGAGTAATGCTAAATACAATCACGGAAGGATTGCGGTGGATAAATTAGACCTTGAAGGAAATTACATTTGCACATATCCGTCCGCTACCGATGCGGCGTTGGATGTAGGAGTAACAAAACAAAGTATTATGAGCTGTGTGAAGGGTAAAGGGTCTAATGGCAGGAGAGTAACCAAGTCAGCAGGCTATAAGTGGCGGTATCATTTGGTTTGATTTTTTTTACTTTCATAGCGGGAGCCAGCCGGGGACGGCTGGCTTTTTTTGTTGCAAAATACAGAAAATAGTCAAAGATACTTGTAAGTGTGTTGTAAATTGTATCATATATTGGAAAAAGTTGTATTTTTGCAGCGTGAATAATGGTCCGAGGTGAGGGTAGCCAACGGCTGTAAGTTTTTGAATATTAACAATTAAAACGTAAAAGTTATGATTACAAACTGCTGCCCCGCTGCCACTGCTCTGCCTACCGTACCGGCGGAGACCTGTGCTCAGAACTTCGGGCAAATTCAAAAAATCATCTTTCAGCGTATTATGAACGGCAGCACCAAGAACAGCATCGCCGACGGCACTTCCGCCGGTAACGCTGGCCTGCTGGCTTCGTGGACGGCCCTGAAGACCGCCACCGACAGCACCAAGATTGCCGTGACCCCGTTCATCGAGGCTCCTGCCGACGATGGCGGCGACGCCCGCACCTTTGGCGGTGGAAACGATACGCTGAACGGCATCGAGCTCATCATCGGGAGCAACCCCGTGAACTTCACCTGCCGTCTGAACGGCAAGAAGCAGGACATCATCGCCGAGCTGAAGAAGCTGATGTGCGAGGCCCTGGCCAACAACCTCGGCGTGTTCCTCGTGAACGAGAATGGCAACATCGAGGGCATCAAGGACGGCGGCAACTGGTACCCCATACCCGTGCAGCGTCTCTTCGTGGGCGACAAGCTCCACGGCAACTACGACGGCCCCGACTACAACAACCTCTCGTTCTCGTTTGCTCCTGGCTACAGCGACAAGCTGGATGTGCTGGTGCTCGATGCTTCGGCTCTGGCTCTTTAATGGGTTATAGTGGCTATAGATACGATAGATACTATAGAAACGATAGACTATTATGGCAAAAGCAACTTTGATAGAGCTGGAAATCCCGCAGGGGCGCAAGGCGTTTCCCGTGGAGCAGGCTGACGCTTTGCTCCGTATGAAGTTCAACGGTGGCTGGAAGCTGCCGGAGGACTCGGAGTGGACGTGGAGTGCCGAGAAGGGGTTTGAGAAGAAGACTCCCAAGGCAGTTAAAGGCTCTATGGGTGGGGCCAAACTGCAAGGCGCAGAATAAAAGGGGTTCAAATTGTCATAAATTATTGGTTAGACGCGATGGGTATTTCGGAACAAGAGATACGTGAACGGTTGGAGCGGAGGCCGAAGGCTGGCGTGATTGTGAAAGCAATACGTCACCAGGACCGGCTGAAATTCCATATCTACAAGACGGTGCAGATGCGATACTCTGCCGCCGAAGCGGACTTTATGGCTTTCGTCAAGAACCTCTTGACGGAGCAGAAGTTCGAGACGTTCCGTACTCTGTTCCGCTATCCTATCGTCAGTTCGCCAGTATGCGAGTTGGTTTTCAAAAAGCTCTCGCGCATCTTTGACGGGCAGAACCCGACATTTGACTATCTCTTCTATGATTCGAGCGATGCCGCCGACTGGGAGGCGTACCGTTTCAAACGGCTCAACGAGCCGGAGGTGTGGGAAGAGAAGGCTTGGAAGTATTTTAAGACCGAAATCAACAGTATTCTCGTCTGCGACCTGCCCACGGAGCAGAAGGGCGATAAGCCTGAACCTTACTTCTATTGGGTGAGGATTGAGGACGTTATCGACTTCGAGGCCGAGAGCGACGGCCAGATGAGGCACGTCATCTTCAAGAGTTATGCAGGCGAGGATGACAAAGGCCGCCGCAAATACAACGTCGTGGTGCTCGATGACGAGAGTTATCGGGTGTATGACGAGAGTGTTTTGCAGCCGAGAATGGCGGATAACGCGGTGATGCCGGAGCCGTTTGTGAACAACAAGCACGACCTCGGCTATTGCCCTGCGCATTGGTTTTGGAATGATGCTATCGACCTGACCGAGCCGGATGTAAAGGAGAGCCCATTGACGGGTCAGCTGGAGCATCTGGATTGGTTTGCCTTCTTTGCCACGTCGAAGAAACACCTCGACCTCTATGGCAGCTATCCTATCTATAGCGGCTATGAGGAAGAGTGCGACTATGCCGACCCCAACAGCGGTGTGCGTTGCGACCACGGCTACTTGAAAGACAAAGACGGTGCGTGGCTTATTGACAACAACGGTAACAGGGAGAAATGCCCAAAGTGTGGCAAGAACCCGTTGGACGGAGCCGGTAACTTTGTCACGGTGCCAGTCCCCGGCAAAGACTGGGCTGGCAATGAGATTCCCGATATGCGCAACCCCATCCAAATGTTGGGCGCTGATGTGAAGAGTTTGCAGTTCAACGTCTCCGAGGAGCGTAGGCTGTGCGACTTGATCATCAATAGCGTTGTCGGCAACGACGAGAGCCTAATCAACGAAGAGGCAGTCAATGAAAAGCAGGTAGACGCAGGTTTTGAGAGCCAGACCAACGTACTTTTCCGCCTGAAAAAAGGCTTCGAGAAGATACAGCGTTGGGCAGACTCCACCTGCTGCCGCTTGCGCTACGGAGACGGCTTTATCAGCTGCAACATCAACTATGGCACGCGCTTCTTCCTGCAATCGGTTCAGGACCTGTGGAAAAACTACGAGAACGCCAAAAAGCAGGGAGCGAGCGAGGCCGTGTTGGATGCCATCTACGACCAGATCATCGTCACCGAGTACCGTACCAATCCCCAGCAGATGCGCCGGATGCGTATCTTGGGCGACCTTGAACCCTACCGCCATTCCACCCGTGAGGAGGTGTTGAACCTCTACAAAGAGGGTGTGATTGACGAGACGACACTGAAGATGAAGACCCTGTTCAGCGACCTTGTGAAACGCTTTGAGCGCGAGAATATCTCGGTGCTGGAGTTTGGCGAGGGAATGCCTTACGACCAGAAGATTGCCAAGATAGAGGAGACGATGAAAGGGTATCTTAACAGTTAAGAGTTAAGAGTTATGAGTTAAGAGTTATGAGTTAAGAGTTAAAAGTTATGAGGAAATAGTATTAACCCTAAAAAAAATAAGGACTTATGTATTTTATCAAAAAAGGAAAAAAAGTAGTTCCGACCAGCGACCCGGACGAGGTGACCAAAGAGAACTTCGTGTGTGAGCCTGGCGCAGAAAACAAAGTGCATTGCAAGCTCGAAAAATACGAGTTTGACCGTGAGACCGGCGAGAAGAAGGCCGTCACCAACCAGGTGCGTGCCGACAACCCCGGCGACTTCGAGCGTTTCGCTCCGATTTGGAAACGTCAGGGAATGACCATCACCATTCTGCACGATCCGAGAGAAGGTGTCGAGCAGAACGACGTGTCCGCAAAACTGGCGAAGCTGAACGCACAGATGGAGGCCGAGGAAGCCGAAAGCAAAGAAAATAAAGGTAAAACCAAATAACAAGAGACAGTTATGGCACTTACATTAGATTTGCTTAATGCACAAGAAGGCTTGTCGGGACTGACCGACGAGCAGAAGACCGCCCTTGTGGGGCTGTCGGAGCGCGACGAAGAGACTACTTTCAACCGTCGTTTTGGCGAGACCCTTGGCCAGATGGACACCGTGATTGCATCGGAAGGTGCTATCGGCAGGAACGAGGGCGAGAAGACCAGCGAGTATATGGCCCGCGTCATCCGTACCTTGAAATCGTCTGCCGATGAGGGTGCCGGTTACAAGACCGCCAACGAGAGCCTGACCGCCGAGATTGAGAGCCTGAAGCAGAAAATCGCCAGCGGTGCGGGCAACGAGGAAATTAAGAAAGAACTTGACAAACTGCGTGGCGAACTTGCCTCGGCCAAGAAGGTCAACGGCGAGTTGCAGGAGTCGCTGACCAAGAAGGAAGCCGACTATAAGGGTAAGTTGGAAGGCTACCGTATGGAGAGCGAGATTGGTGCCGCGATGACGGGCATTGCCTTGAAGAAAGAGCTGCCCGAAGCCACCAAGCAGGCACTGCTGACCCTTGCCAAGCAGAATGTCATGGCGTCGAAGCACGTCTTCGACGAGACCGCCGGAGTGTTCATCTTCCAGGATGCCGATGGCAACCCGATGAAAGATAAGAGCCTCAACAACTTCACCGTGGCCGATATGCTGAGAGCGCAGCTGGAGACTATGGGAGTGCTTGACACTGGCCGTCAGCAAGGCGGTGCCGGTGGCAACGGCGGCAATGGCGGCGGCGGTGGCGCCGACGTAAACATTTCCTCGGCCCGCAGCAAGGTGGAAGCCGACGAGATGATTGAGAAGCAGCTTATGGCGCAGGGCCACGCCAAGAGCGATGCCAACTGGACGGAGCTTGTGCGTGATATGCGCAATAGCGTCAAGAGCTTCTACGACACGCTGCCGCTGAACTAATTGACAATTGACAATTGAAAATTAGTTAGCCAACACATTGAAAACAAACAGGTCTGAGGGTAGGACTTGCTGAACAAAAAAAAGTAAGTTTAACAAATTAAAACCGTACAAAAATGAGTATTGTAGCAACAATGTTGCAGAATCTCCGAGAGAGAGACCTTGCAATGAGCAAAAACTCCCTTCGTATGGGAGAGTATGGTGCCCTCGAACTGTTCGTTGAGCAGAGCCGTATGGCTGGTGGCATCATCAACCCCGAAATGCGTGACCGTGTGTTCGCCTCGATAGGCCGCACGGTGCAGATTCCTGTGTGGGACCCCAACAGTAACATCGCTGTGACCACGAGCCGCAGCTGCACCGTTGCCGATGCCGAGAACGTCTCGAAACTGTACACCGTCACCTTCGCCAACGTGAGCAGCGGCTTCACGATGGTACCGAACCTCTACCACAACAACGAGTTCTCCTACGAGGACGACTGGATTATGAAGTACCGCACGATGGAAGACAAGCTGGGCGATGCCCTCGATGTGCTTGCCGTCACCGCCCTCGGTACTGCCCAGAGCCAGGTCTTCGCACAGCAGCTCGGCTACACCGTCACCGGCAACTCGGTGCAGGTGCCCTACACCAAGCGCGTCAACATCTTTGGCGACGTGAAGGGTATGATGCGTGCCAACCGCTACCGTGCCGACGGCCTGCATATCGTAGGCAACGCCGGTTGCGAGGCCGTTGTCCGCAACCTTCAGATTTTCGGTGCGCAGAACGCCCAGAACCTCAACAACGAGTTCGCCGGCTGCCGTCTGCACTACACCAACAATGTGGCCAACGCCGCCGCTTCCGGTGGCACCAGCTACAGCGGTGCATTCTTCGCTGTCGCTCCCGGTATGGTGGGCTTCCTGAGCCGCGTGAGCCGTCCCGAACTGGCCCGCACCAAGACCCGTCTCGGTCACGAGTGGGGCACCGAGGTGCTGCCCGGCCTGGGTCTGGAGTTCGGCTTCCACTACTACGAGACTGTGGGCGATATGAGTGCCATTGCCGGCAATGCCAGCGCAGATATGATCTGCGACAAGAAGGAGCACTTCGGCTTCTCGCTCGACGTGGCCTTCATTACGGCCTACAACGCCAGCATCAGCACCATCGCCAACCCGATCATCCACGCCGACATCGAGGAGAGCGCCAACCCGACCATTGCCTTCCCCGTGAAGACGCTGGCCTAAGAACAAGGAATGAGGAAGAAACACGGAATGGCCTACGCATAAGTCCTACTTTCCCAATTTCATCCTTGCCGCGGGGCAGGCGGTAAAACGCCTGCCCTTCTTTTATAAAATTGAAAATTGAAAGTTGAAAATTGAAATGAACAAAGAGCAAATACAAAAGGAATTTGAGGAATTGGCAAAGCCATTGGTTGTTTTTCTGCAAAAGAATTATCACCCTCACGCTAAAATTATCATTGACTGTACTTCTGCCGAGATAGTGGAGGGTGTTTGTGGTGTTCCATTTGAAATGAACGACTAAAACAATACATTATGTATAGAGCAAAAGAAGTTGAAGATGCCTTGCTGCACGTTGTGGGGTGGGAGCAGGAGGTGAATCCCGACCTGCAAATCGCCGGTGGCTTGACGCAG
>Ga0326513_10001579_pt1 | contig 17581 bp, 13 predicted proteins | sample 2_2465_0518_D_FD_203654 | JGI IMG/M metagenome (GOLD analysis project Ga0326513, IMG submission 203654) | Bovine rumen microbial communities from UC Davis, California, United States - 2_2465_0518 | ecosystem: Host-associated > Mammals > Digestive system > Stomach > Rumen | place: USA... | reverse complement strand
CCCGATGGCATGTCTATTGCCATTGTATCTCTTTACGCACTTGTCGAACTCATATCTTGGTATGAGCGACATAATCTGAGCGAATACGGTCTTTCCTTGATTCATGATTACTGCCTCTTGCAATACGATTTGCAAAAGTACAAAATCAAATCCCGAAAAAATAATATTCGCGTAACTCATTGAAAATAATTAATTTAAATCATGTCCGAAAATTTGTCTTTGGACAGCAGTGTATAATAAGAGTTATGAAAAGTCATTTGTTATCTCAACTTCGTGTTTTTATTTCCTCAACATTTGAGGATTTGGAGGAAGAAAGAAAATATTTAGCTGAAATAGTATTCCCGGCATTTACTGCCAAAGCCATGCTACAAGGCATCCAATTTGCAGAGATTGACTTGCGATGGGGAGTGCCGAAAGACGCGCCAGTTATTAAAAGTTGCATGAAGGAAATTGAGCGAACACATCCATTTTTTATCGGTATTTTCGGTAAAAGTGATGGAACCGTTCCAAAACTAGAAAACTTTAGGACTGAATATGGAGTATTTGACGAATACAATAGGGAAATAGAAGCCTGGATAAAAAAAGGATACAGTATTACAGAAATGGAGTTCCTTTACGGCGCCATTGAACATGGGGATGTCTGCAAATCACGATTCTTCTGGTTAGATTATTGCACACATACTCAGAAACAAGAGTCAATGCGTAAGCTTTTGCTTGAGAAAGGATATAGGATTGTTCCCTGCTTATCAATAAAGGATCTAGGCGACAAAATTACGTCTTTTCTAGAGGAACTTCTTCAAGATGTAGCCATTCCCGATGCTGAAACTGACGAACTACATGTGATAAGAAATAACCAGGAGAAAATAAAGAGACAACTCCTGCAGTTTTATGTAGACAGGGGCGATTTTGATTTCAATACTTTTTATAGCTTCTTAGATTCTAGGAAAAGACTGTTTGCAGTCAAGGGAAGCCATGGTGTCGGGAAAAGTACCATCTTAGCTAAGTTCCTAATGAACTATCACAAAGATAATGATCAAACGCTTTTGATAAGCCATTTCTATAGAGGAGGTTATGTGGAAGATATATATTCTCATTTTCTCCTGGAACTGGAAAGTCATCAGGGCTATACATATAGGGAATATGCAGAGAAAGAGGGCTTAAGTAATTATAATTCCGTCCAGGAACAGTTCAAAAGATTTTTGACTACAACAAATGGTACGAAATTGGTATTCCTTGTCGACGGGCTCGAATATGCGGGGAATCATTATACAGATGAAATTAAGGCAATACTGGCAAAATATGAAAATTGCAAATTAATCATAACAGAGAATGAATATTCTGATGAAGATGGAATAGTCGTCTGTTATCCAAAAGAATTGACAAGGGCAATAATAACCACTTACTATGGAGACTACGGACGCTTCCTACAGGACGAGCTCCTTGCAGAATTAGAAAATATAGAGCGTGGTTGGGACTTTCACTCACTTAGGGCCGTACTCCATGAAATTAGGGTTTTTGGCATTCACAACACCCTGTCAAATACTGTAAAAGAGTTGGCGGGTAGCTCAGATGAACAATTGTATGAGAAGATAATATCACATTGGAAAGCATTGCTGATTCCCCTCAGGGAAAATGAAGTTTTGGAAGTTTTGTCCTTGTCCCATTATGGATTAACTGAAAACACAGTCAGGCAGGTCTGTCACCTTCAACAACATGAATGGTCTCTAATATATGCAATTCTACGACCATATACCATTAATGCAGGAGACCGTATATGGATAGACAACAGGGTTTTCTGTGAAGTCATTCGCAACAACATCAGTGAAGAGAGAGAATATGCGATAAGATGCAGATTAATTGACTTTTTTTGTGATAGGGAGTTATCTGATGAGACTTTCGACGAATATCCTTATCAGCTGGCAATGACAAAACAGATTGATGACTTGCTGGACTATTTGATAGACCTAGATGTATTCCATTATGCTTTTACTTATCGGTATGGGGAACTCCTCAGATATTGGGGAGGATTGGATGAAGATGACGATACAGACTACTTTGATTTTTACGTTTACCTGTATGGTGCAGGATATGACACATTATCAAAGTACCTTGACTGTCCGGCGCCAATAACGGCGAATACGACTAAAGCGGAAGTCTTGAGGGAGGTTATGGAATTCATCGAGTTCACCCTAAGACCAACGACATGTAGTGATTATGATTTGTTATTAACAAACAAACAACTTGCACAGGGAATACTTGAGGAAGTCAAACACGAAGAAGAACTTACTAATATACAAAAGGCAGAACTGCTTTTGTCATGTGGAATGGCGTTTGGTGATATCTTTATCAACCCTCGGGACTTTCTTCTCCAAGCCGTTAGGCTGTTGGAGCCAGAGTTAAATAATCTTCTCGAGTTCTATGAAATGAATCTAAAACTGAGGAAGCTGAAGCCGTATTGGAACTCAGAAATAAGCATAGATTATTGCTATAACGTACTCGGAATACCCGAGAGACTATCAGAAGTCTTTGACATATGGGTAAGAGCCAAGATAGACCTCTTGTTCTACTTGTCAAAGAAGAAAGAGGTCAAGTCCTGTTATAATTCTGTGTTATCTACTATTGACAGAATTTCAAGTGATCTTCAGGAAAGCCGAAAGGTCATTATCCAATGTGCATTGGAGCACAACTATGGTATGTGGCTCCATGATCATGGGGACTATCCCAAGGCGCAATGTCATTTACATAATTCTTTTGTCTTGCGACTTAAGGTTTTGGAAGAAGAGGATAATCTCTATATGATAAGAATGCTAGTGGAAGACTATAAGCTGATATCAAGTTGTCAATGTCGGACAGCTGATTATGATGCAGGTAAGGAGGTCCTGTATGCAAACGGACTGGAGGAGTATTGTTCGGATTATATTCATTCTTCAATAATAAGGCAGGCGCTTGCCAATTGTGCCGCATCACACCTTGAAATTGCATCATCAGCATCCATTAGTCTGGAAAAAAAGGCATCACTATACCGGACTGCCATGAGTTACTATACAAAAAGTATGGCATATCTGGACGATGAAAATGACATGGAGGACTCAATCAAGATTCACTATATGTTGGCCATATGTAAAGAAGGTCTGAATGAAAGCTATGATGAAGACCTAGATTTTATACGAAAGCATATCAGTCAAGTTGATGATCCTAATCAGAACACTCGGGAAATAATGCGGATATTGGATATATCCTAATTGGTGATTTATTTGGCTTGAGCTGCTGGTCTTAGATTCTATAGAGGGAGTGTAAATGGTCTCTCTATAGTCCTAAGCATTTTTCGGACATTTATTAGAAACTTGATTATCGTTTAGGCAAAAGGAAAAACGGTAGGAATCTCAGATATTGACCACATTAAACGGCAGTAAGTACTTTTTCTTGAGGGAAAAAGTTTCATAATGTTGTTTGAACTCAAGAAACTCCCAAAAACCGTTAAAATAACATCGAGAGCATTTAAAATATTAAAATAAATATATGAGATTTGATAAAATTATGTAAATTTGTAGCATTAAAGTGAGAAAGATTTAGGGACTTTTGAACAAGTACCTTTATTATTTATGATGATTACATCCAAAGAGCATATCTATGATGCCGATATCAAATTACAGGGAATTAATTCAGATACTGAATTGGGATAAAGAAAAGAGAGAGAAAGAACGGTGGTATGTATTCCTTGTTATGAATCCGAGAAATCAGACAAACGCGGGGATAGACATCATCAAAAACTTCTCGTATCTTGATGCGCGCTCTGAAAACGTGGCGTTGTTTCTCCCGGGCTTCTCTAATCAGGATGAGAAGGTAGTCCCCTACAGATCAGAAGAAGGGAATAAGGTCATTTATGAAGATGATGACTTTGGGAGAATATATTTTGACGAAAAAGGTTTCCTGGAGACAATAGAATGGTTAGAAAAAGGATGTAGTTCGTATAGATATAGTGAAGACCTGGACTTGGTTGTAGTTAGATATTATCCCAGACATACTGAACAGCATGCCAACAAAATGTATGGACAGAATTTTGACCTTCAAAACATGATAGTGTATAATCTAGATAGACTCAAGAAAGAAGGTGTAAATGTCATTAAGGTGATAATGGAATGCAGAAGAGTTGTTTCAGAATCAACAACGGAATCGGAAATAACTCAAAGACTAGATAATTTAATATCGGGTTTGTCAGGTGATCCGATAGTTTGGCATAATCGGATCAATGTTTTTGTTGCGGGTGCCTTGGTCTTGGAAAGGGAACGTGATGCAGTTATATCTGCATTAACTCATATAGCAAACAATTCTACTAGGGGATATTCTTTTTGTGTTAAGACATTCGAAGATTTTCCAAGAATGTTTAATTTGGGCGGATCTCAGGAACTGTTTAATGACTATATTCAGCACGAAGCAGAATTTGCGATATTCATTTTGGACAGTACTGTAGGAGGAGTTACATATAAAGAATTCAACATAGCCTTACAGTCTTATTTAAGAAACCGAAGGCCAAAGATATATGTGTATTCACGTTTAGGCGATAAGGTAAATAATTATGCTAAAATAAATGCTAAAAGTGATATACAGAAAATACGTGAGCAAGTCTCAGAAATTCACCAGTACTATATTGAATATAGTGATATCAGCGACTTGAAATATAAGGTCAGTGAAGATTTTAGGAGATATAGCCTGTGAAAGCAATGAAACTATAGAGTTATTATAATATGAATAAATTTGAATAAATTAGGCACAACATGAGAAAGAATAAACTAGCAAAGTACATGGGTATCACTCTTCTCATTTTGGGTTCTGTTGACATACCTATACCAGAAAGGGTTCAAAATGAAACAACGCCTCTAAGTGCAGGTATAAACGGAAAGCAGTTACAACAGGGAGCGAAAGCTGCAAAGGGTGGCTGGAAATGGCTAAAGAGTTGTGTCGGTTGTAAGAGTGAGGCAGAACAAGTTATTAAGAATAAGGAATTAGAGCATCTTTTGGAGAATGCAAGACGTTCTAATCGCCTTTTGGTTGCCACAGAAATGTTGGGAAAGGGTATTGGAGAAGCAAAAGCGCAGGAAGATGTGCTTCCTAAAATAGGCGAATATCTTTCTCAGACAAAGCCCAATGAGGGGGGGCAAAAGGTAATTAACTGTGTAAGGACTGAAGCCAATGAAGTTAGAATGTACCTTTATGAGCAAGGAAGTAACAAACCGACGAGGGACAAGATAATAAAGGCAGCTTCTGAGGGCATAAATCTTGCTGAATATGATGTTCGGGCCATGCAAGAAAATTTCTACAAAGGATCGGATGGCGTAGAATATGTAGAATTCATTATACCAAGAAGGGCTCAGTATATTTTGAATGGACAATATAGTGGTCGTGTGTATGAATGTATGGTGTTTAATATCCCCAAAGATATAAATGGGAATTGGGAGAAATTCAAAGAATACCTAATTGCTTTCTTAAATGATTTAATGAATAGGCCGACTCAATTATGGGATGAGTATTGGTTTCGGCGTGGTTTGTCTGAGCTTAATATCGACTCACGTGATGTAAAAGAAATGGAGCGATATCTGTTTGCACAACTAATCAATATATTCAAAGCGCATGATACTTCAAAATTTATTCAAGCGAAAATTGCCTAAAGGACAAATAGTATGGTGTATTGGACTCCCTTACACTAAGGATGCTTTTTTGTGTTGTTTCAATAAGAAAGAACCATCAGATTTTGTAGACTCCTTGCAACTTCAATATGGTTCGATGGATGCAGAAATCTTATGGACTTATTATGAACAGACAGCTACAAAAATATCGGAAGCAATTAATTTTCTGGTTGCAAGAAATGTAGATGTTATCAATCTGCATTCTGTTGAACAGTTAAAAACTGTATACTCTTATCCTACTATCATAATAACTGTGCATCGCCATCGTTATTTGGATTGTCTTGATTTTATGGGAAATATAATTAACATCAATGAAGTCGTAGATTCTATTCCAAAAGATTTTGAAGGAGTTGTTGATATTTCGTCCTGCTTTTCTGCTACATTTCAGATGCTATGTAAGCAGAAAGCCATGAAGGCAACTTTCATAGCGGCAGAAACTGAGTCATCTGTTGACTTGCGCTTATTTATATATTTGCAAACAATAAAACATTTAATTTCTCATAAAAATGGGAATTATTTAGATTCTTTTCGTGTAATTATTAGACGCATAGTTGAAAGCAATGAGGGAAGAAACAATAAAAAAGGTTCTGTCCTTCTAGGAGGTAAAACGTCACCATCAAAAACTCTGGTAGGGAGCGCAAGCGCGTTTGCTCCAAACGAGATTAAGCGTGGTGAAAATGTAATGATTCAAATATACGTTTACAAAGGCGAAGAGAGACAATATGTAATTTGTGAAGCAGAGAAAACGGATGAGGATGCAACAGAGCGAAGTTATATTCCTCTGAATTTTGACATTAAGGTAGGCGATAGCTTGACAGTTTCATTAAACGTGATTAATTGTCCCAAATTGACACAATCTAAATCTTTTATTTGGCAGGATAGAGTATCAAAGGCGTGTTTTGTAATTCCTGTATCGAGTAAATATAAAAAAGAAAAACTATTCTTTGAAACTTTTATTACCATTAATCATGCTTTATTGGGAGAACTTGATTTTTCTATTTCTGTGGTAGATGTGTATTCTCCTGAAAAAAAAGTCGCGAAAATATTATCTAAGAAATTTTCCAAAGTTTTTATTTCTTATTCTCACTTAGATGAACAACAAGTTAAATTTATTGCCCAAGCTTACAAGGCAATAGGGGCAAACTATTTCTTTGACAGACATTACCTTGATGTAGGGAGTATATATCCTTTGGAGATTCAGGAGTTTATTGACTCTGCAGATTTGTTTATTCTATGCTGGTCAAAGAATGCAGCAGAGAGTGAATATGTGGATAAAGAACTCTCTCAGGCGTTGAGCTTGGCATTTCCCCAAGTTCAGCCCAAAGAGAATGCGAGATTAACAATTTATCCACTGAGTATAAGTTCTGATGTGGAATTGCCCTCGAATATGAAAGATATTTATAATTTCGAAATATTGTGATGGTGGTATCTAGAGGAAGAATAAAACTGTGGGGGTATAAGAGGTAGTAAATGGAGTCAATGTATTGTATTTTAAAAAGTAATGAACATTTCTACTTAACTTCTAGAACAACTGAGAGTGTTGGATTAGGAATACTTTTAGCCAATAGTTTGCAAGAGGATAAAACATACGTTGTCAAATTTTATCCTTCAACGAAAGCAAAACGGACAATGATAGTCGAATTATTAACATAATGTGACATTTTGTTTTTCGATGGAAAAATCGAGAATGAACCAGAACTCAACAATTCGAAATACGATTTTTAGATTCATCTCAAAGGAACCGTTATGGAAGAAGGGAATAAATATTTTGCATTCATCAGTTATAAACGTGAGGATGAAGAGTGGGCTATATGGTTGCAACATGAACTGGAATATTATCACCTGCCAGCTGCCTTAGTTGGAAGACGTGAGGAATTAGATATCCCCAAGGAGTTTCGTCCAGTTTTCAGAGATATAGATGAACTGAAAGCCGGAAAACTATCTAGTCAGATTTCCAAGGCGCTAAGGGAATCTAAAAATTTGATTGTAATTTGCTCTCCCAAATGTGCCGCAAATCCTCAATGGGTCAATAAAGAGATACATGAATTTATCAAAACAGGCGAGTATCGTCAAGCCTTGGACGGTAAACCAATAGATATTACCGAACACATATTTCCTTTTATAGTTGAAGGTACGCCTCATTCCATGGACTGCAACGTAGAATGCTTTCCCTCTGCTTTGATTGATATTTCAAGAGGGAATGACTTGCTTGGAGGTAATGTATGTGAGACAGGTCGCGATAAAGCATTCGTTAAGGTGTTAGCAGGGATGTTACCAAAGGTTAGCTTTGATGACTTATGGGATCGCTATGGTAAGGACAAAGCAGAGCAAGAACGTAAAGAACGAGAAGAGAAAGAGAAATTGAAGATTGTTCAAAATCGTTTTATAGCTGAGAAAGCGGAACAACTAGTAATAGAAGGTGATTCGTACTTGGCGAGAAGATTGCTATTAGAAGTTGTAACCCCACCTTTACCATATACTATGGAGGTAGAAAGTGCATTTAGAATTGTTTCTATGTTTCAGTCTGCAATCTTGAGAGGCCATGTCGGTTCAGTATGCTCCGCCTCCTTTAGTCCGGACGGGAAGCGTATTGTTTCAGCATCTTTCGACAATTCTTTTCGTATTTGGGATTCAGAGACGGGACGGCAGATAGTGCTTGTGCAGATGTTAGATAAACCTCATGGAATAATACACTCTGCCTCTTTCAGTCCTGATGGGAGGCACATCGTTTCTGCATCCTCAGACAATGTTGTCCGCATCTGGGATGCAGAGACAGGTCTTCAAATCGGAAAGACGTTTGAAAAGCATAATGGCGATGTTTATTCTGCTGTTTTCAGTCCCAATGGCAAACGCATAGTCTCTGCATCAATGGACTGTACCATCCGCATCTGGGATGTTGAGACGGGTCGGCAGCTTGGCCAATCATTAGTGGGACACACAAAACCTGTCGTAAGTGTTTCCTTCAGCCCTGATGGACGGAGTATTGTCTCAGTATCATGGGATAACACTATTCGAATTTGGAACGCAGAAACTGGGCAGCAGATTGGCCAGCCATTAGAGGGACATAAAGACACTGTGCGGTATGCCTCCTTCAGTCCCGATGGAAAGCGTATCGTTTCAGCATCGCATGATTGTACTATTCGCATTTGGGATGTTGAGACAGGTTTGCAGATTGGTCAGCCATTAGAGGGACATTCAAGAGGGGTGTCCTCGGCCTCTTATAGTCCAGATGGGAAACGCATCGTTTCATCTGGATTGGACAAGACTGTCCGCCTTTGGAATGCTGAGTCAGGTCTACAGATAGGGAAATCATTCGTGGGACATAAAGATTGTGTTCAGTCTGCCTCCTTTAGTCCTGACGGGAAGCGCATTGTTTCGGCATCTTCAGACAATACTGTTCGCATCTGGGACGCGGAAAGTTCTCGACAAATAGGGAGGCCATTGAAAGGTCGTGCAAGGGGAGTTTTCGCCTCCTTCAGTCCTGATGGCAAGCGTATTGTCTCAGAAGTACATAATCGTGCTCTTGGAATCTGGGATATAGAAACAATGCAGAAAATAAGTAAGCCGTTTGTAGGACATTCAAATTCAGTTCTCTTTGCCTCCTTTAGTCCTGATGGAATGCGCATTGCCTCGGCATCTCATGACCGTACCATCCGCATCTGGGATGTTGAGGCGGGTCGGCAGATAGGCCAGCCGTTAGTAGGACATAAAGGTAGCATATATTCAGTTTTTTATAGTCCTGACGGTAAGCATATAGTTTCAGCATCAGCTGACCATACTATTCGGATTTGGAACGCAAGAACCGGACGACAGATAGACCGAATGCTTGAAGGACATAATCGCGAAGTGTACTTCGCCTCCTTCAGTCCTGACGGTAAGCATATAGTTTCAGCATCAGCTGACCATACTATCCGAATCTGGAACGCAAAAACCGGACGACAGATAGGTCGACCGCTAGACGGACATAAAGACATGGTGCACTCTGCTTCTTACAGTCCCGATGGCAAGTTTATAGTCTCTGCATCATCGGATAATACCATCCGCATTTGGGATGCAGAAACAAGGGAACAAATAGGGAATTCTCTGATAGGGCATGCAGGAGGGGTGAGATCCGCATTCTTCAGTCCCGATGGGAAATGTATTGTATCGGCGGCATTGGACAGAACAATTCGAATTTGGGATGCTGAAACAAGACAACAGATGTGGATGACATTAGAGGATCATACAAATAGTGTGTATTTCGCCTCCTTCAGTCCTGATGGCAAGCGAATTGCTTCTGTTTCTGCTGATTGTACTATCCGCATTTGGAATTATCCTCTTTTCCATGAGTTGATTGACGAAACGCGTAACCGTTTCAAAGACTATCCGCTAACGAAGGAAGAAAAGAAGAAGTACTATTTGGAATAGCATAATGGATAGGAGTTCTATCCTTTTAGATCAAACAAATGAACATTGGGTTGGTTCTCTCTGTCTTTTCGGTTAGGATTTTGGTTGTAAGTCCCAGAATTATCATTTATTTGAGAAATATGATGACTCTTTGAATATGTATATAATGTAAATGAATTAATAAAGATAAATAAGGCTAATATGAAACAAGGGAAAGATTATTTTGCATTCATCAGCTATAAGCGAGAAGACGAAAAATGGGCAATATGGCTACAACACAAGCTGGAACATTATCATCTCCCAACAAGCGTAAGGAAGGAAAATCCATCTTTGCCACAAAGCATCCGACCCGTGTTTAAAGACACGTCAGAGTTGGCCGCTGGCGTGTTGGCCGACGAAATCTATGAAGCTCTTGACAACTCTAAATATCTCATTGTTATTTGTTCCCCACGTGCCGCCCAATCAAAATGGGTTGGCAAAGAAGTGCAGACTTTTATCGACATGGGAAGGTCTGATAAAATAATTCCTTTTATCATTGGCGGTAAACCTTTTTCTGACAATTTGGATGAAGAGTGCTTCCCCGTTGCATTGTTGAATTTACCTAAGGAGCGAGAACTTCTTGGCGTAAACATCAATGAGATGGGGCGTGATGCAGCAGTTGTAAAGGTTGTCGCTAAGATGTTTGGCTTGAAGTTTGATACTCTATGGCAGAGATTTGAGAGAGAAAAGAGACAAAGAAAAAGGTTATGGACAGTTGCGGGTGTTTTCGCTGTGATTACTAGTTTTATCATAATTGGAATAATTGCAGAAGCCAATCGAAAGTTAAAATATCAGAATTTTGTTATTGAGAGAGAACGAGATCGAGCAGATTCGTTAAAGGATGTTGCACTTAAGACTAATGACTCCTTACAAATTGCTTTTGCTAATATCAAATTACAAAAAGATAGCATATTGAAGCAGAATCGAATCATATATATGCAGAAGATTGATTTAAATCAGACCAATAGAGACCTTCAACTATCGAATGTAAGGTTAGCTCAGGAACGCGATAATGTTTTAAAAGCCAATTGGAAGATGATGGAGAACCAAGCTAAGTCAGTTGCCAGTAAAGCTAATGAACTAATAGAAAATGGGAATCCACTTTTGGCAGAACGTATGATGATGAATTTTTTGCCTGATTCGACAACCAATTTTATATGGCCATATGTTCCAGAAGTGGAACAAGCATATAGGAAATCACTAGCTACTATACATTCTGCCGAATGGCATCAGGATACTTATCTTGAGCATAAGTTAAAAATTAATACAGCCATATTCAATTCAAATGGAAGCAAGATTTTGTCAGCATCTAATGATAATACTGCATGTCTTTGGAATATAGAGACAGGTGATACCCTGACTCTTAAACATGACAGGCTAGTTAATTGTGCGGCAATAAGCGAAAACGGTAAGTATATAGCCACAGGGTGTCGCGACAAGGTAGCGAGAGTTTGGAATGCTGAAACGGGACAGCTAGTGGATTTTTGGAGACCAGGTGGGAATATATGGGAAATAATGTTTACAAAGGACAACAAATATGTTCTAACATATTCTTCAAACAGAGCGTTGTCTTTCTACGATATTGAAAGAAAGAAAGAACTAGGCAAATTCCCCTACCGTCAACGACTATCTCAAGATGTTTTTGACGTAGAGGGAAAGTCTTTTTTGTATAGCTTTATGGATTCAATAATTACGTCAGTAAGCATACCTTCACTCATAAATAATTTTCAATCGATAGAAAAAATTGCTGCGAATAAGGATTTGGAAGGATTTAAGAATATCCTTTGTCAAATGCGTCCCAATGGTATTACTCCCATCGTCTATCCTCATTCATATGATGCACAGGTTGTAAAGTACAATAGTAAAAAGGGAACAGTTTGCATATTATGTTCAGATAGTGTTGCTGTTTATGGAGATATGACAACGGGATCTATAATTGACACGATACCAAATGTTCTTGACTTTTCTTTTAGCCCGAATGGAATGACATTGGCGTTAGCAAAAGTTGAGGGGAAGGTGTTGTTAATAACTTCAAATGAAGATATTTATGATTCTATTGAAACAGATGCTGTAATCCATCAGATTAATTATAGTGAAGACGGTTCTTATCTAATAGGGTCAAGCTCAGACAATGTTGCTTGTATTTGGGATGTTTCAGACAATTATAAGCAAGTAGCTAAATTACAACATAAAGCACCTATCAACTATTCTTTTATGAATAGTGATTGTAGCAATATATTAACTGTCACAAACGATAACCGTGTAAACCTATGGGGACATAGTGTGGGTTACAATAAGACATCATTAGCTTTGGCTAACAGTTATGCAAATGCTCTGATTTTTAATAAAGAAGAAACTCTTTTTTATGTTGCCTCTTATGATGGTCATATCTCTTGTTATGATGTTATTACTGGAAACCAACTATGGTCTACGGCTACATTCTCAAAAAATTATAGTAACTTACGAAATAACTGTATCACCTTAAACACTGAAGGCACTATTTTGGCAGTTGGTAATGAAAGTGGTGAAGTCCTAATTGTTAATGCTATATCGGGTATATTATTACATAGATATCGTATTCATAAAGAAGTTATAAATAGTATATATTTTGTAGATGACAAAAATGTGATTACTTCTTCTCATGACGGGACAGTATCAATTTCAAATTTTATTGAGGAAAATGTTATTACATCTTACCATCATGATGATAGAGTATTGTTTGCTAACGTTATAAAGGGATGTCAACAAATAATATCTGCTACAGCAAATGGTTTGTTCTTATGGAAAATTGGTTCAAAAGAAAGTAGTTTCTTTCCTATAACTCATGACAATATTGAAAGTGTCGCATATAACTCTCTTACCAATAAGATAGCGATTGGAACTAGTAACAACTCTATATATATTAAAACGGTTGACAAAATTGATGATCCAGGATTATTATTTCAACATGGCCAATCACTCAAGGGCGAATTGTTTTTATTTGATTCATATAATACTGTAAAACATGATCCTGAAATTATTAAGAAAATACAAGGATCCATGGAGGGTTATCATCTAGGGGAAAGTTTGTTTGAAATCTTAAGTCATAAAGGAAGAGTCGATGCGCTACAATTTAGTATTGATGGTAACTATTTGGTTAGTAAAAGCAAAAGTTCAATTAAAGTATGGGATACTTCTACAGGAGTATGTGTAAATGATGAAATAAGGGTCGGTATTGGTTTCAACTGTTTTGCAATGAGTCCGCAAACAACTTATATTGCGACTTCCAGCATGGATGTGCAAAATAAAGTTCCCAACAAAGAGAATCGCCTTGTTGATTATTTGTTCTTGTGGAAATTTAATTCTTTGAATAAATCTCTGAGGAGTGAGAAAAGCCGACTTCCCAAATGGAAACTTTCTCCCGATGAGAAACGTAAGTATTATTTAGAATAAATATATGGCCGAAAAATCCATATAAGTTATTGTCTAGAAGACGATTTTGAGTTGCGAAACCTATGATTCGTTCTAAATAAAGAGGGGGCACTTCATTCTGTGAAGCACGCCCTAATACGTAGTGATTATTCAATAATGCTGACGATAGTCAGACAGAATCCGTTGGGTCTAACAATTCTTTCACAGCAGTAACAGGGTCACCCGAAATAAGACTCATGGCGAACAATCCTAACTTAATCCAATGTTTCGGTTTCATAAGCGTTTTGATTTATTTATTGTTTTTGTTATAGAAATATGCTGTACCTTTTCCAACGAGGCGGCTAACAGTTCGAACATTAGACAGAACATTATATGTTCTACGGCTAAGGGATTCGCCTATGATGGGCACTTGACGAGTCGCTTCAGCTGCTGAACTGATACTTCTATCCCCATAATCAGTGAGAGTACTTCCAAACTCTTGGTGTCCTATTCCCGATAGGAACTCTCCAGAAGCGGTTCCAATGGTCGCACCTTTAAGTCCGTCGCCAAACTTATGCATAGCGTTAGTGATTTTTTTAAATGTGTTCATAATTTTAGCATGTGTATTGGTTGTTTTGAATGTAATTGTTAATGCCTGTCCTATAGCCATTAATCCAGCTACTGAGCAGCTTGATTTCCTGATCAGAATAGCCAAAGTTTGCCATGGCCGTACTTAATGGGAGTGTGAGGCTATATGCGTTTAAGCCAAATTTTAAAGCCAATTCACCAATATAAGCATTGGCTTTATTGCACCATCCCTGCTTTGCAGCATCAACGGCCATTCTCAGTAAACGACTTCTGTCTATAGTCCACACAAGGCCATCAAGGATCAGATAATTGTCCTGAGCCACAGTATAACACTCTTTGGCGGTAGAAAACCAACCAGAAGTGGCTCTCATTAATTGATTCCAGAACTTGGACGAGTTTCTTGTCTGTATCATAACGACCTCCTTTTTTTGTTTTGTTTATTATTACGAGCAGTATAATCAGCAAGTTATATCATGGAAGATTGTTAAAAACGCAAATATTGATGACAATCTTTTTTTCAGCCGTAAAAAAGATGAGATGAAAGGAGTGTTGATAGATTTGTTTCAATATTGTCTCTTAATAAGCGAATAGAGTTAATTCACAAAGTATTCACCTTTTAAATAATTATGTTATGCTGATAACGTCAACTTATCTAACTTGGCTGGCTCTTTATGGTGCTCGCTGCGCATACATGTCATATAAAACATGTAAATAAATGGAAGAATAACTTGTAAGTATATTAAAGGCTTTACAAGCATTTTATTCTAAGAGTAGTTAATTAAAATTAAAAAACGCCTATAGTTATGAACAAAAGATTATTAATACAAACAAATATGCATTTTTTTGCGTAAATTCGCGGCAAAAAGAATAAAAAGTCAAAAACAACCCCAATGATGACTCCATTCATATTTGCACAGTTACTAAAGGATCCCAATAGGCAAGAGGAGTGCTTTAAACGCTTCATAGAGAAAAATAGAAGCAAGTTTGATGAGACTATATCAATCCGCTTCTCTACTAAAAAGTATGAAGAGGTTGATGTTAGTGCCTTCTTCTATAAGGATTTTAAAGAGTTTGTAATTAAAGATTTGTCACAGGTCGACAGGATGTACTATTTGACAAGTGGGTATATGATTTGTCAGAAAGGAGAGTCAAGAAGATTCGTTCAGAAGTAAATAAAGAATTGGCGAAAAATTTGACTTTGAAAGGAGGGGCTTCAAACTGGGGCTTGGCATGTGAAATCGTTTACAAAGAGTATCGGAATATTTTTAAAGAAGTTGTTTCTTATAATTATAAAGATGACAAATACAAAGGATGTAAAGATGAAATAGAAGCAATTCTTTTTCAGAGGTTTTTTCTTTCTAGGGTAAACCCTGGCCCCATAGAATCTATCGAAAACTATGAAGGCTGGTTACGAGCATGCTTACGAAATCTTGCCAACAGGGACAGACCCAAGGTTGATGAAGAGTTAGGCGTTAGAGATGGTACTATTATTTCTTTTGATTCGGTTCAGACGAATTCCACCATAGCTAAAACTAATTCCTCCGAGAGCTCTATTGAAGATGATTCAGACAGTCCAGCTCAACCCTCGGATATTTCTACGGCAGATGAGGATTCTACTTTGAAGGAAAAAGACAATGAAATCCAAATTATTGACGATTCAGGAGACTCTCGTCATGTCGATAGTGCTATTGTGTTGTTGGAGAGTTTTTTGCAACTTTTGACAAACCCCAAGCATATAGAAATAATACGTGCAATTAAGCTTGAAGGCGTTCCTGTGGAGACTTTGGCAGAAGATTGGGGTTGCACAAATGCCGCCATTTACAACATGATGAATGAAGCGATGACAGCTCTTGTAAGGGTCGCTCTCCCTGTTATCAGGAAGCGAAATTTCAAGAAATATAAAAAATGTCAATTATATTTCAAGGAGAATCCTAAAGACAAAATTTATTCTGATTATGAAGAATCAATATTAAAAGAGTTTTTTGAAGACGGTAGAACGGTCGAAGAATTAGCAGTAGAGCATCGTAAGTTGCCTTCTATTATGGCTGCAAATTTGCGTAAGGCTTTAGATAAAATGTATAAAGTCGTTCAAACTTTAGAACCAGAAGAGTATCTTTCTAAGGACGAAGAGTTGGGAATTAAGAAGTTAATCGACTTTCCGTATTGGGAATAAAAAAAAGAATTAAGCGATGAATAATATAGTTACAAAAGAAAATATCATTGATTTCCTGAATGGGAATCTTTCAGTACAAGACACAATAGATGTCTTGGAGACAATGGCATTTGATTCTTCTCTGGAAGAACATGTGATATCAACCCAGCGCATGAATTATGCGAGACAAATAGATGCAGATTATGGAAGTTTTTTGCCAATCAGTAAGATGGCAGCGGATGACGGGGAGAATCTATGTGATTTTCAATGTGAGTCCTATTTGTTAAAAAAACATGGGAAAGAGATTTCTGATAGTTCCTTAGTTGAAGAAGCAAAAAGCAACTATTGGCTAAGAAGTATGGGCACACCTCTTTATAATATTGGTAAACTATTAGAATCAAATGGCTTGTTAGTTAATAGAGTCTATGATGCAGATGTAAACAAACTATGCGAAGCCCTAGAAGAATATGATATTATAGTTGTGGTAAACGGATTCAGGTTGTCAGGTAACGAAGAAGATCCTTTCTCTGAGGATAATCCTAATCATGCAGTTGTTGTTGTCTCAATAGATAAGGTCGCTAACGAGATTGTTCTATATAACCCGGCAACAGGAAATGAGAAGGATGTTTATTCTCTAACAGCATTTGAAGAAGCGTGGAATGAGTCAAAAAATTATGTGGTTTTGATACGTGAAAAAGAGTATGAGAATGAATATAATCCTCGCCCAATTGATGTAAGTGATGTGTCATTAACGCCGGATCTTTTAGAACTGATTGACACCATTGCTGAGAATGCGCATAATGTATGGGCTGAAGAGAAATTGCGGAAAAATCCAGGTTTAAAGTATGCACCATTAGATAAAGACGGGCATGAAGTTAAAGGATGTAATCACTTCTTCCGTCCTTATACAGAACTTCCAGAGGAAGATAAAAAGCCAGATGTAGACATGGCAGTTAATACTATTAAACTGCTGAAACGCCTTGGCTACCGTATTGTTAATGTGAACAAACTTAATAGGTGTCCAGATTGTGGTGAACCGATTGAAATGCATCATTTGTTTTGTTCCCATTGTGGAAAGAAGTTAAGTTGGGAAGATTTTAAATAAGGTCTAAATTATATTTAAGAAATGGAAGAGCATTTTGTGTCTCTTCCATTTTTTTTTGTAGCGTAATGAGTGTTTCTTTTCGTTTTTGTACTTTTGATATATGAGAATCAAAAAAAACGAAGAGTATGGAATTCCAAGAGTATTGTCCGAATCCTGTTGACACATCGGGTGTTGAGTTGCCCATTGAGTTGCATTCGTTGGTGGAGCAGATGGCAAGAAATGTTCATGATGTCTGGG
>Ga0326513_10001577_pt1 | contig 17601 bp, 22 predicted proteins | sample 2_2465_0518_D_FD_203654 | JGI IMG/M metagenome (GOLD analysis project Ga0326513, IMG submission 203654) | Bovine rumen microbial communities from UC Davis, California, United States - 2_2465_0518 | ecosystem: Host-associated > Mammals > Digestive system > Stomach > Rumen | place: USA... | reverse complement strand
TGTATTCCCGGAAGGCCGATGACGTCCGGCATGCCTTCAGGATCGTAGCCGTTATACTGGACAGACCGCCGGCATTCATAGCCGTAGCCCTTCAGGATATTCGCAAGCTGTAACTCTCCGTTCTTTCCCTTTCGCTTTCCGTTCGTCATTCGTCCGCCTTTCCGCATATATCGCAGTCACCCGGGCAGAAATCCCCGTCGCATTTCTCCGGCTTGTATGCCCATTTGCTAACGCTCATTTTACTCCCTCCATTTTTATTTGGTTTTTTAATGGTTCATCATCTTTCTTTTCTTTTGGGCTATGCCATAATTCTTTATACAAGTCTATTTTTTCTATCGCCTCTACATTGAACGCTCCACACGCTGGATAATATAACCTCCAGTCTGTCGCTTCTGAGTTGGATATTCCGTACACTTCGCATTTATAATAGTTTTTCCCTCTCCAACCATATTTTTTCAAGTGGCAACACTGTTTGCATGTTTTGCCGTTTTTTAATTCTCCAAAATGAATTAGCATAGCAAGTATCTTTCGCGGCTTGTGTGATTTGGGTACGTCCTTTATATGCTCTTTCACTTTTGCCCCTCCGTCATGTAATGCAGTTCGCATAACTTAATCGCTGTTTTTGTTAGTTCGGGATTGCCTTTTATCCAGCCATTACGATTCATCATCACGACATATTGTAAGGGTATTGCCGCAAGGTTTTCTATGTTAAAATTCTCATGGTCTCCATCAAGAAAAATTACTTGATGTTTCGGCGGTAACTTTCCATGATGTTGCTCCCACACCCATACATGTTTAGGACGCCAGTTTTCTTTGTATGACCGTCTGTCTTTTTTCGTTCCTGTTGCTTTGTCGTCAACTTTAATCATCGTGTACCCTCCGTACCGATGTTCAGACCCTATCGGCACTCTTGACCTTTCTGCCACGTTGTTGAACTTCTGAACATCGTCTACCAGTAACCCCATGCGCTGAACTTTTGCCTTTAGTGCATAGTATTTAATTTCGGAAAACCTTTCACAAAACTTACGGTGTAATTCTTTCATCGGCATTTTGTTTCGGTTTACACGCAGGAAGTGTTCTTCCTCCTGCGTGTATTCCCTCTGCTTGATTCCAAAGTTAATGCCAAGTTTTCTCCGCTTTTGGTCAATGGCAAATTCTGAAACTTCTGCATTAAACTTTTCATTGAAAGCATCTTTTAATGCTTTCGCTGTCATGTCCCGCCCATGTTTGGCAATCCATTGTTCCTGTTCGTTTGTGTACTGATGATGTCTCATTCTCCCACCACACGGTCAATACGGTCATGCCTTGCTGACATTTTATCTGCTCTGAGTATAATGTCAGCGTTATTGATAACCTGTTTTGCTAACTTGGCAACGTTTTTCGCTTGGTCGAAAACCAGCGCTCTTGTCTCCGCTGTTAAATGCTCATCTGTGCATTTTTCAATCTGTTTCCCTAATACGTCCTGCATTTCAATAAGTGTAATCATGTTTTTCTCCTCCTTTGTGTTTACACGTGTTTACGTTTTGCGTGTCGCCCCCTAAAACGGAATATCGTCATCGGCCTGTCTGAAGCCTTCGACCTGCTCGCCCTGTTCCGGCTTTGTTTGCTGTGGCGCGCTGTCCAGGAATTCAACAAAGTTCGCAACGACGTCTGTCGTGTAGACTTTCCGGCCTTCTTTATCTGTATAACTTCCGGTCTGTATCCTTCCGTTGATAGCGACTTTACGCCCCTTCGCAAGATAGCGTTCGCAATTCTCGGCTTGTTTGCCGAACACGACTATGTTCGGAAAATCTGTCTGTTTTTCTCCGCCTTCTTTTGCCGGCCTGTCGATCGCGATGCTGAAGCGTGCGACCGCCATTTGCGTTGATGTGTATCTGACTTCGGGATCACGTGTCAGTCTGCCAATAAGTGATACAGTATTCATTCTCTTTCCTCCTGTTCTCTTTTTGTTGCTTCCAGTCTTTTCAGACAATTCGCATATTCGTTTTCTGTGAAATCTTCCAGCTTCTTATGCTCATAAACGTCGCAGATCGTGGCCACGTTCAGACCGTAACTTTCAATCAAGTCATGAAGCGTTTTCGCTGTGGTCTTGCTTATCTTCTTTTCAGCGACCTTGTCATGCTTCTCCGGATCGTCCCCGGTTGCGACCATGAACGTGTTAGCAAGGTAATATTTAAGGCTTCCGGTATATGCCTTATATATCCCTTTGTCACCTTTATCCATTCCGTCACCGAACACGTTAGAATGTTCTGAAAATCCTGTATCGATATCTGTCAGCGTATAGCGCACATCTGCCACCCTGCCGAATGGCTGTTTCGCTGTGCCTTCATACATCTTCACTTCAGCCACACTGGCAGTCAGTTCAAGACCGCATTCAGCGAATAAATCTGTGAACAGTTCCTTGTATTGCGCCTCTGAAAAGTACGAATACTTGTCGAACGTGTTCGCACCCTTGCGCTGCAGAATACCTTTTTCCTTCAGGACTTTTCTGACAGCGTTCTTTTTCTGTGCCAACTTGGCTTTGAGTTCAAACTCTTCTTTCTTGTATTCCTCCATGTTTACCTCCCTTATAAGTTTTGATCATAAAATTCTTCGAAGCTCGTTCCCATCATCTCCATGATGTCATCATGCTTCATATACGGGTACATTTCTTTGATGTTCTTATATATGCTCCAGAACATTCCAAACATGATATTCATGTCCCCTTCGCAGTAATCGATGCCGGTGTCTTCAATCCACTCACCACAGGCCTTGCAACGGATAGCATCTTCTATGTCATAACTTCCGCAGTTGGAGCATCTGACAATCTCCTGCGATGCTCCGCGCTGGATTCCCGGAATGCTTTCAAGCACTGTTTCTGTTTCCGTCGTGCCTTCCGTGATCGCTCCGCAATCTGTACAGTAATACATTTGATGCTCCCTTCCTAAAATCGTTCAAACCACACCTTGTCGCCGCACTCCCTACGGATCACAAAGTCAAGGTTTCCCATATTAGCCGGCTTAAAAAAAGGACAGTTGATGCTCCCACAAAACCCGAGCTTGTTATACTTTACAAATGCCGTGTCCTTCAAGCCCTTGCATTCGTTGCGCTTAGTGTGGAATAGTCCGCAGTTTATGGCCCGCTCTGCCCAGCCTTCTTTCAGTTTCATTGATGTTCCTCCCTTATACTGTACTTGGCATATCTTACATGCTCCCCGTATCTGTTCTTCGTGCTCAATGTTTCGCTTACTATGTCGAAGCCTTCATCTTTCAGGTCTGCTATCCTTGCTGACAGCCTCGCAACACCTAAATCAGCGAATGCCTGCATCGTTGTGATGCTCCCGAAGCGGCGCATGTAATCAAGCACCCTTTCAGTTTGTTTCATTTTTTCAACCTCCTTATCTCCGCAACTTCCCCTTCCATTCCTGGAATCACACTGATATCACCTGAACGTCTTACGGCTTCAGGCATCATCGTGCTATCGACAACGAATTCGATGATCGCTCCGTGCCGGTCACGTGTGTGGCCCTGCACTGTGTCGCAGTCTGCCTTTTGGTCCGCAAGTACGGCTGTGAATTCTTTTCCTGTGTCCAGTGTGATGATGTACCGCGTGCCGATCTGTGACCCGTAGGCACTGCCGAGTGCGACACAGTAGTCACCATTGAAGCGCCGACAGCCGTGTCTGTCCGTCCACGCTTCCGTCTGCAGTTCGTACTGAGGCGATGACGTATCCGTCAATGCTCTGTAATCTTCCCAGCACTTGAACGCTCCGCCGTCAACGCTCCATGTCATAGCGCTGACCGTTATCATTGAAGCAAGTATCAGCTTCCCTGTTATCGCAGAAATCAAAACCACTCAACTCCCATGAATAGAACGAATAAGATCGTTGCGCCTAAAACTTTCAATGTTCCGATAATGTTCTTCTTTGTCATTTTCTCTTCCCTACTCCCGCCGCCTTCTGCGGCCGCCTGATGTGTTTGTTAGGATAGTTGGATACTTGTCTTCAAGTGCAGTAACATGTTGACAAAAACAAAAGGTAAGTGTAATTTATTGTTATTTTTTAGTATTAGCTTCTTTATCAAGCGGCCGGAGAAAACGGCGGAAGATATCCCCTTTCTGTTTATAGCCCTACTGGCTCAACTTCGCCTTGCTTCAGCTTCTTGTAAAACAGTTCGCACGCTTCATGCTTCAGGTGCGTGATGCCAAGTTCTGAATACTTGCATGCCACACGCTTCTTCCTGCCGTCTGTCTGCACGTCATGGAGCGGACAGTTCTCGCATGAGAAGCGGATTCCTTCAGCATGGAATTCATCTGCTACTGTTTCCAATTCTTTCGTTGTGATATAGTATTTGATGACCGCGCAGAAATCGCGCGTCTGACTGAATTCAACTTTGTGCGGATAGTCCGCAAGTTCGCGTATTCGCTTGTTGAATTCGTTTTGGAACGTGACCGCGTCGTCTTCATCAACGACAGCGATCTGCATAAGATCTTCAACCTTCATAAAAAATACAACTCCTTTCCGCTGACTCTGTCAGCACTTGGAATTGTACCCTGCTATACTTTACAATTTTTAACAGTACCCTTTTTCATAATTTTCGGAAGAGTAAGATTTTGTAAAATATAGCGGATACAAATTCCGCCTACACATTCAGCATTTTCGCGATCGCCAGTTCTACGAAATTCGAAAGCGATCTTTTTTCTGCTTTCGCTTCAGCTCTTGCCAGTTCCAAAAGGTCCGGATCAAGAGTGAACGCATATGTTCTTTTTTTCATATCTTTCCCCCTTGTCTAATATTATACTATTATACTATAATGAATACAACTTAAAACGTGTTATTTATGGAGGTTTTTATGAAAAAGTTTTTACCCTTGCTACTGGTTTTTGTTTTGCTCTTCAGCCTGTCCGCCTGCGGTGATGAGCCTGAAGACGATGAAGAATATCTCGATACGGATGCCTGTGTCTTTTGGGATGTTGAAACGCCTGTCGTTGGAGATCACATAATAATCGTCGAACACGCTGACAGTTTTGAATGCACTCCTGAAGCGCTGGCTAAATGGTACAAGCAAGACGTGAAAGCCAACGGCTACAAGTACGGCCTTGTTCTTTACGATGACGCTGAAGGCCTCGGCGTTCATGCTGCGAATAACGTTATCACCACCGAAGCGGTCATCGAGAACAATTCTTTCGTCGATATGACGGACAAATCCGTCGTTTACGCCTACAAGAACGGCAAATTGGAAAAGCAATGATGTGAAAACGTTGGAATTTCAACGTTCAAAGGCTGAAACGCTCTAATTTTCGATTTAAGCGACTTTTTTTGACTTTAGGATATATATATCCTTGAAAAACGGGCTCATTTGCCCGCTTTTCTTTTTCCTGCCCAAAAACGCAAAAAAGGCAGGACCGAAGTCCTGCCATTTCTGCGTGCATAAGCAAATCTATGTTAGGAGGTAAACCATGAAGCGCCCCCGCGAATGGGAAGCGCGGAGGCTCTTATTCATCATCTGCACCAATCAACTGACTGAACACCTGATGCAGTCCAGTTGATGCCAGTCCCGTGACCATACCTGCAGCGATATGCTCAAGGTTGATATCCCAGCCGGCGATGCAACCGAGTACGGCCCCGAGTATCATCAGTGTCAGCGGAATCCACTTATTATCAGTCGGCGCGAATTTCTTCAGGACAAAACCCACGCATAAGCAGATGACCATCACGATCGGGATATATAAATCCACTATGAATTCTAAATCCATTATATTCACCTATTCAATTAACCCTTTCTGGCGATGCCGGAAGCGTAAGTATCCAGCTCTTCGTCCTTTACTCTTTCAAATTTTTCTATCAATTCATATCGGCTTTTTATGGTGCTGTTACCGCCAAGTCTGCGATATGAATTATATAACTGCTCAAGATTAAGCGCTTCATCATAACCGACGACACCGCGGAAGTATATTTCTTCAACGCGTGGATATAGTTGTATCTGCAGCAGGGACAGAAGAGCCTCCTGCTCCGCTGATTTTTTCTTTTTTTTGGAAGCAATAAGGAATTTGAAAAACTCCCAGAAGCCCATGCTCCCGAATATCGTCAATATGAATTTTAGTGCCATCTCGAATGTCATTTTTTTAGCCTTTCTTTATTTCAGTTTCTTTAAGTATTCAGTCTTCCCGTCTCCTGACACCCTTCTTATCCATCCCTTGACTGCAGGGAAGTATAACCAATCACCGGACCTCTTCGTCGACGTGATCTTCGTGCCTTTCTTTATCTGTCCGGCGATCGCCGTTGATGCTCCTGCGCCCTTGCGGACGTTCATCGGATACATGGCCTTGTATGTATGCTCGAACGGCTCGAAGCCGGTCAGCACGCTTCCGGCGATATAAAGACCTTTGTATTTGCCGGACTTGATTTTGTACCATCCAGCATCATCGCCGGTCACTTTCAGCTTCGTCGCGCGTTTCACCACGGCCTTGACGCCGTATCTCATGCCCGGACCTTTTCTGATATTGGCTGCAGCAGTATCCACGTACATGATTTCAGTCTTTGTCGCCTTTCCCTTTTTAGGCTTCACTGCTTTGCCTCCGGGGTAATCTGACGGATCTATGAATATCCAGTTACATTTATTCGCCCGAAGATATTCCGCCAGCGTTCCATCTTTCTGACAGTAGTCTGAAGAACTGTACGGATCAGACACGTATATCTTCCCGGAAGATGTCAGCTTGTATATGTCGAAATAGTGCCCGGAAGATGTCCACCTTGATGTCCCCGCAAGAGCGACCAGCCACATCCCTTTCTTCAGGCATTCCCTGACTTCAGCATCTGAATAAGTTTTCTTGAACTTGATGCCGTAGTGCTTCAGTGTCTTGGTGATGCCGTCCCATGTCGAGCCGGCTCCAGGAATCAGATATCCGTGCTTCTTCATATAGTCCCACACCTTCGCCGGCGTGATGTTTTTCTGAAGCAGTGGACTGACTAAATTCGCGATCGCTGTCGGACCGCATCCGCCTGCGCCAAGTGTCATGCTCCCGACTGACTTATATCTCCAGCGCTTGTCAGTCTGTTTCCAAAAATAAGGCTTTATGCTCATCCTTTCGCCTCCTCTTCACTGTCCTCGACTTCGTCAAGGCTTATCATGTGACAGTCGATCATGTGGTCTGTCATCTCAGTCGAGATGTCCTCGACTTCATGTTCGAATATGTTCTTTTTTTTCTTCATCTTTTCCGCCTCCCTTTAGGCTGTTCTGTGCCATCTATTGACAGCTATGTACGGTGGCATGTTTGCTCCTGTGGTGTTGCCGCTCGTTCCTGCATAATCCGTGTTATGCGCCGGCAAGTCATGCGTATGGGTTTCGCTCAATGCGGCATTCGTTGATGTTCCTGTTCCGCCTTTATACAATGCCATGTAGTTACTGCTTCCGCCATACACAGACCTGTTCGCTATGTCGTGAGTATGCGCTCCGCCTGTGATGCCAGCAGTAACCTTTGCTACACTGTGCCTGTGATATGGAACTATAGCATCAGCCGAGCCACCTGTTGAGCCTGCGGTGTACCCTGTTCCTGCTGATACGTGGAACTTACCTGCGGCTTCCAATACCCATGTACCGCCCCACGCAGTATTCGGATTGAATGCTGTGTCAGACGTTTCGTAGTAAGAGCCCACGGGATAAAATATGTTTAATACGCCCGAGACATCGAGTTTGTCAGCAAGCACGTTACCGGAGCCGTCTGTTATGTCTCCCGCCGCCTCGACGTTTCCGCTCCAGTCGACAGTTAGTGCGTTCTTGCGTATTGGGTTATCGTCCTCGTATTTTCCGCAACCGATAATGAATGCGGACGTAGTATCTGTGACATTCAGCTTCCCGATAGCTGTCTGATACGCTCCCTGCGCTTCGGTTTCGAATCCTCCAGCGTGCGAGCCAGCACCTCTTGCTACCGTACTAACTCCTTCAGCGTGCGAATTATTACCAATCGCTCTCGCACCCCGACCCTCACCATGTGCCACGTTTCCGCTTGCAATTGACGTGCCTTCTGCATGAGAGCCGTGTCCACTGGCTACAGCGTATCCGTCGTCGTCAATGCCCTGTGCAAAAGAGAAATCCCCTGTGGCTTCCGAAGATTCACCGATGGCAACAGCACCTTCGCCACTTGCTATACAGCCAACTCCCATACTAACGGAGTAATCTCCCGAAGCCTCCGTGCCATCTCCGTGAGCAAGAGACCCGATTCCAGTTTGACCTGCTCTCCTGCCAAAAGTATAGTAAGCGTCTCTTATGTAAGCGTCTGGGTCATCTGGGTCCGGGAATGAGCCGATGCCGATATGTGCGATGGCGTTCGTTGAATCCTTGTAGACAGTCTGTCCGTCTGCGTCTAACGTGGAGTGCGCTCCACTTTCTGCCCCGATGGTCGTTCCGCTTGCGAGGAACTTCGCCAGCACGATTCCGTTTGCGCCGATGATGTACGTTCCTGCGGAAGTATATGTAGAACCTTGACCAGTAGCTATCAGCACTTTATTTCCTCCTGCGTCTGGGATTATCCACAGACCTTCTGAAGTAACTGATAAGTGTGTGGCCACGTAATTATTTAAGCTCTCGTTGATGCTTAATTCGTAGTACGTTGACAGGGCATCAACGGACGGCTCCGGGGCCACGGCATAATGGACACCGCCCACAACGTAGTCGCCGTTACTGTCCTGCACGAAGTATACGTGCGTCGGGTCAAGTGCCGTGTCTGTGGTCAGCGTCATCGTGCCGTGCTTGGTAATCCAGTTCAGCGTCTCTGCTACACTCTGCACCGTTGACAGATTCCCAAGCGCGCGTGATGCGTATTCGCTGGCGTTGTCCGCAGATGATTGTGCATTGTTCGCAGATGCTTGTGCATTGCCGGCCGCCGTCTGTGCAAGCCCCGCATTCGTTAATGCTGTTTGAGCACTGCTCTGTGCACTTGAAGCTGCTTGTGCGGCGGCATTGGCACTACTCTGTGCATTAGCGGCTGCCGTTGCCGCGTTAATAGCTGTTTCCTGCGCACTGGCCGCTTTGACCTGTGCGACGTCTGCCACGCCCTTCGCTTCCACCGCCTTCGTGTCATCTGTCGGAGGTGCGCTGGAATTGCCGACTATCCACGCATTACCACCGCTGACACGAACGAGAACGGAATCACCGACCTTTGCGTTCACAGTCAGTGCGACTGGAGTCTCATCGACGCCCCCAGGAATGTGTACCCATGCAGTCCCCCCGTCGATACGGATGACCTTCGCGTAAGTGTCGTAAGGGATTGATTTTTTCTTTTCTTTTTCGTTTATTGATTGAACGAGATCATTCGATATCTTCTGAAGACTGTCCATATGTCACCTCTTCCTGTGTGCGCGCTCCGTGGCTCATTTCGATGGATTGATTCGATATGTCGAATACTCCGTCGATGCCCTGTCCCGGATAGTGAAGCCGGACGGTATCACCAACCAGCAAATCCGGGAAGAAGCGCCTTGAATAACTTATCTTGATATAAGAAGACTGCAGTTCTTTCAGCCTGCGTATGGCATATTCACCAATCGATTCGTTGTTGCTCAGGTCGCTTGACGTTTCCTGCTCCCACACTTCACGCCCACGGCTGACCGTTGACAGCGGGCTGGCAGGATCGTCGTCCCTTGCTTCGGCTGAAACATCGTCGCGAATCGCCCTGAAGCAATTAGGACAGTCAAACCAGTTGTGAGCGAATGAAAGCTCCGGCTCGATTGAATCATTGTCAAGCACATCGAATGTCGCTGAAGGCTCTACCGCCTGCGGCGCGATCTCGACAGTCCCGTCTCCGTGCATCCGAAGCCGCCAATTTATGGCGCTTAAAATCTTGTCGGCCATCGTCAGATTCGTGTCGTTCTCTTCGGCGATGACAGACTGTGAAAGTGTTGGCGATTCACTGCTGACTTCCACCGGACACGGACAGACAGATAAAAGCTGTGCGATCACTCTTCCGCCTTCAGCCCCTGCCGGAGCATACCAACCGCGCGGCAAGAGGATGTCATCTGCCGGCTTCAACACCGAATAACATTGAAGAGGATACTCTTTCACGTTGCCATTCAGTTTCACCTCCGGCGATGTTGCCAGCCCTGTGAATATCGCTTCATGCGCTCCGCTGTCTGCCTGCTTGGCATCAAGATATATCCGTATCCAGCGTTCACGCTCCGGATCATACGTCCGGCAGGTGACATCTGCTGAATCTCGAAGTCCAGTCTTTCCCCGTGTCACGCTCCCGGATATGATCTCGAATCGTTCGATGTCGCGCCAAGTCGACGGATCAACGAGCGTCGCGTAATATGTTGATGAAAACCCATTATTCCAGTTCATTCATTTCCTCCATCAGCCGACTGTCGCTGTGCCGACTTCAGCCGTTCCGACTGTTGCTTCTTCCGGCTCCTGCGTCCTTTGCCAGTCTGCCAGCGTCATGCCGTCATATCCTTCCGGATCAACTCGAGTAATGGCAAGACTGAATTCTGACCGGACCACATCTTTTCCCATGTCTCTTGATTCGTTGACCTGAACATCGGCAGCGTAACTTGAGCCGTCTCTTGTTCTGACATGACATATGCCCGGATAGTCCGCAAGCCTCCGAAGAGCTTGGATAGTGTCCTGATCCTGCGTCGTTACAAGTGAGCCTTGAACGCTTCCGGTCCTTGACACGGCCTGATTCCAGTCCCCTGTCACATGACCTCCGAGATACTGCGTCTCCTCGAAATCCTTATCCCATGCAGATGACAGTTCGATATCGTACATGACAGCGGCCTGATTTCCGCCGAAGTCTATGAGATTGAACATCGTCTCGATTGTGTCTCCGTCTTCAGCCGTGTAGTCAGTCCATGCCAGCGTGTTGTCCTCGGTGATGTAATCACCATTCGCAGTCCTGAAAACTATCCTGTGACCGCCCATTTCCCCGAGTGCCGGATACGGGTCCACATAAGTCGTCCCGAATTCTGCCCCCGGATATATCAGTTCCGGTCTGTCCACTGACAGCCGATATATGTCGCAAGTGTCTCCAGCCTCTACTCCGGCCGGAGCGACTGGCGTTATCTTCATGACCTTGAAATTGTTATCAGCCTCTATCGTCGCTGTTGGTATCAGCGCCTGATGTGACCAGCGGACCTCGAAGTCCTGTGTCGCTTCAGCGCTCTGTCCTAATTCATCTGATACAGTGGCGACTATCCTATACTTTGCGCCGTCGTCCAGCGTGCCGATAAGTGCGCTGTCGTCGATAGTTATCTGTGCCTCACCCGTCTGCTGAATGAGTGCCACCGTCTCGCCTTCATGACCGGTAAAATTCCTTTCATCAGGTCTTTCAAGATAGTAGCTTTCAGCACGTTCGATTGCCACCGTCGTGATGCCGGTGTTGCCTGCACCAGTGACTGTAATCGTCAGAGGCATGTCAGCAAGTGCCGTCACCGTCTGAGTCGTTTCTTCTTCTTCGTCTTCAGGAACGACGACAGATGTCAGTGATGTCTGCGTGATCTCCGCTGTCAACGGCTCCGCTATAGCAAGAGCGACCGGAGCGCTCCAATCGTCTGACGTTCTTCCGCTGGCTGATACTACACGCAAGCACAGCAGATATGTTTCTCCAACTGTCCAGCCAACTTCAGCCGCATTGATGTCGATGTGCTGTGCCGTCTCTGTTGTCGCTATGGTGTCCCCGTAAGTGATGCCGGACTGTGACAGCGTGGCCGTGCATATCTCCGCATAAGCCTGTGCCGTTCCGTCCGTGCTGACGTATGCCCATGATGCTGTGACTGTCCCGTCCCCCGGAATGACCGCATCTGACAGGACCAGTGTCGGCACGCTTGGAGCGCTCGCAAGGCTGACCCGTATCGCCTCCGAATATGGCCCGTATAGCAGTTCATCGCCGGAGCCCTTTGCGAGTCTCACACGGACATGCCATTCAACGCCGACGTCAAGGCCGGTGATGTACCACTGCGAAGCGTTGGCGTTCGAGACTGTATAAGTCGCTGGCTGTTCGTTTGACTCCCATGCATAAGGATTCTGCGACCAAGAGATCTCCGCACTGGTCGCTTCTGTCCATGTCCAGTCCCAGTTGACTCGAAGAACGCCTGTTGAATCCGTCGCTGTGACTGCGACATTTTCCGGAGCCTTCGGCACTGCACCGGCTCCCCATGTGATGCCCGATGTCATCAAGGGCTTGCCGTCATAACTCTGAATTGAATAAACAGTAAGCCCTCCCGGGCCTTCCTGCTCTGAGTATGTTCCGACTACCGCCTGCACGCCGAATGCATAAGCGCCTGCCGTGCTCCAGTCCGGAGCCTGCACTGTGGCCGTCGTTTCTCCATGCTCAATGATGCCTACTATCATCGGCTCATCTTCATCGCTCTGATAGTAAACAGCAAGGAAAGAATCCGGCACGCTCGAAGCGTTACTTGCAACGATAGTCGCGCGATGTGTCGCTTCGACCGGCGTCACGCTCGTTATCGTCGGAGATGCAAGGCTTCCAACTTCAGCGATGACCGGTGTCCCCGGAGTAGCCGGCACGCCCGGATCATGTTGCGTGTTCACTCTCACGAATATGACCTGATCGTCTGTCAGTACATCGTCGATGTAGAAGATCGCTTTGTCAGTGCCGTCCTTATACGCCACTGTCATCATGTCCTGCCAACCGGAGCCGTCAGGAACATCCATGCCGGCTCCTGGAGCCGTCACCCATGACTGAACGACCATCTGATTTATTGGCCTTGCAGCCTTCACAGATGATGACCATTCGACTGTGACCTTATATCCTCCGGCTTCTTTTATCGCCGTTGCCTTCGTGTTCGATGTGGCGTTCGTCCTTGCATACACATGCTTGCTATACGTCCAGTCTGAAGAGCCTGCAGGGCCTCTTGCCCTTGCCCTAAACCAACGCGTGTAAGAATCGGTCCCGTTGATATATGTCAGGTCTTCTGTCACAGTCTTCGAGCTGTTCGCTGACCCTGTTCCGGCTTCCCATGTTCCGGACACTCTCGAAGATTTCTGTTTCTGCGAAAAGGCATCCTCGCCTTTTGTCACGTTCGAATTCTTCAGAAGTACCGTCTGCCACTGGACGATTGAAAAGTATCTATTGCTTGAATCAGATGTGGACGTCTCCCAAGAGAATTTCGTCCTGTTTGCCAGTTCATCGCTTAATTCAGCGGATACTTTTGGCGCATGTGGCTTTTTTATCTCGAATTCCTTGACCGCGAAATCGCTCATGGACGGAGCATATCTCGTTTCCCTTCTCGTTCCCGCATGCTTCGCGTAAGGCTCACGCTGTCCGCGTACCTTGAAGCGAATATATCGAAGCGCCTTTTCCGTGTTAGGGATATACCTCGACATGTTCAGCGTGATGGACTTGTTCGTCACCCTCGCACCGCACGACAGGCGCTCCCACTTCTTCATCTGATTCGTTTTGTAATATAACTGCTGACCCCAATCATAGTTTTTGTCGCCGATTTTCCAAGAAAATTTGAATGTGTTGTCTTTCCTTGTAATCGCAAGACCTGTCGGCTTCTTTGACTCTTTGACGACGTATTCACGTCCTCCGATAATTACTTTTGGCATTTTTATACCGTCCTTAACTGCAGTTTTATCTGCCTTGCTAATCTTGCAGCGAATTCTTCCGGATTACTTCCGCCGGATACTGTTATCCGATTATTTATTACATTTCCGCCAAGATTCTGAACGCCTGCTCCGCTTGTAAGCGCTGCAGAGCCTTTCAGTGTTCCGTCATAATTCATGAGATTTCTGACCGCCGGAACGCGCATCGAAGTGACTCTCTTCAGAATGTCAGACTCCGCCTCATCAATCGCCCAAAAAGCGCGCGTCATTCCAGCGCCGATACCTTCCGTGATGCCTTCGCCCAGCGGATACATTACTTTCGCCGGCGAATTACGCTCGAATTTCTTGTCGCCTTTCTTCTTTGTGTATGACGCAATCGTGGACATGGCTCCAGCGATTGCTCCCAAAGGCCCGGCCGCCACCATTCCTGAAGCGATGCCTCGCGTGATGTCACCGCCAAGCGATGTCAGGTCGATATTAAGGCCGCCTTTGACCTTTTCGCTGACCGTGTCAGTCGCGGAATCTATGTCATCCAAAGCGTCCCTATCCTTCAGACCTCTGGCTTCGTTCTCTGTGGCTTTTTTGCCTTTGTCCCTTGCGCCTTTCGCTGTGCTGTCCAGCTTCTTGTTTATCCTTCTTCGGAGCGTTTCGGTCGCGGCTGTGACATTGTCGCCGCCTTTGCGGATTTGCTTGCTTAGGTTGTCATCGACCTTGACGCCGGCTTTCTTCGCGCGCTGGACCATCTTGTCCCACTTTATGAGCGCTTCGACTTCTTTTACACTCTTCGGAACTGCGTACTTGCCGGAGATGATTCCGCTGGCTACCCTATTCGGGATATTGATTCCTGCGTTCGTCGCTCTGCGAAGGATGTCATCGAAGCGGATCGCGCGCTTCATCTCTTTGACTGTCTGCGGAACTTTTATCTTCCCTTGCTGGAAGCCTTTAATCAGCTTATTCGAGAACACATATCCGACATTGCCTGCCGCCTTCTTCAGTCTGTTGAATTCTGTCGATGCATAATAAACAGATTTCCCAGCCTTTACCGACTCGCCTTTTGCCTTCAGTATCTTATTGTTGTACTTGTCTATTTCTTCATCGCAGTTAGCGACAGCCTCCGCCGCATCATCGTATGCCGCCTGTGCCGCCTGCACGTTGGAAGCCAAGCCCTGCACTTCATCTTCATCAGCGCCGGACTTCTTCGCATTCTCATAACGCTCACGCGCATCAGCAAGAGCCCGTTCTTTTTCTTCAAGCGTAGTTTCGGCTGCAAGCCTTGACTTGAACGCATCAGTGATGGCGTCCTGATATGCAGCGACTTCCGCCTCCGTCTTCATGGCGTTTATCTTGTTCTGAATCGCCGTCGTGGATTTGTTCAGGGCATCTTTTTCTTCGTCGTATGTCAGATTAAGTCCTGAGACTTTCTCGTTTAGTTTTTCGACGATGGATTTGATTGTCGCCTTCTGTCCGACGGATTTGTTTTCAACGGCCATCAATTCCTGAAGCCTGTCGTTCAGATGGTCCGTCTCGGAAGCCTCGGCCAGTGCCTGCGCGACGTTTTCCTCTCGGGCTTTTTTACCTTCGTTATAGGCTTTAGTCGCTCCGTGTATCCTGTCCTCATGGACCTTTATCGCAAGCGCCAACGCTCCGAATGCTCCGACTGCTAACTTAGCCGGCCCCGGTATCTTCGCAAGAAGTGACCCGAATTTTCCGGCCACGCCTTCCCCTGCTTTCATCTTTGTAGTGAAGAGGGATAAAGGCTTCAGCAGGCCGCCGATGCCGGTCGATATTCCTCCGACTATCTTCAGAAGCGGATATGCAGCCGCAGTCAGAGCCACGGCCTTTGCTATCATGTCCTTCGTTGCCGGCGACAGTTCATTGAACTTATTCACCAGTTCCGTGATTTTCTTCACGATCTGCGTCACTGTCGGCGCAAGTGTTTCTGCAATCGAGATGCCGGCAGATTCCAGTGTGGACTTCAAGATCGTCAACGAACCCTTCGTGTTGTCCAGCATCGTGTCGGCCATGCTCTTCGCCGCGCCGTCTGCCTTTCCAAGTGCATCTTCCAGTTTCTTGATGTCCTTCGGGCTGGCGTTCATCAATGCCAGGAAGCCGTTCATCGCATTCTGCCCGACTAAAGTCTTCGCCGCTGTCGTCTGTTCAGACTCAGACAGACCGCTAAAGGCTTTCCGTGTGTCCTGAATGATGTCGCTCCACTTCCGCATGGAGCCGTCTGCCTTCGTGGTCTTTATCGTTACATCGCCGATTTTCTTTCCGGATATGGTGAAATCCTTCGTCAGCGATGACATTATCCTTCGAAGCGCTGTTCCGGACTGTGATGACTTGATGCCAGCGTTGGCCATGAGCCCTATCGATTCGGCCACATCTTCAACGCTATAGCCTAATGATCCGGCTATCGGTGCGGCGTACTTGAATGTCTCACCCATCATCGACACGTTCGTGTTGGCGTTCGATGATGCCGCCGCAAGCACGTCAGCGAAGTGTCCAGAATCAGCCGCATGCAACCCGAAGGCTGTCAGCGCATCCGTCACGATGTCGGAAGTCGTCGCAAGGTCCTCACCTGAAGCCGCCGCCAAGTTCATGACGCCTTCAATGCCGCCTATCATGTCCTTCGACTTCCAGCCGGCCATCGCCATGTAATTCATAGCCTCCGCCGCTTCAGTAGCACTGAACTTTGTTGTGGCTCCCATCTGCTTTGCTTTATTTCTCAAAGCCTGCAGTTCATCGCCGCTCGCTCCGGATACGGCTGCGACCTTCGACATGCCTTCATCAAAGTCCATGCCGACCTTCAGCGCTATGCCTGCGACACCTGCAGCTGCAAGTGACAGATACTTCATCTTGCCGGCCGCCTTAGTCACGCTGTTTCCGAAGTTCGTCATGTTAGTGGACAGTTTGCCCAGCCGTGACTGACTGGCCATCCACTCCATCTGTTCTTTCTTTAGTTGCTCGACCTTGATTTTCGCAAGTTCTGCCTCGCGCTCCAGTTTTCTGTATGCAGCGGAAGAACGGTCGACTCCTGAAGCCTGTGCCTGTGCCAACGCCTTATTCAGTTGCTGTTGCTTCAGCTCCGCTTCTTTGACGTTCTTCGCCAAGAGCTGTGTCTTCTGCGATGCAAGCGCCACGCTCTTCGGATTCATACGCATAAGCGTGTTGATGCCCCGAAGTTCGCTCTGTGCTTTTCTCGCCTCGCCATTCAGTTTCCGGAACGCTTGGTCAAGTTTTGTCGTTCGTGCATCGAAATCGATCTCGATGCCTTTAATCATTACCATGCAAATCTATCCTTTCGCGAACGCGTCAAAATCTTCCTGCGTGGCATCACGCGTGAAGCCGTTCGCGTCTTTTGCTCTTTCGTTGAATATGTCGAAGACCATGCCGACAGTCAGCCGGTCAAGGTCTCCGATGTTTATCCCTGCCTGAATACAACGCAAATGGAAGAGCCCCGTGTTTAGGACTCTTCCGTCATTACGTTTTTTCCTTCACCTTCGTTCGCCGTTTCTTCCCCTTCAACTGTGGCGATGTTCTCTGCCCACATCTCGAGAATTATTTCTGAAAGTTCGAGCGCGAACTTCGGCGAGAATTTTTCAAGCCATTTTTCGACTGTTTTGTCCGGGCATCCTGCCGCTACCCATGCCAAATTTTCCACGATCTCCAAGTCCTGCGGATTCGTCATCGCAAGAAGAAGATCCTGCTGGAACTTGGCTCTGTAAAGTCTCGGTGTTGCCGCTGACATCTTGAACGTGATTTCTTTTCCGTCTTCGATTACAGTCTTTTCAATCATGTGATTACCTCCCCTGCCTGTGCATCAATTACTGAGTAGCGAATGTTGGCTCATACACGGTTGTATACCATGCATTGTAAGCCGTCGTAGCTGTCTCTTCGCCGGTTGATATCTTAGTATCTCTTGTATCCGGTCTTGGCATCGCTGTGAATTCGATCTCTGTGGTCTGTGGCTCTGCTCCGCCGTCTCCCATCGTCTCGCCTTCGAGTGTCGGTGTTGACGCCTTGCAGTAGTAGAGGCAATGTCTGATTGCACTCTGATCGCCTGTGAA
>Ga0326513_10001574_pt1 | contig 17629 bp, 20 predicted proteins | sample 2_2465_0518_D_FD_203654 | JGI IMG/M metagenome (GOLD analysis project Ga0326513, IMG submission 203654) | Bovine rumen microbial communities from UC Davis, California, United States - 2_2465_0518 | ecosystem: Host-associated > Mammals > Digestive system > Stomach > Rumen | place: USA... | reverse complement strand
CATTGTTATTATGTTAATCAAAGGAGGCATGTGCTATGTATAAAATGATCGCAACTGTATTTTCTGAAACGGGGCAAGATAATATGCCTCTCTCTCCTACAACCACTGTGGTCAAGGGCGACAAAAGCGAAGTGATGAGTGCTGTGAGTACCGTCCTTACAAACAGCCTGTCAGACAGCATGGGTAGGGGTAATGTATCTATAAACATCAGAAAGGAGTAAAACATGATCAATCTTGAGGAATTAAAGCCTATTCTTCAACCTTTGCTTGATGGTCGTGATGACTCTGCTTCCGTTATTGAGTCAATACAGGCTATAGACAAAGATGTTGATGTGGATCAGGCAAAGATCGATGAAATCAACAAATCATGGAATGACAGATACCTTGCCGCTTTCTTTGGAAATAAGAAAGCAGAAGTTCTGTCAGACGGATCTGGGGTGACCATTGAAGATGTTGGTGCCTCTGAAATCCAGTCACCTGCAGAAGAAGAAGCATCTGACCCTGCAGAGAGCATTAGTTTACAGGACATCATAACAGACTTCACAGAAAAAGAAGCATCTGACGATGATGAAGAAAAGAAAGGAGAATGAGTATGTATAAGCCAACTTCCGTTGCACTTCAACAGTCTGACTACGACATACTGAACGCCATCAGAAATGAAATCGGTGGAATGTTCCGTGCACAGACTCCCCTTGTTAAAACAGAGGGTGACAAAGTTGCATATGGTAATGTCGTTATGGGTTCTGGTGAGTTTATCAACCAGTTCACCGGTCAGTTTAACAAAATCATTGACACATGGGTTCGTGTACGTTCGTACAAGAACAAACTTGGTCGTTTTAAGAAAGGTCCTATTGGTGACTTTGGTGAAATGATTGAGAACATGTATGTGGGATTCCTCAAGCCTGAGGGCTTCACCCCTGACCCGTCATCTCCCGGTGATGTGTACGCGGTAAAGGACCCTGACTACTACACAACATATCACCCTGTCAACAGCCGTATTGTATTCCGTGAGAGAATCAATGAGGATCAGCTGAGTCTTGCATTCAAGACAGAGGGTGGATTTGGTAATCTTCGTGATACCATCGTACAGCGTCTTTATGACTCTGCTGAGAAGTATGAGTGGATACTGATGAAGTGGGTACTTGCAAGAGCATATCTTGACAATCCGAGTGCACACCGCCTCATCCCTACGCTGAACGCTGCAAACAGTGACGCTGCACTGACTATCATGAAAGAGGTATCTCTTGACATGACAGCCCTTGCAACTGATCTCAACATCTACGGCGTTGAAAACCACACACCGATTGATGAACAGGTGTTCTTCACTACAAACCACAGCACAGCTGTTATAAATGTCAACTCACTCGCTGCGGCTTACAATCTTGAGTTCAAGCAGTTCATGTCTCAACGCGAGAACATCAACACCTTTGGCTTCACTTCTCTTGAACTTACCGGTCTGTATGCTATCCTTGATGAAATGGTAGCAAACAAAGACATTCCGGGATACACTAAGTTCACAGAGGCAGAACTTGAATCTCTGTCGCATGTACAGGGCGCAATCCTTGATCAGGACTTCTTCATGATCTTTGACCGCCTGTATGCAACTGATTCAAAGTATGATGAGTTGCACCGCAACCGCCTGTTGTTCTTACACACATGGCACATCTACTCCTACAACGAGTTTGCAAACGCAATCTTCTTCACGGATGAACAGCCGGGAATTGAGATTGACAGCACAGCGTCTGTTGCAGTTGCAGGCACGACTGAAATTGACGCAAGCGTTGTTCCGTCTGATGCAACAATCACATGGTCTTCCAGTGATGCAACTGTTGCAACCGTTGAAGACGGCGTTGTGACTGGTGTGGGAGCCGGTACAGCAACAATCACCGCATCCATCACCGCTTATGGTCAGACCTACACTGACACATGCACTGTGACGGTGACTCAGTGATAACCCCCAACAATGCCCACCACTCACTACGGGTGGTGGGTCTTTTTAATAAAAGGAGAAAAGTATGGCTAAGTCAATAAGTAAACATGAATACTATCTGATAATCCAAAACAGTGACATCTACAACCACTTCTTTGACAGAATGGTGAGAATCGTACTTTCTCAAATCGGATACAAAGGACTCACCGCAACCATGGACAGACGCACCATGGAACTCAACTTGTTAAGAAATGGATCTGTCGCAATTGGTCGTCCGAAAGGATGTAATTTTTGGGTGTCAGTTCCCTATACATCTCTTGGATATCTTGATATCTATAACTATCCAACAGACATCAGAGGATACGGAAAATCAACTGTTGTCAGAGGCACAGCCGGTCTTCCTGCACCATCCACTGTCAACATTGAGTTTGATGAGTGGGAAATCATTTATGACAATCCATCACTCAAACCCATGTTGCCTACAATCAAGTTCTATGCTAAACTTATGTATGAGACATACCAGACATTGAGAAGCAATCTCAGACAGCAGAGAACACCTTACATTGTACTGACAGACTCTGACACCAAACTTTCATATGAGAACATCATGATGAAGATTGATGGATTTGAGAATGTGTTGACCTTGAAAAAGGGAACATTTGACCCGGAAAGTATTACAACACTTGATACAAAGGTTGACTTCAAGGGCATTGAGATGATGGATCTGTTTGACCGCATTTGGGATATGTTTCAGGCTGACTTTGGAATGAATCCCAAGAACGACAAAAGGGAGCGCATGAACAATGCAGAAGTCACAAACGACATGGGAGAGGCTAAAGTAGGACAGGACATCAGGCTCATTCAGAGAAATGAAGCACTGAACAAGTTGAATGAACTTCATGACTTTGCTTCTTACAACGGCGGAACCCCTCTTGAGGCGTACATGATGACAGACTTGCGTGACCTTGCAAGGTCTAACATGTCAGACTATATGGCAGTGACAGACGCACTCAGCAAGCCTGACATCTTTGATGAGTGAAAGGAGAATAGATATGTCTAACCTTACAACACCACTCTACAAAATATTAAGAAGCAACACACATGACTATGACCTCAACACACTTGCAGGTCTGTATAATGCTTCAATGGAAACTGTATTCAACTCAGCACCTTTGAGTACTTTAGATGAAAACATCAGACAAAGATTTGTCACCGGGTTCTCTCTCCACTATTTTGCAAGAGAGATCGGACAAGAGACTATCCCTCTTTGGAAAATCTCTCTTGCAGAAAAAATCTACAACAACAGTGAGTACATCAATGAAATCTTTGCAGACTTAGACAAACAGGTGTTTGCCAACTACAAAGTGCACAGAGGCACACGCGCTGACAACAATGTTGAATCACATGTTGATATCAATGACCGTCTGCACAATGACAGCAGTGCAAAGAAACTCACTGATGATGACAGCGCAACAGAGCTGAACACATCACAGGGTTCAAACGCAAATGCACACAATGAGGCTGTTGTGAACACTGGTGTCAATAATGATGCTATGTCAGATCAGACAGCAGATGACAGCACCAACGCTTCAACAAATGTTGCTGATAACAATGCAACTGACAACAACAACGGGTCTTCTTCCTCTGCTAATTACAACGACAACAGAGCAAATAGTGTGACTGGTGCACTTGATACAACGCAGGGCACTCTGTCTGCAATAAGAAATCCAAATGTTGATGTGTCCGGAATGGGCGTGAGTGCAGTACACAACGCACAGTACAACTATTTGTCAAGTGGTGCACTCTCTGACGGAACAACAATTGCTGACGGCGTAAACAGTGAAACAAATGAGAATGTAAATGCACATCATGATGATAGCAACAATGCAAACAGCAGTGTGTCGCACAATGAGGGTTCACACAGTTCAGATCGTGACGCCTCACACAGTGACTTGTCACAGCGTGATGCAAGTGGCAACTCTAATGATGTCGCTTCTTCTTTCAAGCAGAATGACAATCAGAGAAACTCTGATGAGGTCAATACATCGACAGGAGAGGAAAACAGCAACAACACCGGCTCAAAGACAAACAGTGGTCAGTCAGAAGATGAGTATGTTGACTATGAGTTGTCAAATGAAGTATTGTTGCAGACAATCCCGTTCATGTCAAAGATATGGGAAATCTTTGACCCTTGTTTTTCACTCATAATTTAAAGAAAGGAGAACAAAAATGGACTACTTAGATGAATTAAGAGCAAGACTTATCATCCCTGAATCATATGCAGATGCATATTCCTATTTTGAGGATTTGCACCTGTTATTCAACATGATAGTCAACGGCAACGGCGGTGGAAATTATGACAACCAGATAAATGAACTCAACACCAGAATGACCACGCTTGAGAACCGTGTGACTATACAGGGCTTGCGTATCAACAATGTGAGAACTGAACTCATCAACCTCACAAACGATGTTATGAACATCGGCAACTCTCTTGTGTCAATGAATCAGCAGATTGGTGTTCTGAACAACAGCAAGCAGGACAAGTTGACACCGGGCAACGGAATAGAGATCAACGGCAATGTCATCTCCACAACAGGCGGTGGTGGTAATTCTGTATCAAATATCGCTTGGCTTCCAAATGTGAATGAGAATGGTTGGGTGTCTTGGCAGAGAAGTATGAGTGAGAATGCACCTGACCCTGTAAACATCACAGGTCCTGCAGGTCAAAATGGCGTGAATGGTGCAAATGGTGTGAACGGAAATGACGGCTTCTCACCTATAGTTAACATAACACCAATCACTGATGGACATCAGATTGACATCACCGATGCAAACGGCACACAGACATTCAATGTGTTGGATGGTGTCAATGGTGTCAATGGTGTCAATGGTGTCAATGGTGTCAATGGTGTCAATGGTGTCAACGGCAATGACGGCTTCTCCCCTGTTGTCACAGTAACAGCAATTGAGGGTGGTAATCAAATAAATATCACCGATGCAAACGGCACACAGTCTTTCAATGTGATGGATGGAAGAAATGGTAGAAATGGTTCAAACGGTGCCAATGGTAATTCACCGACTATTGAAATGATACCAAGGTCTGACAACTCTGGATACAACATGATTGTTCATGAGGCTAATGGATGGGAATCGTTATACTTTATAGCTAACGGTGCCGACGGTGTCAACGGAAGCAACGGATTTTCACCTGTTGTTGAAGTCACTTCAATCACAAACGGTTATCAGTTAAACATCACAGATGCAAATGGCACACAGTCTTTCAATGTCATGAATGGAAATCGCGGACCCAGAGGCTATCAGGGTGACCCTGGCGACCCCGGACAGCCCGGACAGCCCGGAAACTCACCGACTATTGAGGTATCTGAATATAGCTATGGTTATTTAGTAGACATATATCAGGCAGATGGTACATTGAACTCATTCACTGTATATAATGGCACAAACGGTGTCAATGGTGTCAACGGCAAAGACGGCTCATCTTTTGCATTTTCATGGTATCAGATGCCGGGCAATACTGTTGGAACTTACAACTTCAAGAGCAACAATGCACACGTTAATGTTGCGGCTTATAACAATGGATTGTTCACTGTACTCACAACAGACAATACAGCTTGCAATCTGTTGAAAGATTTGAAGTGTATTGACATTGAGGCTACATGGTCATTTAATGGATTCCGTACTGGCGCGTCCAATTACTACTATCCAATGATGAACACACACACAACGCTGTTCATCAACAACTTTTATGCCAATCAGAATCTTTTTGCGCCGTCAATTCAGGGTGTGGGAATGCAGTACACCAAACTTGGTCCAGCGACCTATCCTGTCTATTTCTTTTCAACAAGGTTGAATGTACAACTTAACCTTATAAACAGAAATAGCGACCGCCTTGATTTTACAATGATGACTCCATATAGTATCACATTAGGAAACATTTTTAACTATGATGGAACTTCACTGATGGAAGCTTTAACAGCTCAGTTGCAACATGTTGACGTCAAACTTTTCTAAGGAGGGAAACACTATGGCAGACACACCGAAAGGATTTATACCAAGACTCATCATCCCCACATCATTTGAGGAAGCAATGTCGTACTTTGAAGACATCTACATCCTCAAGCAGGCTGTGATTGACCTTGACAACAGAGTGAAAGAACTGGAAGCAAAGGTCAATGAGGATGATGAAAATTGACAAACAACACTAATATGTGCTAATATGTACATATGGAAGATGCCACGACAGCATGTGTACCTGTGACTCATGTGAGGACAATCCACCTTAACTGGTGCTCACAGTGTTCACATAGGGCGAATCCCAATGGTTATGCAGTTGTTGTGGGTCTTCTTTTTTGAAAGGAGAGAACAATATGTATATTGTACCAGCTTCAACAATAACACTTCACAATAATATCCCAACAACTAATCCACTGTATTTTAAGACACAGTCTGCACAGGACGCCTATTTTGCGTCACATATCCTCAAACAGTCAACGCCGTGTCAATATGTGAAACATAGTCAGACAAGACTTCGTGTTGCTTGCACTGTTGCACAGGCAAGACAGTGTCCTTATATTTCTTTTGTGAACCCCTCTTTTGAGAATGTCACATACTATGCAAGAGTGACAGATGTACGTTATGTAAACAACGAGACCACAGAGATAGAGTTTGCAATTGACAAGTGGTTGACATATGGTCATGAGGCAACTTACTTTGACTCTGCTATTGTGAGAGAGTCAGAGTCGCTTGCTGATGTGACAAAGGCAACAGCCAACCCATATGATGAAGACCTCATTGACTTTGACACCCCGGAAGACTTGCCAATGTCTGATGAGTTGGAAGAGCCAAACTACACCATTGACGGCACAACAAACATGAAGCTGTTTGAACAGACATGGGATGATGAGACATTCCAAGACATCAAGGGATGGATGAACATTGTTTGCATCTCACCATTCACACCAATATCAACCACAGAAGAACAGTGGTGGACTAACCTTGAAAACTATCTGACAGACAACAACAGCAACTCACAGAACCACAACGCCCTCATGTGGGATGGAACCAACACAGAAGTTGAGAAGATCTGGGTGTCAACAAAGACAGCCAACATCTTGTCTTTACCGAGTCCGACAGACCCCATGAAGAAATATGTGTTCCCAAAGAGCCGTATTGCAAGGGCGTATTCATGCTATATCTTTGAAGAAGACCAGACAATTGTAGATGCTAACAACTTGACTGTTCCTCTCATGAGTGAAATCATCAAGCATGTGCAGATATCCAACGGAAACATTCTTGGTATCTACAAAGCACCTCTCTATGTGATACTGTCAAGTGTGCAGTATGACGACAACAACAAGGCGTCCGGTCACATTATTCCTGTATACAAACAGACAGGCACAGCGTCCGGTATCACAGCAAGACACAAGAAGTTGTGTCGCGCACCATATGCCCGTGTTGACCTGCTCACACCTTTTGGTGACCGCAAGTCTTATGCATACGAAAACTTCAAGTCTGCAAGGGATGGAAATGACAATGTCAAGTTTGGTATCACATCAGACATCAACCTGTCTATCTCTATGACCGCAATGCCTATGGGATACAAGATTGACAACATGGGAAGAAGTGAGGATGACTATCCACTTTTTGCCCGTGCATTCTGGAGAGCATACAACTATGCTGAAAGAATAGAGATCAACCAGTTCCCTGAAATGCCTTATGCAACAGACAGCTTCTTGACAGCACTTGCAAGTGCAAACGCTGCAAACTTGCGCGGTGCAACTCAGGTCAATCAGCACGCTGCAGATGTTGAAGCATACAAGATTGAAGCACAAAAGCAGGGTGTCATGGACTCTTTCACAGGCAGTGTTGTGGGAATGGTTGGAAAGGCTGTTGAGGCAGGTGCAAGCGGTTCTATCAATCCTGTTGGTATTGTATCAAGTGCTGTTGGATTTGACGCAATGGAAAGACAACAGGCGCGCTCACTTGCAGTGATGACAGATCAACAGAACCAGTTGAGGACACAGAGAGAACTTGAAAATGAGGCTGACAACCTGTCACTTGCCAACATCGAGAACACTTTACTGTATAAGAACATGGCACAGACAAAACGTGCCTATGGCTATGAGTATCATGCAGGCACAGGTGACGGGCGTGGACTTTACAGTTTGGGTTCTTTCGTGGACTTTGTACTTGTTCATATCAAGTTGCGTGATGAAATCATAGCACTGTATGACAAATACTTTGACGCCTTTGGTCTTGCCTCAAGAAGAATTGACATTCCCCGTGTACTCAAGTTCAGTGCAACAGAAGATGAGGACAAACCCTCATGGTGGTCTGTCGGTGGCTATAATGTCACATACATCAAGACAGAGGGATTGAAAGTAGGTCACCCGTCAAAGGATGTTGCTGACTATCTCAGAACAATGTTTGACGGCGGTGTTCAGTTTATAAATGGAGCAGATTTGACATGATGATACAAGGCGGTGTAAACAGCATACCAATAATTGGCAGAGGGTGGGGCAGAAGTGGTGCCCCATCCGTAAGTGATGTGCCCGTGTACTTCAATGAACTGTGGATGCCTCACACAAATGCATACTCATTTGTAGAGACACCATCAAGTGCATTCTCACCTGTCTATACATACATTGACGATGAGAAAGAAGTGATCCTGATGAAAGTACAGACCAACGGCGACTCTTTGTCAGGACTCAAACTTGCACCGGGCAACATGGTAGTGGTTGGGTCAAGTATCTATCCTGTCGCCCCACAGGCTGTTGGGCGTGATTCAATGTTCCCTCATGTTGACAAGAAGAGTGGTGACGGATTTGAGAAGATCGATGTTGGGGCATGGCCTGACTTCACAAACATGTATCTGTACGCATACAACTCTGTCAGCACTGACCTTGAATACATCGGATATATGCCCGTGAACAATGCACCCACACTGTCATTCATGAACTACAGGTCACCATATGACCTCAACAACATGTTGAATCTTGGCATCCCTTTGAATTATTGGGGAGCAAACAGTTCTATCTATGGAGAGTTTGAAACAGCATTCAGTGTGTGCTATAATAACTATAACAACCCAGATAAGCCTGCACTGACTTATTATGTGACAGCAACAAACAACTATGCTTCATATAACAATGTACAGGTCAACGGGGCACAACTCACAGCAGAGATGTTTGCTTCAATGACAAATCAGGCATGTCGCAACATAATCTGAAAGGAGATCAAAAATGGACGCAAACACAATCACAACCCTTATCACATCAGTTGGATTCCCTATTGTTTGTTGCATTGGGATGTTCTGGTATCTGACAAAGGTAATGGACAAGAGGGATGAAAAGATTGACGAGACACTGAAGAAGATGACAGAGGTGGTCAATGAGAATAACAGGGTGATATCTCTCTTTACTGAGAAACTTGACATCATTCTTAAACTCGTTGGGAAAGGAGAAGACAAATGAGTGGTGACAGCTATTTAGCAACATATGTCTATTGGGTGAAGAACTTCACCCACATGGACAACAAAGTTGTAAAAAGAATCACAGTACATCATCAAGCAGGGTCTAACACCCCACAGCAACTTGCAAGAATGTTCAATGGTGACCGCAAGGCATCTTCAAACTATGGCATCTCAAATGATGGTGTAGTGAGTCAGATGGTGCGTGAGTCAGACAGGGCGTGGACAAGTGGTGGAAAGGCAACAAAGTATGTTCCATTCCCCGGAAAAGGCGGTGAGAATGATGCTTGTGCTGTCACAATAGAAGTGGCAAACAGCACGGGAGCCCCTGACTGGAAGATATCAGACAAGGCATGGCAGTCGCTTGTTCTGTTGTGTGCTGACATCTGTAAAAGACATAACATCAAGCCATCCTACACAGGTGACTTGCGTGGAACATTCACAGAACATCAGATGTTTGCGGCAACGGCGTGTCCGGGTCCGTATCTTCACAAAAGGATGACACAGCTTGTTGAAGATGTGAAAAAGGCGATGGCTTCTGGTACATATGTTGCACCTCAAAATGTTTGTTATAAGGTACAGCTTGGGGCATTCTCAAAGAAAGGCAACGCAACAAAACTCTGCAACCAGTTAAAGGCAAAAGGATTTGAGGCATTTGTACTTCAAGAGGGCACATTCTGGAAAGTGCAGGTTGGTAGTTTTAGAGAGTACCACAACGCTGTGACAAAACAGCTTCAATTGAAAGAAGCAGGATACAAAGACAGTATCATAAAGGAGTATAAAGTATGAGTCATGTGTATGAAAAATATTATGACGGAACATATTTGATGAACGCTCTTGACTGTGACGGGAACAAACCGGGTTGGATCATTGCTTGTTCAAGCGAAAGAGGACCCGGTAAGAGTACATTTTTCAGCCGTTATCTGTTGCAACAGTTCATTCAGAAAGGGGAGCAGTTTGCTCTCCTTTGCCGTGATGTGAGTGACTTGGGAAGAGTTGCAAGCGGTATTCTGAACTCATATCTTGATAACAGTTGTTTTGACGATGAACGCCCAAAGTACACTGTCCGTGAGTTAATAGCACAGAAAGGGGCTTACAGTGAGATACATCTGATGTTGGGTGAGGGTGAAGAGAAGACAGATCAACTGTGTGGATTCGTATTGCCGATAAGACAGGCAGAGAAGAAGTTGAAAAGATGTTCCAGTGCGTTTGTACATATACAGCGTATGTTCTTTGATGAGTTCCAGCCCATGCAAAACAGCACATATCTGAAAGATGAGATTGAACTGTTGACCATACTGTTTGACTCTGTAGCCCGTGGTGATGGTGAACAGAGCAGGTATGTTCCCATCATCCTTGCAAGTAACACAATATCACTTGGCAACCCGTATTTCACCGCACTTGGACTCAACACAAAGATACAGAGCAACACCGCTTTCTATCGTGGAAAAGGTGTTGTGTTTGAACAGGTGTTTGTGAAAGGTCTTGCAGAGAAGCACAAGTCCAATCCATTCCATGTGGCATTGCAGGCTCATGAGTCAAAGAGAAAGAACAACTTGTGGATCAATGATGATGGTGCACTTGTTATGAAGCCGACAGGGCGCGGTCTGTATTTGTGCACTATTGAATATATGGGTGACATGTATGGTCTGCTTGAGTATGGGAACCTTTGGTACATCAGCAGGAAGATTGACAAACATGTTAAATATGTGTATGCAACTGACCCTGAAAAACCCACAACCTTGCCCCAGTTAAAACTTCAACCCATGTACAAGAGGATGCGTGACATGTACTACAAGGGAAGAATGAGGGTACAAGACTGTGGGTGTCAGAACATGCTTGTTGACTTGCTTGCTTAAGCATAGTCTTCATAGTTGTAGTCATCTTTTACCCAGTTGTCATCATTCACACCGCCAATCCATTTGATGAATGCTTCAAACTCAGGCTTGATTGACAGGTCAAATGTTGTTGGAAGAATAGCGACACCGTATCTCTGATGTGATATATATACTTGCCCATTACAGTCAACCCATTTGCATGTGGGTTGGCTGTCGTTGTAATAGTGACATTTTTTCTTTGACTGTTTTGTGTTCCACACACATTTGTTTGACAGGTCATCCACTTTCTTGATAACTTTCTTGCCGGCTTCTGTGGGAAGACCTGCAATTGTTGTGTGTACGCCGTCAATATCTTCATATGCGTATCTCTTTGCGCCCAGTGTCTTGAACTCTTTATAGATTGAAAATCCATCTGCAAGTGGCTTGCCGTCAAGGTCAAAGATTCCGAGTGGCTTGGGAACACCTTCGATGGTCTTTGGTGAATACTTATCAATATCAATACCGCGAGCGTTTGCACACAGTTTGCACTCATTTACAACCCAGTCATTGAACTGTTTTATCTTGTCAATGTCTTCTTTGGTGAACAATCCCTTTGCTGAGTCTGTATCACAGTAGCAGATGTGTTCATCCAGTGGAATGATAGCACCGTTGAAAAGTCGCCAACGGGCATGTGCTGTACACCACACACCCCATGCATATGCAGTGATGGCTGTTTCAGGCTTCATCTTTGACAAGAGTTTTTCATAGTCTTCTTCTGTTGCGTCAACTTTGTTCCAACCGATCTTCTGAACTATGTTGCCGTCTTCATCATAGACAAGATTTCCATCTTCATCAACTTCATCAAACACACCAAAATGAATCATAGGACAAAGTATCTTTGTAACCATCATTCCGTACACACTATTGATGAACACCTTTTGCAGTCTGTACTTGGACTTTGCATCTTTGATTCCTTTGAGTGCGGTCTTGTCAACATACGCGTCAAGGATCAAATCAATCAGGGGCTTGTCAAGATAGTCATAGTCAGCAGAGTACAGTGTCAAGCACTCAACATCATCAAAGTAGTAGCACTTTTTGAAAGTATCCCAGTCAAGATTGGTCATCCATGCTGTCATTGCCTTACACTTGCGGATACGCCCATTGTCAAGCACACACTCAGCGTTTGCATATCCAATGTCATCAATCTTGTTGTTGGCAACTTCTCCCAGTTCTTTCTCATCTTCAACCTTTGAGAAAGACCAGTAGCTGTTCTGCAACTTTGAGTCAACTTTGGTGATGCGTAATTTTGCAAACCAACACTTGTCAGCGTGGTTGGGGTCTAATGCTTCAAACTTGTCAAAGTCATTAGGGTCTTCTGTCGTAAATACAGACACCGGGAACTTGCCTGAACACAAACATGCAGGGTATGATGATGAGAAGTCAAACCCGGTCAGAAAGTATCCGTCAAGGGGCTTGATGAGTCGGTTGACATAAGTTGCATTGGCATGTGTCCATCCACCCTGAAAACATTTCATCAACTGACAGATGAGTTCATGTGAGTATGACTCTGCAAGCACATAGCATCTCAGGGCATAGTCTGGATTCTGTGCAGCCATCTCACGGACACGGCGTCTGATTTCGCCTGTTGCGGTCATGGGTATGTTTTCCAGTGTGTAGTACTTTGTGCGGTACTTTTCCATACCATAGACCATAGATACAACATCGGCAACACAGTATTCTTTCATGGTGTCGCCGTCTGGTCCGTTGAAAATTGGAGTCAATGGTGTTCTGACAGCAAGATAGAAGTTCTCACTGACTTTCAACTTTGACACAGTGAGTTCTTCATCCTTACACCAATCTTCGAGTGACTTTTGTGTCAGGAACAGTGTGCATCTGTAGTCAATTGTGACACCATGCATCTTGATGTGTGCCTTGATGGGTTTTCTTTCAGACCGTGCAAAAACAGAGAAGTGTTCATCACCAAACACATTTCTGAGGAAGTTTCCAAAATCATAAGAGAGATTGTGAACATATGTAAAGTACTTACAGTTCTTCTTTTTTCTCACACCGGATTGAAGACGGATCTCTGTGTTGAGTTTCATAATGAACTCCCAGTACTCTTCTTCCGTGCGTCCTATAAACACATAGATACGACCATCAGAAGCATCTTCAATAGCACACATCCAAACATATGTGATTGATACAAGGATATAGCGGTGTACAAGGTCATGGAGATATCTGTTGGCGTTGCCATGAGAAAATCCCCTGACTACTTGCTTCTCTTTGTCATAGAAGCCTGAAGAAGCCTCTGTGTCAAATGTAATGATGTTCTGACAAATAGCCCCAAACTTGTTATTTGTGAACTTGAATGATATATTGTTGACTTGGTCAAAAGATGTGCAGAGTCGGATCTGATCATCTATGAACTCACAGTTGGTGAGTGTGTCATATTGTTTTGTGTTTTCTTTCATGCCCATGGTATATTCTCCTCTCTTTATATATTAATATATCATAGACGGTTGATTTGTGTCAGTCTGAATGTTGCACAAATATGTGCATCATGGTTTGTTCTTTTTGGACATATAGGCGTCAACTTTCTTTGCGATTTGTTCAGCAGATGTTTTTTCATCTTTGAGGTCACGCAACAGGTCATCAATGAATACCTGGTCTCTTGTTGCATATGCCTTGAATAGATTTTCACCGATTGTGAACCAGTTGTCCTGATAGGTTGGTTCAATTCCGGCTTGGTCAGAGTCTCTACCGCCTTTCTTTGCACAGTTCCATGCATAGGATGTATTCATGACTTCTTGTATCTTATCATAGATTGATTGTCTGTCACCTTCAACCTCGTCATCTAAGTTATTTTCATCCAACGCTGACTCAAGCAAATCATTGTTTTTTGTGCGGTGTTGCATATATACACTATACATATCTTCATTCATATACGGGTGTTTGAGTATGTGGTTAAGTTTCTGTCTAACATCCGGATTTGTAATGTTTAGACGCTTGATAGTGTGATTGTCCCACAGCTTCTGATACTCTGTGGCAAGGTCGTCACTTGTGGGGTCATAGTCTGTAGGGATCTTCACAGAGTCAGTGACTTCACCGGGCTTGGGTTCATGTCCGAGTTGTGCCATGACAAGGTCATGATACATTTTGAGAATGTCGTTTGACACAGTGTGGTTCTCTTCAACATTGTCTTTCAGTCTCTGAACCATATCTGCATAGCCTTTGTTAGAGTTGGGGTCTTGTTTTGACCATCTTTCAAAATCTGCATAAGACTCACCGGCACGGGCATTCACATTCTGATTGTAGGCGGTTGATGATCTGACCATTGACACACCATTGATTGTGGTTGATTTCCACCACTCATGATAGACACGCCTTGCATCACGCTTCATTGACACGCGACTAAAGAACGCTTTTGCAGAGTTCAGTTCTGAAAGTGTGACAGATGTTTTCTCAGGCTCATTGAATGCTCTTTGATATTCATTTGACAGTTCAAATCCATCAATCCTGAGATAGTCAGCAAAGTCTTTAGCGCGCTTCTTATAACGCTCATACACAACAGCATTGTATGCAAGGTCTCTGCCCTGCTCACGCAACTTTGTCTGTTTTGCATTTTCTTTTTCTTTTTGTTTTATAAGTCTTTCCTTTGCTTTTTCTTTTTGTTTTATAAGTCTTGTCTTTTCCTTTTCTTTTTGTTTTTTGAGTCTTGCCTTTTCACGCTCTTTGGCACGCTTCTTGGCAGACTTTGAGAGTTTCTTGGATATTTTATTGAGATTGATTTTTGTAGAGTTTTTGTCAGCAACTTGTATTTTCATATTGTATCTCCTTTCTGGACAAAACACCCCGCTGTGGTTAGGCTCACAACGGGGCATCTGTGTAAACGAACGATGATGTCATTGAGGTGGAGAGGAGTGTACCTGATTCATCATCTACAAATAATATATCATTTCTTCTTCTTCTTGGCAATTGTCACATTTGTAGATTTGCGCCAGTAGTTTTTGGGCATAACGCCACATTTCACATTGCGCTCAAGTGCTTCCGGGTCTTCTTTGTACATGTCAGCCCATATGTCATAGATTTCATCAGGGTTGAATGTGGACTCTTTGAGTTTGTCAAAGTACTCACGGATACCAAAGGACGGGATGATGTGTATCATGTTCTGTCCATTCTGTGCTGATATTACAGAGTAAATTTCAGCAAGTGCCTCATCGGATATCTTGTCAGCCAGTTCAGAGTACTGTTCATGATAGAACTTCTTTATGTAGTACCACTGTTGAGGTGCAAAGAATGGAGCCTCATGTAAACACTTCTGATAGTAGAAGAAAGCCTGAATCATCGTGGTGGCTATGCTCTGCAAGATCTGTCCGGAAAAAGGACGGAAAGTCCTTGCGTGCTGTGTTGCTAATGTGGTGGATAATAACCATCCGCAGAAGCACTGGTCATGGTTGTACTGGTTCAGATCATCCTTGTACTTGACACGGGTGATGCTGTCCTCTTTAGGCATCCAGATATAGGCTGCATTTTTGAAGAAGACAACGCGCTCACGCTCATTTGCCAAAAGTTGGATGCATTGATCGAACGATGTATCTTCATTTGCACGGAGATATCTTCCGTCATACATAGGGAATCTCACATCATACTTCTTCAAGAAGTCAACTCTGTAAAACTTACCAAAGGTCCAAATCATGTCATTCATGTGGGGCAGGAACTGTGTCATCTCATCGTTGGGCTGTAAAAAACAATAAGAGGCGCACACAATTGATTTGTCATTGTCAAGGACTCTGATTGCATTCTCATAGATGAGTGGAGAGGCAAGCAGGTCATCAGCGTCACAGAAGTTGACATAAGGTGTTTTGACCATGTCAAGACCTTTCTGCCTTGCACCGCCGGGTCCAAGATTTTCAGTGCAGTTGATGACATTGACGCGGAATCGATTGTCAAAGATAGATCCGGCTATGGTCCTGTATTCATCTTTCTTCTTGTCGCCGTCAGATACAATTATCACATCACAGGGTGTCTGTGTTGCAATTGTATGGAGCAGACGAGCCAGTTTGTCAAAGTCAGCATTATATGCTGGAATAACGGTTGTGAGTTTGTTTTCAGTCATGTTGTTCTCCTTTCGCTATTTTGTCCAAGATAGTCTCAATCTTGGTGATTTCGGACTCAATTTCATGTAGTACCATAACGGCATGGGCATCATAATTGATGAGATAGTTGTAGTCAATGTACTTTAATTGACATTTCATGTTCCTCAAACAATTTCTGATCTTTTTGTTGTTCTCAATGTTGATGAGATACGGGTTCAGTCTCATGGTTGATTCCTTTCTTCAACATCATGCATTATTGATGATATATCGAGGATGCAGTCTTCTATTTTACTAAATCTTTTCAACAATGATTCCGTATTGTATATTGTTTGTTCACTACTATTGCTTTTCGGTAATATAGACCACATCAGTTCAGCAACTTTATAACAATTTTTATAGATTGTTTTGACCTCATCTGGTGTGATACTTAAAACACCAGACTCTCCATCAGGACCATTTGGACATTTCTGCATCTCTTCATCATCAAACTCAATAATTATTTGTTTTTTCATTTGTATCCCCTTTCAGTTCTTTGATATCCCGGATGCACTCAGTTATTAGCTGAGTGCTCACGGTGATATATGTCAGTGCCAGTATGAGTTCAAACATCATTCCCACTCCTTTTCATTCATAGGATTTTGCACATACTCTCTTGCAGTCTTTGGCATGGACTGGATCTGTTTGATCTCTTCATCTTCTCTGTTCAGTTCATCCTTGATTTTGTAACAAGTTGTAACAATTTCATCAAGCTGTTCTCTGACAAACTTGTTTCTCTGTTCTCTTTCAGCCGGACTGTGTGGGGTGTGTGCCATAAGACAGTCAACTTCTTTGATTGCATTCATAATTTCAAACCACTTCATACCTTTTTCCTCTCTTTCTTGAACTTGTCATCATCTACAGTTTTCAGGTTGCTTGTTTCAATCTTTGGATAGTCATCCTCATGTATTGATGTTATAGGACACCAGTAATAGAATGATCCGTTGTCTGTCAAGATTTCAAGGTGTGACGCCTTGACAGTGTGTTCAATTTCTTTGACCTGCAGTCTCAGATAGCCCTCTTCATCAATCACATTGACCAGATCACCGCCAAACTCATGTGCAATAGGGTTCAACATGATGTGCTGTTTGTATTTCAGAGCAGTGTTCTGTGCCTTACTGAACAGCCAAAGTTTGATCCGTACTTCTTTAAATAGCATTTTCTCTCTCCTTTCTATATTATGTATAATATATCCTTGTGACTACATCATATCACTTTTCAAATATCTGTAAAGGGGTTAATAGCATGTTCTCTGTTT
>Ga0326513_10001573_pt1 | contig 17633 bp, 28 predicted proteins | sample 2_2465_0518_D_FD_203654 | JGI IMG/M metagenome (GOLD analysis project Ga0326513, IMG submission 203654) | Bovine rumen microbial communities from UC Davis, California, United States - 2_2465_0518 | ecosystem: Host-associated > Mammals > Digestive system > Stomach > Rumen | place: USA... | reverse complement strand
CTCGAATGCTCAATACTTCTGTAAAAAGCAGGGAATCAGAATTCAGGATTTTGAAGAAGAGTTGGGTTTTCGTCGTGGATATTTGGCAACCATGTTTCGAAGAGAGACTCCGATCGATTTGGACAGAGCAGTTAAGATCTCTGAAAAGTTTAATATCGCTTTAACCGAAATGATTTCGTGTGATATTCAGAGGCAGGAGCGGATTCTTGAACTGGAAAAAGAGCTTAGTAAATTAAAGAAAGAGGAAGGTTTAACGTGAACAACGAAGAATTTAATAACGCGATGTGCAGACTGAGACAGGCGGAAGAAGACTTTAATAAAGCGCTTCAGGATGTACGCTCGGCAATCAATGAAGATTATCTAAAGAATTCCAGCATTGATGAAGCTTATAATAAAGGACTTCAGGATCTGTATGATGCCTGTTGTATTCTTGCAAAACCAGTCCCGGACATGCGCGCTGTATTCGGTTCGTCTATAATGGATAAAATTATCTTGAATTATTCGCCACAAGAGATTATTGATAAAGTAAATCGATGGAAAGCCGAAAAAGAGCAGGAAGAACAGGAACTTCACGTTGGCGACGAAATAGAATACACGTATCCTGGAAGAAAACCTGAAAAACGCATTGTTATAGGTCTATATGGCGGAATAGCCGACGAAAAAATTATTTGGACGATCAGTTCAGACCTGTCTTCCGGGTGTTCCTGGTTTTCTTCAGAATGCACCTTTGGCGATTCATATTGCAAAACCGGAAAACATTATGACGCTATACCATTTCCTAAGGAGATAAGACGATGAGTGATATTTCCGAAGAGTATATAACTAAAGATCAAGCAATGAAAGCCTATTGCAATTATTTCTGTCATCCGGGTCCTCGTTGTCCAGATGGATATTGTCGGGAAGTTCGGGATGCTTTTGGCCCGCTTGAGAGTGTCGCATTTATTATTGAGGAGGAAGAAAACAAATGAGTTATGCATACGATCAGTATTTAGCTGAACATATCGGTAATGTAAATAAAGGCCTTAACTGGATGCTGGATAATCTGGGACTCAGCCAGGAAGAAAAATCCGCACTTGAGACCGCTATGGTGTCATTTAATCATGATGAGAGCAAATATTCGACCGAGGAATACAATGCTTATGACAAGTATTTCTATAGTGGGAATCGCAGCTATAAGGTAGTACAGGACTTTAACCACGCCTGGCTGCATCACATTCACCAGAATCCACATCACTGGCAGTATTGGGTGCTTCTGGAAGATGATCCTGAATCAGGACTGCCATATAAGACCCTTCCAATTCCACTGCCTTATATTTTCGAAATGATTGCCGACTGGTGGTCGTTCAGCTGGAGGTCTGGCAATCTCTTTGAGATATTTAACTGGTATGCAGAACATCGGGATAAGCAGTATATTAATCTGAATAGCCGAATGATTCTGGAGCGGATCCTGGAAAAGATCTGGGATGTGCTCATCATGCAGGAAGCTGTCGCCGGGCATGATATTTCGGAGATTGAAGGACAGTACCACAGATTCTGGATTGAGCAGAAGATGGATCAGCTTAATTTGGAGCATTCCGAGCCTGAAGACGACGAAGATCTTTATGGAGTTCCGGAGCTCAAGAAATTTCCTATGCCAGACAAGAAGCATGTGAAATCCGCTATCAGGTTCTTTAACTATGTCGATCCGAAGTATGAAAAAGAACTGGCAGAGGCTATTCTTGAGAAGGCTAAGGAGTTTGGGCTGGATCTCGAGAGTGATATTTCTGTCGGAGATGAGAATCGATTCGGGAAATATATTTCCGAGGATCATTTAGCGCATTCCGGACGAAAAGGTCAGAAATGGGGAGTACAGAATGGGCCTCCATATCCGCTTGACCAAGATACTGTAAAAACTGAATACGGATCTGACGCCAAGATTATGGAATCAAATAAGTCGGGTGATTCCGAGTCCGACGGTGAAAAGAAACATCATAAAAGCAAAGTCTCCAGTGTGAAGAAAGAACTGACAGCTCAGGCAAATGAACTGAAAAAAGAATATAAGCGTCTGGCAAATGATCCGAACACCGATCCAGAGCTTCTTGAACTTGTTGAAATGGAAATCAATGATCTCAAAGAAGAAATTGATGCCAGGCAAAGAATGGCCAAGCAAAATAATCCAACAGAATATTATACACCGGTTACTAAATCGCTTCTGGAATTGCACCCAGTTGAAAAACTCGAGGATTTGAAGAAGCTTGACGATGATGCTGATATTGAGAAAGTTCGTAACAACATCAATCATCCGGAAGGCGAAGGAAGTATTGGCCGACATTACAATTGCCCGAACTGCGCAGCTGCATTTGAATTGACGGAACGCGGATATGATGTTATCGCAAGGCCGAAGAAGACTGGATCTAATGTTGAGAATATCGAAGATTTCTTTAAGAATGGAAGGCTCTCTCATGCTGATGTCGAGACAGAAATAGGAATATGCCCAAAGCCTCCTGAAAAGTGGTCATCTATTCCAATTGTAAGCAATAAACAGAAAGAAAGATACTGGAAAGAAAGAGATCAATTTTGGAGTGCTGTTGACATCGCTAAAGATGAAGCGGAAAAGAGCATGACGCATAATATTCTCTCTCAGGGTATTGGCGCTAGGGGCCTATTCGTGGTAGGATGGATTGACGATCCGTATATGGAAAAGAAAACCACATCATATCATGCTATGAATTATAAGGTCGTAAAAGGTGATGCCGGAAAGCCGGAAATTAAAATATATGACGTGCAATCTGGTAGAGATTTCAAGCAGAATGGCGAAGTTACTCTTGGTACAATTCTGTTTGATGCGGATCCCAGAGAAGTCTATTACATGAGAACCGATAACCTAGAGCTGGCAGATAAGATTACAGAAGCGGTTTATTCAAACAGAAAGGGATGATATTTATGACAGTAAAGGAAGCAAAAGAAAAAGTTCTTGAATTTGCAGAAGGGGACGGCGTTATTATTAGCGGACGGGATTACGACGGAATGTATCTGTTTTATATTTCACCGAAAGATACCATTAAGAATGAGCGGAACTTCGCAGTTACAAAAGTCGTTGTTATGAAAGGATCTGGTGAGGTTATTCCGGAAGTTGATCTGGACAGAGACGACATGAGAGCACTCAGAGGACCGTGGGAGCCGATTACTATTACTTAAGAGTCACAGATATTACAGCTCCTATAGTGCGGAGAGATCCGACATTATTGCATGAAAGGAATTAAGAATTATGTTGGAATGCACAGTAACTGTACGATGCAAAAAGTCGGTAAGCAACGGGTGGGAACCGGAGGTGACGAAAGAAAACGGCATTGAGTTCAGAGTGAAAGCAGACACTATTGAAGAACTCAAGTCGTATTCTGAAACAATCACTCTCACAGCGCTCGGTAACTTAGACCACGTCATCGAGAAGACTGAGTTCGACACGAAATCTGAGCTTCAGGCAATGAAGGAAGCTTTCTACGGCAAATAAGTAGAATAGAGGATCTATTACAGGTCCTCTTCTTTTTATTGAGGATTCAGAATGTTTGATAATGATGATGCATGGCTGTTACTTTTTCTTTTATTATATTCGGTACAAGAGCAGGGTAAGGAATTAAGTTTCAGCGACATACTCGAACAAGAGAAGGCGGATACCGAATTTGTGAAGAATTGTCCAAGCGTTGAGTGGGAGCAGGATATGCACGCTAATATTCCTTTCTGTAAGCTTGACGGCGAAATGTGCAATATGCAGTGTCGGAATCACAATTATTACAGCTTCTTTAATGGAAACCAATAATTCTTATAGGAGGTAACATTCATGCTTGGTAAACAGAAAAAGGAAGAACATGGAGTCTATGGCGGAAGCAGAGATTGGTGGAAGACAACATATAGCGATTTCGGAGGTGACGTTGGTCGGGTATACGATCATCAGGTCGCGGACTATACGAAAAAGCACTTGTCTTTCTTCGACCGGTTCAACATGCGAAAGGTGGCCGCAGCAAACATGTACAGCTTCTCAATTCTGAGCAAGTCAGTTGAAGCGCCGGACGTTAAAAAGAAGAATTGGAAATATTATAAGGACGTTTAACAGCGTCCTTTATATTTTCACAGTAGTTACAACTCCTATAATGAAGGAAAGGAGTTGATAAAAATAATGGCCGAAGCACTATTCATTGATACATTTACTGGCGGAAAGTTTTTGGCAGATGAAGAAAAAGTTAGAGAATCGTTTGAAAAACTAAACAAGAAGCTTTTGGATGATAAGCACATTAGCTATTATGAAGTTGCCGAGGAGATTAATAAGTATCTTCCGGCCGGTATGAAGCTTAATACTTCCAAATGGCCTATTGGATGGGAACTCAAAAAAGATACTCAAGATAAACCTTTAAAGTATGAAGCCTTTATATTTTCTACAGAGATTTATAAAGATGAATGGATTAAGTCATTGCCGATTATCCGAATCGACTACGATATGCAAAACATTCAATTTGAAGCCGTTTAACAGCGGCTTCTTTCTTTTCTCAAGGAGACCACTATGCATCTAGCAAAAGTTTATATTTATTCTAACATGACTGCACAGAAAGCTCAGGATAAGGTTAATAAGCTGATTGAAGAGTACAGCGACACTGACAGCACCGTAAACTTCGATCTTCAAATTGAGAATTCTGTCGCAGCAGGAAAGTACTTGGAGACCAGATACACGCTGGTTGTTTACATTTATAGTTTAGTAATGGAGGGATAATATGCAGATTGTTAAGAACTTTGTATTTGGAAACAATATACTGCGTACTGACTGGAACAACACGCCGCTTGAGGATCAGATCAACGAATACCTTGAGAATCATCCGGGATTCAGCGTTGCAACTATGAGTTTGCTGAACGGTACAGGCTACAAAGAAGCGCTTGTCGTATTTAATGTTCGGGAAGAACGTCCCGAAAAAGATATTAGGCGGCAAAACAAACAAGACATTAACAGCGTTTCGTCAAAAGACTATAAGAACCAGGGCAGGATCAATACGACTGCCCACAGTAATGATAAGCCATGACTGAGACTACATTTACTCTACTGATTATTCTGGCGCTGATCTTAGCCGTTCTGTGGAAGCTCTAAATACGTCACATTATTTACAGTTCCTTTAATGGAGTGAATACACTCAGAATAATTTTGAAAGGAACGGTAATTAATTATGGCACTTGCTAAGATCTTCACTGACGAATTTTTCATGGGAACAATGTGGGAACCAGCTGACAAAAAGTTCAACAAATGGGTTGATCAGAATTACAGCAGCATTGACATCAAAGACGTGAAAATTCAGCATGGAAGAAACGAGGGCGATAGTGATCAAATCATCGTCCTGTACGAAAAAATCTGAGTAAAACGTGAATTGAGGCGCTAAACAGCGCCTCTTTTCTTTTATATTTGAAAGGAGATAAAGATGGCTGTACGAAGCGGAAAGCAACTCTGGGACTACGGATCATGGATGATGAATGCGCAACTTGAAACAAAGCGCAAGAAGTCAAAAAAACCAAAGCAGCACGCGCCGCATGATATTTTCAATGTCGGAATCACGATGCTGCAGGACGATGTTATGGTATACAATCGGAACAGCGGAAGAATTCTTTTCGAGGCCGAAAGCTATGATGAGGCTCAAAGAGTTTTAATGGAAGAGTATTCAACTTGAAATCACACAAATTTTCGTGTAAAGTAAACTGACTATTATATTTAAGGAGTAATTGAGAAGTTATGAATCTGGAAGTATGGAAGTTTGTAGTATGTGTTCTGGTAACGGCACTGGTGTTTCTGATAATCGGCATTCGATACGGAATGAGAAAAGGCACTAAACCGAAACCGGCCGGAGTTATCGATTTTGAGGCAAGAGAAGACGGAAGTATCGGATGCGTGTTTAAGCTGGACGGCGATATTGACTGGATCGCAAAACAGTCGTTTATTATATTCGAGGTGCGAAATGGCGATAAAGTGTAATCCAGGCAAAATCACAGAATCTGCACCTTCTGTAATGGGATGATATCCTGAACATTTTATAGGAGGTAAGATTTATGGATGAAATCATTGAAAAAATTGAGAAGAGACAAGACGAGCTGTTGGACAAACTTGGACAGACCAAGGCAGAGCACGACGACTACAAGTACATCGTTGACAACGCAAAGGCCCTGAACGACATGAAAATCGCGGCCATCAGAGAAGATAATGCGAGACTCAACAACAACGAGATCAATGACATCAACCGCATGAAGGTTGAGGTTGAGAATCGGAAAGTTGACGTTGAGCAGCAGAAGATCAAGGTGGAGAAGATGAAAATCGGAGCGGGGCTGGCGGACAGTCTGATTGATGCCGGTAAAGCCGGTGTATTCTGCTGGATTGCCTACAATGGAGACAATGTGAGCTATGCCATCAAATCAATTTATCAGACAGCAGCCGGTTATCTGAAATCCAGAAAGAAATTCTAAGGACTCATCCCGAAAGAGAGTGGTTTTACAACTGCTCTCTTTTTCCTTCACAAAAACTACAGTCCATATATTGGGAAGGATTCTATGAATTCTTAATCAAATTATATGGAGGTATTGACTATGAATACGAATAAGGCAAAAATTGAGAAAGTGAAAAAAGTAATTTCAGATGCCTGGAACGTTTCGATCCCGGTGCCTGCAGGGCCATACACGGTCCTCTGCTGGTTTGCCGGCGGCGGAATCGCATTCTGGATTTTCTGGATTATTGGAAAATTCTACTGCCTGTTCACGCATAAGGAAATGCGCCTGGTATTTGAGAGTAAAACAAAATAACCTTCCCGGAAGCGGAGTGGCTTATTACAGCTGCTCTGCTCTTTTAATTGATATTCTATGAAATATTATTACGAAGCCCCCGACGATTGGGAGAACCTGAATACAAGAAAAGATCGCGTTAAGGTTTATCGGTGCAATCATCCGATGTATAACCGTTGTACGCTGTTTACCGGATGGAACGATGATGGTGAAGAAATCGGGCTTGCTGTTGTGCAGCAGCACTTTAATGAAACGACGAAATCGATCTGGTGGGGATCCGTAGAACCGTGGATTGCAATTGATATTCTGGAAAACGAACGATTTGAGGAGTATTTCAAGGCATTTGCGACAGTCGCTGATGAAGACCAATTATATTATACGGTGCCGCTTCGAAAGATCATGTGGGCACTTAGAATGAAGCCGCTCAAACGAGAATTCTGGGAAGAAGAAAGCTTCAACGATACGCAATAAGACGACCGATCACAGAAACTGCACTTTCTATAATAGAGGCGTAAAGAGGATACGCCAAATAATTATAGAGGAGGCTGTTTATGGAAAACAATAATGGATTCGATAAGGGATATTTGGTACAGGTATTGACTGTTGCAATCTTTTGCGGATTAGGCTTCTGGGCGGCAGGCCCAATGGGAGCCGTATTCGGATTGATATTAGCAATGTCAAAAGCCGGAAAAGGAAAAAGTTAACCTATCGAATCCGGAGGGCTGTTTTACGACGGCCCTTCTCTTTTCTGTCCTGCAGCATCACAGAATCTACACTGCCTATAATGGAGACTATAGAAAATTAAAAACTTTTAAAAATCGAAAGGAGAATTTACTATGGCATACTATGTAATTAAGGACATGAGAACCGGGAAACCGATCGCATCTTCTACTAAAGAAGAATGGATGCAGCGTGTTGCGCTGAACGGTGCCAAGGTGACAACCATTGGTTGCATGGCGATGGACGCGGCTTGTGCACGGGCGATTTTGAAATCCAATATGAAAGGAGTTTTCAAGGTTGTCGGTGTAGGGGCTCTGGGAGGTCGCTTTGCAAAACTCGGCAAAGACCTTGTTGAAGCTTGCGTAAACTACGAGATCGTTCGGGTAGACGAAGATGCAGAAACGGAAACCCCGGATGAAGAAACCGAAACTACAGAAGAAACGCCAGAAGCAGATCCTGAAGTTGACTAAGTTAATAAATAGTCTCCAATGCGGAGAGCGGCTGATTACGGCTGCTCTTCGTTTTGTTTCAGCATTCAATGCAACATGTGAAAGGAGGAGCACATGAGCGATGCATTGATATTTTGCGTTCCTGTATACGCAAAAAAGATTATGCCGCGATCCAGAATGGGCACATGGCCGAGAGCACAGACACCAAGAAGCGTTCATTACCGTATGCCATCGATTGAACAAACCGGACGAGGGACTGAATTGTTTTATGATAGTTATGGCGGGCGCTGGTTTCGTTCGAGTTATGAAGCAGTAAAAGAATGCAACGAAAAGTATATCGAGGACTATGAAAACGGAAGCGTTCTCAGTTACAGTGACTGGTATGATATTCAGGGACTGGCTTTGTCAGACTTCGGATACCAGTATGGATATTCTCCGGATGAAGACTGGAAGGTCGATCTGAAATTTGTAATGACAAGAATGACGCCGGAAGAGTTTAACAGAAATTGTGACTGGCATACATACAACATTAATGAATGTGTAACAGTTGTAGGGCCAGATTCAAGTTGCTTGCCGTTTGAAGCGTATTGGGAAGTCTGAAAGTTTGATATTTTAAAGGAGGAGAAAGAATGAACATCGGAAATACATTTAAAACACTGAATAAAGTCAAAAGCTCAAATCCTGGTGCTCTGAGCGGTCTCAAAAAGCTTGCAGATGAGCATATGCCGGAAATCCTGTGCGTCGGATCCGGAATTGCGCTTGTCATCACAGGCGTGGCAGCATTCAAGGCATCGAAGAATGTCGTTAAGGTTCACGATCGTTATGAGGAGAAGACCACTGGTATTGACGCAGACTATAAGTCCGGAAAGATCAGCGAAGAAGAAGCAAAAGATCAGAAAAAAGAAGCCAGAATCAATCGCGATGTTCAGTATGTTCTGGCATACAAGTGGGTTCTTCTGTTCGGTGTTGTGAGCTTCGGATGCAATGTCGCATCAAATCGTATCAGCGGAAGCAAGATTGCGGGGCTCACGGTTGCACTGGCGGCAAGCGAAGACAAACTCAAGAAATTCGCAAAATCTGTTAAAGATAAAGTTGGCGGAGAAGAATTCAAGGATATTCGAGACGACTTTCGCAAGGAAGTTCTCGGTGAGCAGATCAAAAACGATGCTCCGTTTGATACCAGCAAAAAAGCAGATATCGAAAACACGGATCTGATCTTTGATGGTTATCTCGGATCGCCGTTTTGGGGAACTCCCGCTCAGGTCGAAGAAGCCATTGGACTCGCTGAGGATTATATTAAGAGGAACCACGTTCTGAACTTTAACAAGTGGAGAGGATTTCTTGGGCTGCCCGACTGTCCGGCCGGCGGAAGAGTAGAGTGGAATCCGTTCCATCCGTTTAAGGCAAGAATTGGCTCTATGTTCTATGAAGGCGATGAGGTTCTCGTTATCGAGTATGAGGATGCCGAAGGAAATGATTTCATGCCTGTGGAGATCGGCAAAAAATAAAGCTCGAGGAATCGAAAGGAGAGTCCTGGCATGTTATCGGCATTATATTCTCTGTTTCAGTTGTCATTCAAGGTCACGCTCTTTCTTGGAGGGCTGATCCTGAAAATCATAGGAGTGCTGGTTCTGCTGGCGCTCCTTATTATATTTATTATTAGGAGGAATATGAACGCATGAAAATCCGTTTTCCCAAATTTGAAAGACTCGATCCGGAAAAGCAGCAGAAGTATCTTGAACTAGCTTCCAAAATCGGAAAGATCGTTCTGAAGACCGCTTTGGCCGTTGGATCAGTTGGAATTCTGAATTATATTAATTCGGAACTCGGACAGTATGGCGTAAAAGTTGACTACAACAACGGCGAGATTCATGTTGGGTCGGAAAAGAAGTCTTCTCAGCCTACAAGCAACAAGCCAAAGACCGTTAACGATCTCACATGGCCTAGAACTCCGCAAGTCATCGCAATCCTGTCTCTGGCTGATAATGGAGTAAAGTCGTACAGTTCCAGCGTTGAAAAAGACGCAGCAGCCAAGATCTTTGATATCGGTGCAAACGGGGATGCCACTACGATCGAATGCGCCATCACGCAGATTCGTAGGATTTCCAACAGCAGCTATAGCTCTTTGACACAGAACTACTGCACAGAGTTGATTGGAAAGCTTGGCGTTATCGCAGGGAATCTTCGAAGTGAGGACCCGGATAAGAGCAGTGATGACAAAAACGACGATAAGAAATCTGAGACTGTCATGAAAGAAGGCGATGCAGAATGAGCAGAAAATTTTCAATCAATCTTGGCTTTCTGAAAAATATTAACTTCCGGGCAGTTCCGGAAACGATCAACGCAATCGCTAAGGTCGGCAAACAGCATGCACCAACAATTCTGACAATTGTCGGCATCGGCGGATTCTGGGCAGCCGGGGTTATGGCAGCAACAGAAGTTCCGAAGGTCGAAGAAGCAATCGCTCAGGAGGCCTCCAGACGCGCAGAAAAGGGCCTAGAAGAGCTTGACAGACTTGACAAGGCTAAAATCATCGCCGAGCATATGTGGCGTCCTACGGCCGTTGCAGGGGCTGCTACGCTGGCTGTAGCGGGCGCCAATAAGATTAATCTGTCGAGACTTGCTGGTATGACGGCACTGTATCAGAGCGCCAAGAATGAACTGTCGGCAATTCAGGGCAGAGTCTCGAATAAAGAATCTGACAGCCTGAAGAAAGGTGATCTCGAAAAGGCAAGGCGACAAAGGCATCGCGATGACTACGAGAAAAATCCAGTACTCGAAGGTGATCGAATTCATGAGACCGGACATGGAAATACGCTGTTTGTTGAAACCTGGTCCGGGGCAAGATTCCATTCGTCTATTACAGCAGTCAATACGGCGATTACTGAACTCAACACAAGGCTGCAAGAAGATCAGTATGTTGAGCTTGCAGAAGTCTATGATATGTTGGATATTGATACCAGGAGCCGGAAGTGCGGAAAGTATGCAGCATTTAGAATGAACGGAAAATTTGATCTCATTCATCCGAATCAGATTCTAGACTGGCATGATTATGTTGATCCGACAACTGGAGAACCGAGGATCTGCTTCATTGACTTTGAGCGATTCCTAACGCCGAGTGATGACTTCATTGAGCGGAATCCCTGGTAATACGTAAATGATATTTGGATGGGCTTTCTCAGTGCACGGGGAAGGCCCATCACAAAATCTGCATTTTGTATAATGGAGAAGGGATTCTCTAAATTTAAAAAATCTTTTTAGGAGGTTATTACAAATGGATAAGGACAAGGATCAGATTCAGGAAACTGAGGAATCCAAGGCACAGGAAAGCACTGGAGCAGAAACTGGAACCAAAGGGAAGGAACCGAAGAAGAAATTCAAGATCCGTTTTCGCCTGCCGTTCGAGAAAATCGAAATCAAGCAGAAGAGCGAGGAAGAGCTGAATGCTGAGAAGGCCGAAAAGGAAGCTAAGAAGCAGCACCGCAAGGAGCGCTTTGGCGATTTTGCCAAGGGTGCAACCACGGTTCTTGCGATCGGCGGACTTGGGCTCGCAGCTTATGGCGCCCGCAAGAAAAAGCAGGATGAGGAAGCGGCAGTGGACGTGAGCGGAGACGATGACGATTCTGAGGAGAACCGGACCGTATGCCTGCCGTCCAGTGATGAGGACGAGGAATCCGAAGAGAACCGGAAGAAGAAGTCCGAGGAAGAAACCGAATAAGAGGTTTATGGAGAAACTTCTGAAAAGGGTAGCAGTTACAACTGCTGCTCTTTTTTTTCTAATTTATGATATTCAGGAGGTAAGAAATGGACAATAAAGAACGCCAGGAAGACTTGAAGAAACGAAGAGAACAGCGAGAAAAAGAAGAACAGGAACAGGGCATTCAGCCTGACGGAAAACGTACTGCAGAACGCAAAAAGACTTCTTTCGGACGCAAAATTCTTGATACTTTTCTATCGGATGATCCATTGCTGGTATCGGAACGCGTAAAAAATGAGGTCATTAAGCCAGGTCTTCGCGATCTCGGATATAACATTATGCAGACTGGTCTCAGCATGCTGTTCTATCCGGACGGCCGAGGCGCTCCACCACGAGGCGGAAGCAGAGTCGGAAGAAACGAACGGTATGAGGACTATACGCGGTATTCCGATAACCGTGGATCCGGAAGAATGCCAGGGGCTTCCGGAAGCGGCAGACGCGACTCACGGCCTTCATATGACTACGGAGAAATTATATTTGCCTCACGTGGGCGCGCTGAAGACGCTCTGGATCATCTTTTGTGGTGCCTGGAGAAGTACAATCAGGCTTCTGTGGCCGATCTGAACGAGGCAGCAGACCTCAGCAGTAAGTATACAGACCGCTATTACGGCTGGTATGACCTCAGAGGTGCTGATATTCGCGGTACTTCGGAGGGCTATGTGCTGGATCTTCCACCGGTTGAAACCATTCGCACAAGGTAAAACACAATTATATTTTATAAACATGGCCAACTAAGGCCGAACTATAACAATGTCTTTTATTTTTATATAAAAAGGAGAATTTATCATGGCAAATGCACTTACTGGTAAACTCGGAGTACTTTTTAAGGTCGCCGGAACTAAATTGAGACAGGCAAGACCCGAAATCAAGCTGGTTTTGGGCATTGTTGGAGTTGCTGCAGGCACTGCTTTGGCCTGCACAAAGACAAAAAAGGCCGTAGACGCCTATCAGACAAGCAAACAGGAGATCAATGACCTCGAAAACACCGTTGAAAAAGGCACAAAAGAGGCCGCAGTTGAGTATACAAAGGCCTATGCGCGGTTCGTTTACCGTATGATCCGTATTTATGGGCTTCCGATTCTGCTCTGGGTGGGCGGAATGAGCTCTATCGTGGGGTCTCACTGTGATTTGAGGAGGCAAAATGGACAACTTTTGCTGGATTCGGTTGCTCTGAAGAAGATGCTGGACGAATACAGGGCCCGTGTTGCCGAGGAAATCGGAGAAGAAGAGGAACGAAAATTATATTTTGATGCCAAAGAAGATGAAGTTGACGTAATTGAGGAGAATCCTGAGAGCGGAACTAAGAAAATTGTGCGCAAAAAGGCCAATACAATTCGTGAAAATAATGGCAGTAAGTTTGCAAGAAACTTCTCTGCGCGGACTTCATATGGGTTTGATGTGCGGTCTTATGCCGATTTCTTCCTGGAAGCGAGGATCAAGAACCTGAATAACCGGCTGAAAACCTCTCCGTTTATCACGATGAATGATGTTTATGACGAACTCGAGATGAAACCGGAGTTCGGAAGATGCGAAGATGGTCTTGATTGGGGCTGGGTATGGAACCCGAATGATCCAGAAGGCCCGAATGAGATCCGTGTTGAGCGTCTGCAGGGCTGGGAAGAGGTCTATGATGAGCGTGAAAACAAGACTTATTGGGCTCCGTGTCTTCGTCTGGACTTCAATCCGCAGCCTTTGAGAGGGAGAATTTGAGCAAATCGATTGATATTTTAAGGAATTTTAAGGTGTTTTGGGGCTTTTTTGGAGTAAAAATGCTACCAAAATACATGAAAGGAGGGCTTTTATGAAGCATTTGATGATATTTTTATGTGGCGTTGCCATCGGTGCAACCGGTGCTTTGCTGTATTTAAGACGCGATTTTAAGCAAAAAGTCAGTGACGAAGTAGAAAAAATCACTAAAAATCAGGACGAAAATTCGAAGGAATCGGATGGAAATGACGATGAAAATACAGAAAAATCGTCGGATATCGGGTCAAAAAACGCTTCGGAAGACCGGTTTGGAGACATGAAAAAGGCCGAAATGGAACGTTGTGAAGCCTATTCTAAGGGCGCGACAGATGCTCTTGGATACACAAATTATGCCGGCGAAGAGGGCTCTGCGAGGGTCTACAGCGCCGATTTTAACCCGAAAACGGGTGAAAAACCGGGAGAATCAGAGGCAGAAAACGGTGCTTCAAATGGTGAAAATCCGGGAAATTCTGGTGAAAAATCTTATATTTTTGGTAAATTTCCGGACAATTTTGATGAAAAAATCGACAAAAATGGGAAAATGAGTGCGCCACTTTTGGAAAATGAAAAGTGGCGCATGCGCCAGAAAAGTGGCGCATTGGACGATTTTGACGCCGATTTTCCGACAGAAGACGGGAATTTTGAGCCTCCATACGGCATTTCCGATGAAGAATTTTACACGAAAGATGGCAAATTTTCGAAGAAAACTCTCTATTTTTATGCAAAAAGTGGCGATTTTGCGGACGAGTGCGCCACTTTATGCGCCAATGCGCCACTTTTGGTTGGAGAAAAGTGGCGCATAGAAGTGGGAAAATTCGAAGAAAATGTCGCTTTTATACGAAATGAAAAAATTTCAACAGATTTCGAAATTGTCGTCGAAAATGACAGCTTCGGAGACCTTGTAAAACCTGATTTCGGAGAGGTGTAAAAGGCCATTATGGAGGACGTGTATTTTCGTTGGCTCGTCGGGTTTATCGGTGATGAAAGCTTTGAAAAAATCTATTCGAAACTGCTCTTCAAGCTGTTCAAAACGGAGTTTACCTGGTCGCTGGAGTATGACGAAAATCGCGCGGCAGACGGATTGAGCTTTCGCAGAATTTTTCAGCAAGAACACCAAATTTTGCCCAAAAACAGCCATTTTTGGCCTATTTCGGGCTGTTCTGTGCTCGAAATGCTGCTCGGAATGGCAAAAAGATGCGAAGACGAGCTTATTTACAGTCCCGAAAAAGGAGATCAAACTGGAGCATTTTTTCAGATTATGATCCGAAATTTGGGACTTGATATTTATGACGATTACTGGTTTTTTGAAGACGATGTTGATGATATTTTGAGCCGATTTTTAACTCGAAATTATGGTCCAAACGGGGAAGGAAATGTGTTTATTTTGAAGCATGCAGACCCGCGAAAAATTGATCTTTGGCTGCAGCTGAATTTGTATTTGCGAGAGCATTTTTATGAATTTTGGGGGGCCTAAAAATGGAGTTAGACACGTCTAATGCGCCACATTGCCACTTTTACTTGATAAAACTTTTACGTGAGAAAAATACGTATATATAAAGATAAGAAAAAAAGTGGCAAAGTGACACATAGACCGATTTTTACGAAAAAGCTCAAAAATTCGCGAAAAAGTAAAAATTCGGTGAGAAGGAGGTATGAACCGTGGATTTTATGAGACCCGCCTGGCGAATCCCGAAAAAAGACGCTCCACCGGAAATCTATCCGATTTTTATTACGAAGAAAAGCAAAGACCTTATGATCCGCGGTGGAGACTTCTACGCAATATGGGATGAGCGAAAAGGGATGTGGTCTACGGAGCAGGACGATGTCGTTGATCTGATTGATGAGGCCCTCGAAAAGTATCAGAAATCAAATGCCGGATTTGAGAACGCTCGAATTCAATATATGTGGAATGCCGACACTGGAACAATCGACAAATGGAACAAGTACGTGCAGAAGCAGCTTCCGGACAATTACCATCCGCTGGATGAGACATTGATATTCGCCAACAGCCCGATTCGAAGAGAAGATTATGCATCCAAGAAGCTTCCATATGCTCTGGAAGAAGGAACAACTACGGCATGGGACGAGCTGACTAATGTTCTGTACGGAGAAACGGAGAAACATAAGATTGAATGGGGCATCGGTTCGGTGGTCAACGGCGGATCAAAAAACCTGCAGAAGTTTTTTGTGTTCTACGGAGATGCTGGAACTGGTAAGTCAACGATTCTGAAGATCATCAAGAAGCTGTTTGAAGGATATTGGGTGAAAGTAGACGCAAAGGCTCTCGGAATGGTAAATGCAGCATTCGCGCTGGAGGCTTTTAAAGACAATCCGCTGGTGGCGATTGAGGATGACAGCAATCTGAGCCGTATTGAGGACAACACGAGACTTAACAGTCTGGTTTCTCATGAAGAGCTTACCGTAAACGAAAAGTACAAGTCCCAGTACATGATGCGGTTTCATTCCATGCTGTTTCTCGGCACAAACGAGCCGGTAAAGATCACAAATGCAAAGTCTGGCATCATGCGAAGGCTGATTGATATTACGCCGACGGGTAACAAGATTCCAAGGCGAAAGTATGACAAGCTGATGGCAGACATCGATTTTGAGCTCGGCGCAATCGCGTATAAGTGCAAAAAGGTCTATGAGGAGAATCCGAACTTCTATGACGATTATCGGCCTCAAAATATGATGAGCGCAACGAACGATTTCTATAACTTCATGGAATACAAGTTTGATTTGTTCCGTGAAAAAGACGGAATCGCATTATCAGATGCCTGGACCGAGTACAAGATGTACTGCGATTATGCGAAGGTTCCGTATCCGTTTTCTTTGCGTGTGTTCAAGGAGGAACTGAAAGGGTATTTTCGTTTGTTCAAAGAGCGGTACCATCCAAATGACAATGAGTGGTATCGAAACTGGTATGGCGGACTGAAACTTGAAAAGTTTGGACTTGAGGTGGCAAGTGCTTCGGAAGCCGAGCAGAATGATACTCCGCAGTGGCTGAGGTTTGATACAACAGACAGCACCTTTGACAAGTTGGCCGCCGGATTTACGGCACAGTATGCAAAGGAAGACGGAAAGCCGGAAAAGAAATGGGACTTTGTGGAAACGATCCTGCAGGATCTGAATACGTCAGAGCTGCATTATGTGCTGTTTCCTGAAAAGTTTTGGAATCATATTGTTGTAGATTTTGATCTGAAAGATGAAAACGGAGAGAAATCAATAGAGAAAAATATAGAGGCTGCCTCGAAATGGCCTGAAACGTATGCGGAACTCAGTAAAAGCGGAGCCGGTATTCATTTGCATTATATTTACACCGGCGATGTCAGTAAACTGAGTTCTTTGTTTTCGGACGGAATTGAAATCAAGGTGTTTACCGGAAAGTCGTCGCTGCGGCGGAAACTTACAAGGTGCAACAATCTACCGGTCAATACCATCAGTTCGGGGCTGCCGCTGAAAGAGGAGACAAATGTGGTATCAGATAAGGTTATTCAAGATGAGAAACATTTAAGAGCATTGATCAAAAAGGCGCTGCGAAAAGAGATTGAACCCGGAGCAACAAAGCCATGTGTCGATTTCATCGAGAAAGTCCTTAATGACGCGCACGATTCAGGAATGCCATATGACGTGAGCGACATGCAGGCAGAAATCATGGCCTTTGCTGGAACCAGCACGCATCACTCTCTGCAGTGCCTTGATATTTGTATGGGACTGCCGTATAAGAGCGAAACACCATCGGTGTACATTGATGCGGAGAAGGAAGAGATCGTATTCTTTGATATTGAGATTTTTCCAAATCTGTTCATAGTGTGCATCAAGCCAGACGGAAAGCCTGCAACCTCAATGATTAATCCGAGTGGAGAAGAAATTCGGGAGCTACTGAAATACAGGCTGGTCGGGTTCAACAACCGTGGATACGACAATCATATTCTGTATGCACGGATGCTCGGCATGACGGAGTTTGAGCTGTTCACGATTTCCCAGAACATCATTAACGGCGGAAAACAGAATTCGGTGCGTAATGCTTACATGTATCGGGAAGCTTACAACCTTTCGTATACTGATGTGTATGATTTTTGCGCAAAGAAACAGAGCCTGAAGAAATGGGAAATTGAGCTTGGTATTCATCACCTTGAGCTTGGGCTTCCCTGGGATCAGCCAGTTCCGCAAGAGCAGTG
>Ga0326513_10001572_pt1 | contig 17634 bp, 33 predicted proteins | sample 2_2465_0518_D_FD_203654 | JGI IMG/M metagenome (GOLD analysis project Ga0326513, IMG submission 203654) | Bovine rumen microbial communities from UC Davis, California, United States - 2_2465_0518 | ecosystem: Host-associated > Mammals > Digestive system > Stomach > Rumen | place: USA... | reverse complement strand
AGTTTTCATTTGTACCACCTCTTATTAATCTATTTTACAAGCTCCGCCTTTTCTTGCTTCTTTATCTGGTTTTATTTCCTCTTCTAACGTTCCTAACTGATGTGGAGTAAAACATTCTTTTACTCCTATTTCCCTATTTTCGTATAATCCAAAATTTTCGTATATCTTAATTAAATCATAAGTTATATTATACTTCTTAAATCTTATAGGTAAATGTATCATTTGTATCACCTCTTTTTTTATAAATCTAAATCATGTAAACCAAATTTTCTTTTCAAAATATCGTTATTCATAACCGCTAAATTATGTTCAAAATCCTCTTTTTTTATAAACTTAAATACATTGTAATATACATGAGCTTGTTCAATTTTATCATCAAGGTTTAAATCTGAGTTTTCCAATTCATTTAATAGTTCATCTAGCTTAATTGTTAAATTGTCTAATGCTTTCGATGTATTTTTATTCATCTATTTAACCTCCTCTTTTTCTTCTACAACATCTCCATGTTTATATTGCATTTCTATTTTATATTTTTCTAGCTCCATATCTCTTTGCTCTCCTATATTTACAAAAATACATATTGGCAATATAAGGCTTAATATTGCTAATATAATTATCAATCCAACAATTGCATAGCATTTTGCATCTTCTAAATCCATATTATTTTACCTCTCTTTCTTCCTCTTCAACTCTTTTTTCTAGGATTTCCAATAAATTCATCCAATCTCTTTTATCGCAATCCCAACCATAAGGTTTATCATAACCTTTATCTGCTTGTCCTTTTATATCTCTTATCATTAATTTTTTATCTTTGAGTGTAATTAAATCAAGATTATTTGCTATTACTTCACAAGTCCATTTTACTATGTATGTTGCTCTACCTAGTGCATATCTTTCAGCACTTAAAAATATCATACTTAAATCAACTTTATTACCCATAAGTTCAAAGACATCTTTGTTATATATTCTAGCAGGATTAGTAGGACTTGGTTCTCCATTTTGAATTGTATGTCCTTGTATTTCCATAATCTATTTCTCCTTTATATTTTTATCTAGATAATTTATCTTTCTTGCTAATTCTTTCATTTTTTCTTGGATTTCTACAAATAATACTTCTAATATTTCTTCTTGCCCTTTTGAGTTTTTTATAGGGAATTGTGATAATCTAGCAAAATCCAAATTTATTTCTTGTATATCTATTTCTTCTTGTTCTTCTACAATTCTAAATTTTTTATTCATATTCTCATAAGTTAAAAATCTTAATCCTTTGTCTATTCTTGAAAATTTTCTATAATCGTTATCTGTTTTTGTTAATTTATATCTTTGACCTGTTTCACTTTCTATTATTGTTCCTAGTTTATAATTATTTAAGCCACATACTATTTCGTAAAAAGGTCTATTATATTCATTACTCATTAGCTTTGTTCTCCTTTCAATTCTATAAATCTACCGAATATTCTATAAATTCTTGTAAATCCGATAAATTTTTATATCTATATCCTCTATCATCAACATATAATATTCCAACAGCTTTTTCATTAGTTACTCCTACAACATTATCTTTATTCCAATACATATTTCCTTGCATATCTTTTTTAAATACTTCAACATCTAATGGATTATTAGCATCTTTATTTAAAAATTCTACTATTTGCTCTGCTGGTCTATTACTAGATATAACAATATAATAATCTTTCATTAATTCTTTTATGTAATATAATAATTCGTAATCTATTTTTCCATATATACTTCCATCTTTCCAACCTTTATAACCTTTATGTATTACTCCATCAAAATCAAATACTATTGTTTTCTTACTCATACTTTCTCCTTTCACACATATCCTTATTTTTTATTATTACTATATTTCACATATCCGTAAGTCTCACATTTTCCCAATGACTTTTGTGTAATTTCCCACATTTTTCGTACTACTTTTGTGTTATTTTACACATTTTTTCAAAGGACTTTTTTATGTTTTTACACATTTTTAACATTTTTTTCTACCTCTTTCTTAAAAAATTCAATCCAACATTTTTCAAGCGTATCTTGGCAATTTTCACAATCATTTTCAAAATCATCGTTATAATCTATTGGACAAGTTCCTACACAATTTACTAATGCTTTTGAAAATTTATCTATTATCTTGTTTTGTTTTTGGATTAGATTTAATAATGTTTTAAAATATCTTTTATCTTCTGGAACTATTGTATAATTTTCTTTCCATACATCTAAATATTTATAAAGTGTTTCTATTTTATCAATAACTTCTTTTTCTTCTTCACTATAATTCATTTTGATTTAGTCCTCCTCTAAATTTTTCTTCTAATTGTTCTACACTATAATCTGCCCTGAATTGATTGTAGGCTTTCTTGTCCATTTCTTTTAATTGCTTCCATAATTCTGGATAGTATGTATATAATATTTTTAATTCTTTTAAGTTCTTTAATGGACAACACCAACAGCTTAATCTATCAAAATGTTCATATAAACCATTCCAATTAAATCCTCTATCGTAACAATATTTTAAACAATCGCTTTCTGTCATTTTCCAGTTAACTAATGGATAACATTTATCTTTTATCCTTTTAGGCTCATCATAAGCTATACCAATATATTCTTTATACCCTTCTTTTTTATATTTTTTTAAATAATTATTTATAACCTTAGTTTTAAGATTGCTTGTACACCATCGACAAAGCATTGTTGCCCAACCATATCCTTTTTTGCCTTTATTTTTTCCTTTTGTTTTTTCGTGGTCAAACATATAATAATCAAAGCTTTTTTCAGCTTTAAGTGTTATAATGTCTTTATTATATTTTTCCTTTATATACTTCTTTACTTGCTCAATATGGTTTAGCATATCTGGAAAATCTTTTCCTGTATCACAAAATAATATTTCATCTACTTGCATTTTTTCTTCTAACATCCTTAATAACATTGCTGTACTATCTTTTCCACCAGAAAAGTTTACAATATGCTTCATATCTTCCTCCTATTATTCTAAAATATCTTCTAAAGCTCTTATAGTTTGGTCATCTAAATCACAATATTGTTGATACCATTCTATTTTTCTTTTTATTTTATCTTCTATCTTTTTATTCTTTTCTTTTTCTTTGTTATATAAATCTAATAAACCTTGTATTGCCAATGCTTCATAATCTAACAAATTAGTTTCTGCGTGTAATAACATATCTTCAATGTTTTTGATTATTTCTTCTTCACTCATATTATTCTCCTTTTTCTAAAAGTTCTATACACATATCTCTTTTGCCTGTCCAATAATTAAATGTTGCTCCATTTGAATTTGATATAGCTTCTGGTGTCATATATCTTTCATTCATTTTGTCTAATGCTTTTTCAATTTTTGATTTTGGAATATAGTTTTCTTTTACATAATCTAAATCTAATTGTTTTTCATATTCTTCTCTTTTTTCTTTTAATTCTTTATTTTCTTGTATTAGATTTTCTATGGCTTGTATATCACTTTTTGTAAAAGTGAATTGAACGTCTGTTGATTTTTTGTACAATTTTAATCTTGCTTTTAATTCTTCTAATATTTCTATATTATTCATAGGCTTTACTCCTTAATTCTAAATTCTATTTGTTTTATTTGTTCTTTTGTGATAATTGATTTTATTTCATCTTCAAAAAAATAACTTTCTTCACTTGGTTTATCACAATCTATATCTACATATTTTCCACTAGGACAAGGTTCTTTATTGCAAACATATAAAACTTTATACCCATTTACATAGTCGCCTTGTTCGATTAAATCTATTATGTTTTTAGAATGTTTTACTATATTATCGTATTTATAATGACATCTTCCTGAAATTATACATTTATTTTCAAAAGTACCCGTTTCGTATTTTCCATTAATTTTTCTTGTATGTGTCCTGTATATACCAAATTTTTCAAATCTTATTATTTTACCATTTTTTAATCTTACATATTCTCCAATACTTATTTCCATAATTTACTCCTTCTGTATATTTTTACACATTATATTTCTTATATTTTGCATTCCCGTTTAATTATTTCAATTATTAATTTACATCTTTCTACATTTGATGCTTTTCTAATATCAACTTCATTTATTATTTTTTTCATACTTATCTCCTTACTAAATTTCTAAATTCACTAAATGTTTTTACAAATTTAAGTGTTACCCTAGTTAATCCTCCAGCTCTTTGCTTTTGCAAATCTACTATAATATTTTCTGATGTTAATTCCTCATCATTCTCTGTTTCTTTTTCTCTATACAAAAATATTACATTATCTGCATCTTGTTCTATTGCTCCACTTTCTCTTAAATCTGCTAATGTTGGTTCATTCCTTGATGCATTTCTATTTAGTTGGCATAAGCCTATAACTGGTATCTTTAGCTCTAGACTTAATAATTTTAATGTTCTTGTAATCTCTGCAACTTCTTGTTCTCTGCTGTTAAATTTATTCTTACTCTTAATAAGTTGTATATAATCTATTATTAATAATCCTAAATTTTCTTTATTCTTCAACTTTCTTGCAAAAATTTCTATTTGTTCTATTGTTCTTGTCTTTGTTGTAATAGTTATCGGCAAATCTGCAATTTCCATAGCTGATACTGTTACTTTTTGTGCTTCTATATCATTTAATGAACCTTTTCTAATTTTGTTACTATCAACTCCTGCTCTTCTTGATATTATTTTTTGTATTATTTGATTTTCAGACATTTCTAAACTTACTATTGCTACCTTTAATCCATTTCTTGCAATTTTTTCTGCAATTTGCAATGCAAATGTTGTTTTTCCTACTCCTGGTCTTGCACCTATAACTGTTAGTTCTTCTTCATGTAATCCATTTGTTACTTTGTCTAAATCCATAAATCCAGTATATAATTTATAGTCATATTCATTTTTCATTTTCTGTTCTATTATGTTTGTTGTATCTACTACCATATCTAGAAAACTTTTTTCTTGTTGCCCTCTAGAATTAATCTGATTTAATTCCTTTATATTTTTTTCTATGTAAAGTTCAATTTCATCTACATTTTTTATTTCTTCTTGCATCTTTTGAATAAGATTAAATGTTTTTCTTTTTTTTGTTAATTCTTTTATTTTGTTAAATGCATAATCTACTGAACATTTATATTTATAAGTTTCATCTTGCATTTGACTTATATATTCAACAATATCCGCTTCGTTTTTTCCAATTTCTTGACATATTGATTTTATATTTATTTCTTTCTTTTTATTTTTTAAAGTATTTATTGCTTTATATATTTTTTGATTTTTTAAGCTTATAAAATCATCTATTTCTAGTTCTAATTCTTCTTGCTCAAAAATTATATAATATAAAACTATTCTTTCTAATTCTTCATCAAACATATTTCATCACTCCTTATTAAGTGTTTTTCATCATTTGATTATATTCTTCCTCTGTGTATGTAATTTCTTCATAATTGATTTTTTGTTTTTTATGTGTATTTTGTTTAAGTGGAAATACACCTTGCCAATTATTCATTATTGAATTATTTAGTATTTCTATTTGTTCATCTACATTTATTGATAATTTATTTAAGTTTTTTATCATTAATTCTAAACCTCTAGTTGTTAATGGTTTTTTTATTGACTTTCTCATTTTAATAAATTCATATATAGTATCAATTATTTCTTTATCTGTAAAATTGTCTTTTATAATTTTATCAATTTCTGTTTCTTTTTTTTCTTTTATTATATTCTTTTCATTCTTTATATTCTTATCATTATTGTTTGTTGCCCTTTGTTTGCCCTCCGTTTGCCCTCCGTTTGCCCTCTTGCTTGCCCTCTTGCTTGCCCTCTTCTTTATCATAATCTTGGTAATCACTATATTTTTCAATAGTTACAAGAGTATATTGGTTTGTCCCTTTGGTTGTCACCTCGTTTGTCCTTTTTAGCTTATCTAATGCAATTCGCACTTGTTTTGGTGTTAAATTTGTTTCATCTGCAAGGTGTTGTATAGATGTAATTTTTTGTCCTCGTTGTATAATTTTTCCTTGCCATTTTTTATCTGTATGGTTAGCTGTTAATAATAGATGTAAAAATACTATTTTTGTATTATTATCATTATACCATTCCCATTCTACCATTTTTCTGTGTAACTTAATCCAGCCTTCCATAATTTCTCCTTTCGTATATAACAAAAAGAGGTAACTTGCGACGATTGAAATACAAGTTACCCCTATGTATATAAAAAGCTTAATTACTTAAACTTTGAATATCTATTTAATTGTTCAATCGTCTTTTGTTGTTGTTATTATATATTTAATTTTTAAATTTGTAAATACTTTTTTTATAAATTTTTTTAATTATTTTTTACAAATAAATCTTCTATTTCATAATCCTTGCAAATAGCCTTACATATAGCATAAGCAAATACTTTTGATACACTTCTACCTTTTTTAATTTGTGATATATAGCTTTCGCTTATCCCTGTAATTTCAGCTATATCTTTTCGTTTCATAGGTTTTATTAAACAATCAAATTCCGTTGAACTAATTCCTAATTTATACATTTGTATTCCTCCTTAAAATGATAAATTTCCAAAATCATAATTATAGTTTTGCTCATTTTGTATTGCTTCTCTTTCTTGTACTTCTTCATTTGTTTTATATTCCATAACAACTATTTTAATTTGTGGTAATCCTTGTTTATTTTTATAAAAACTTAAAAATGCTTTAGTAATATTTATCTTTGTTTTATTTTCTAGCTCAACTCCTCTTGGAAGTTGAACACTTAAATACATTTTTTCGTATTCTCCATTTTGATTTTTTCTTGATATAGATGTACTATAACCAAATTCGTTCCTAAAAATTAAAGTTTCTCCTATAATATTCATTTATTTTTCCTCCTTATTTTTTATAAAGCTTAATTTTATTTTATCAATCAAATTAAGCTTTTTCAATTCTTTTTCTGCAAATACATTTGTTAAATTATAATGATTTAGCATTCTAACTAAATATACTTTTTTATTCAATGCCTTTGTTGTACTCAATACTTTACAATATATTATATTTTGACTATTAAACATTGTATAATATTGTGGTGGTACTTTATATTTTAATATCATTTGTTAATCATCTCCTTTAAATAAACTTTCAATTTTATCTTCAATAATTGAGCTTATTTCATAAGAAATATCGGTTTTACTTAAATCATTTAATATGTCTTTAACTTTATTTTCAATAATATCTTTATTGTTTTCTACTGATTGTTCTAAATATTTTTGTGCTAAACTATCTTCGTTGTCAACTAAATCTTTTTTTCTAAATACAGAATAACTTGTAAGGTTTTCAATTACTTCTTTAGTCTTTTGTTTTATTTCATTTTCAAAATTTGGTGCTTCTTTATTAATTTCCTCAAAAACATTTTGATATGCTAAATTTGCAATAAATCTTGATACCCCATTTTTTCTTATTGATTTTTGAATTTCTTCTCTAAATTCTTCAATTATTATATTTTTTATTATATTTTTAATTTCTGTATCACTTAAATAATTTTCAATATCTATTTCCATTTTTAATCATCTCCTTTAATATAGGTTGCCAATAATGTTTATTTGAATGTACAAGTGCGTGGCATTTTGTACACAAAACAATTAAATTTGTTGGCTCATTTATCAATTTTCTATCTTCTGACTTATAGACTATGTGATGCTCATTTAAGTTAAAAGGTGTACCACATAACCTGCATTTATATTTATCTCTTTGCATAACTTTGTTGTATGTTTCTTCTGTTACTGTTATTTTTTTATTGCTTACTTTTTTAATGGGCTTATTCTTTACGAGAATAAAATCTCGGCAATTTTCACACTCTTGCCATATATCTATATACCTTTTATTCTTCTTGCAGAAAAAAACGATTTTCGTTTGTCTATGTCTTTTTAATAAATTTTTACAATACATTTTAACTTTCCTTTAATTCTTTTAATTTTTCTTGTAATTGTTTAATTCTTTTTCCTATTCTTTTCACTTTAGCTTTTTTGATTATTTTTTCTTTGTTTTCTTCATAATATTTTTTACTGTTTTTTGCTATTTTATCTTTGTTCTCTTTTGCCCATTTTTTATTTTTTATATCAATGTTTAGCTTATTTTTTTTATAATATGTTTTAAAATATTCAGCCCTTTCTTTTTTGTGCTGTATTGCCCATTGTTTCATATATTCTTTTCTATCCATATTAAAACACCTTTCATTCTTTCGACAATCGTTTTTAAGACATTTTTTGCAGTTATCTATATAAGTTATTGTTTTTGATAATTTACATCTTAAATTGCCTTTTAAAGTCTTGCTTAAATATTTACAATACATATTATGTTATTTCTAATCCTTTCAAACTTCTTTCATCTTCTTTGGCTGACCTTAACCAACTTCTTACTGTGATATGAAGTTCTTGGAGTTGTCTATATTTTTGATATGCCCAATTTCCAAAGTCTGTTTTGTTAATATCATTTTCAAAAGCTATTTTACTTGCATTGCTTTGTATTTCACTCCATCTTGTTGCTAACAACCAACTATTTATACATAATTGTGATAATGTATCTATATCTGTCGTATCTATCTGTTGAAATTGTTTACTTATTTCTCTAAATTGGTTAAAATCATCTTGACATATTCTTTCAAATTGACTTTTTGCTATATCTTTCATTATACACTCCTTACTAATACTACTTCATTACTGCACATTATTAATTGATTATCTGCATCACATTCGCATTTTATTCCTTTTCCATATAAACTTAATAGATTATCTATATCAAATAATTCATAATTTAACTTTGTCATAATTATTCTCCTTTCTTAAATGTTATTATTTGCTTTTGTGTACCAATCATTTAACCACCTACTCATTTTTTTCAGCTAATTTATTTCCTTTTAATACATTTTCAATTGATGAATAATCTTTTACATCTAATATTTTTGGTAAACTACCTATTCTTGATTTTTTTACAATTGCTTTTGTTTCATCTCCATTTTTTTCTAGTTGTATTACTATATCCATTAAATATTCGACTATATCTAAAGCATCATAAGTAAGTCCAACTGGTTGCATTTTTCCATCTTTTGTATCCCATAAACTTTTTGCTCTTGCTACTAATATTAAATTCATTGGTACATCTTTTAATTGATTTAATACTGTTCTTGCCATTTCCCTTCTATATGCATACCATTTTGTTTTTTGCAATTGATTTAATTCTCCGACCTTTTTACCTATCATTTGCTCATATTTTTTTGCACTAACATCTTCAATACAATCTAGTAAATCTGTTACTGGGTCTACTATCAATGTTTTTCTATCTGGATATTCTCCATTTAGTATTTCTTCTATCAAATTAACGGTTAAAGTTGCTGAATTACTAGCTCTAGTATCTGTTTTATCTACTTCTGCTTTATAAAAATCAAATTGCTCTGCATATAATCTTGTACTTCCTTCTAAATCTATCACTATTGGATTAGGGGCTGATAATGCAAATCTACTTTTACCACTTCCACTTTCTCCCCATACCATAATCTTTAAATTAACATCTTCTAAAGTTGCTTTTTTAGCTAACATATTAATTACCTCCATAATAATCTTCTCTATTTTCTGAAATCATTAAATCTAAATAATCCATTTATTTTTGTTCCAACCTTCTTTTAAATTCTTCATTTAATTCTTTATCTTTTATGTATATATTTGTTTTTTCTTTATCTACTATTGCTCTTTCATAAACTAATTGTTCAAATGTATATTTTTTTATTATTTCCTTATATTCCATTTTTACCTCCTAAATATCATACCCATTTTCTTTTCGCCAAATATCATCATAATAGTTTTCTTCTTGTATTAATTCAAATACATCGCCTTCTCCTTCGTTCATTAAATCATTATGCCAACGAGTTTCCATTTCGTCTATTTCGCCAAATACTTCTAGTCTAATATTAATTAAATCTTCTTTGTAGTCTGTTTTTTCTTTTAATTTTGGTATTAATGTATCTAGTGTTTTGTATATTTCTTGTAAATCTTCATAATATTGCCTTTCATCTTCATTATTCCCCATAATAATCCCTCCTTTCTTTATTAATATACTGTTATATGGCTAAATCCATATAATATTATTCCTATAAATACTGCATGAACTCCTATAACGAATATTGCTTGTCTAATTTTGTTATTTAATTTGCTTCTTTTGTTTTTCATTTTTATTTCCTCCTTTTTTTTATTTGTCTGCATTATATACTAAAGTGTTTACTCTGTCAACACTTTTTATAAAATTTTATTAAAAAATATTTACTGAATAAACAAAGCCATTGTGGCTGTAATAAAAAAAGAACTAAAAATTTTTAGCTCTTAAATATAACTTTACTATTCTATTTATTGAATTATTACTTAATGTTTCATAACTTCCCTACGTTCCCTTCGTTAAAATATAGCATCAAGGCTAGTTGGGTTAATTACTCCCAACTAGCCTTGATAAAATCATAGTTAAAAAACTATAAAGAATGTTGTCTATACAAATTATATATTATTTTTAAAAATTTGTAAATATATATTGCATATTTTAATTCATAAATGTATAATGTAATTACTTTAGTATTTCATTATTTGATTTAAAAGTAAACCTTTTAATCAACAAAAGGAAGGCAACACCTTCCTTTTATTTTTATACTTAAAATTATAATAATTTAAATTATAATAACTTGTCCTGGAAAAATCAAATTAGGATTTGATATTCCATTTTTTCTTGCTAATTCTTGATATGTTGTTCCATATTTTGAAGCTATTCCACTTAATGTATCTCCAGCTTTTACTACATAAGTTTGTTGTTGATGATAGCCTAGTTTGTTATTTACTATGTTTTGAATAGTATTATAATCATAACCTTCTGCTTGTAATCTATTTTTTCTGTCATCTCCATTTCCCCATCTACCTGCAATTACTTCATCTGCTATTTCTTCATTAGATTTTCTTACTGGTTGTGGTGCCGGTTGTGGTGCTGGTGTACTTCCATTTATTTCAGCTATTAAATTTCTATACATTTCGTTCATATCTACATTTCCTACAATTCCTTCAATATGACCAGCTGAACTATATTGTAGTATATCATATTCGCCTTTATATTTATTTATATTTGCTCCAAAATGTGCAATCCATGTTGTGTATTTTGATTTAATAACATCTTTGTTTAGGTAGTTATCAAACCAATCTTTATTAGCATATACTCCAGCCCATTTTCCACTTCTTTCAATTTCTGTATTAAATGCTATACATATATCAGTTAATTTGTCTTTTCCTTCTCCTTTTATTTCTTTATCTTCCATATCTATATAAACTGGAAGCTGTAATTTTTTATCTTTTAGAAATTCAGCTACTTCTTTCCCTGCTTGTCTTGCATTTTCTACTTCATTGCAATAACAATAAAGATATACACCGACTGGTATGCCCAATCTAGTACATTCATTATAATTTCTATAAAAAGCATCTCCTACCCAAAACTTTATATCATCTCCAATATTCCCTGCTTTAAGTATTGCAAAATCAATTTGTTTTTTTACAACATCCCAATTTATATTGCCTTGATAGCCACTTACATCTGTTCCTCTCATTCTTTAATCCTCCTTGTTTTCTTCTATTTTCTGTGCCGCTTTATTCCCTAGTAAAAATGTTCCAAGTATACCTTGAATAACTGCTATTACTTGAACTATTTGTGTTGCATAAGGTATTGTTATTCCATCAACAGCATTTATTCCTGCAATTAAAGCTGCTATTATTGCTAAAATATTAGTAGTATATTTTGCGATTTTCTTTATTTTTTCACTAACTTCCATAATAACTCCTCCTATTCATGTGATTTTGTTAAAATGTATTGTTCAATATCTTCTATGGCTTTGGTAACAGGACCATTACAGCCCTGTTCCTTCAAGCCTTTTAAACAAGCTAATTGACCTTTTAGTAAAATCAATCTTTCTTCTTTTCCATCTTTTATTTCACTTTCTATCATATCTACTTTCCCTTGTAAAATTTTTATATCTACTGTGTTTTTTTCAATTTTATCAAGCACAACTTTTTTAATGAACTTATATATTGCTACAAAAAAGCCTGCGATAGTAGATATAATTCCAATTACAGCTACTATTTGTCCAATTGTAACATTTTCCATTATTCTGCCTCACTTTCCACAGATTGCTCTGCAGTTTCTTCTGTGTCAACTGGTTCTAATAATCCTTCTAAATATTCAGCAACTTCTTCATAATCATTGTCTAGTAATTTTCCTTCATCGTTTAGTCTCTCGGCTTCCATTAAAGCAAATGCTACTGAATATTCGCCTTTTTCTACTAGGTTGATTAATGCTTTCTTTTTTCTTTCTGATTTCTTTTCAATTAAAGTTTTCATTTTTTTCTCACCTACCCTTCTAATAAATCTAATCTACTTTTTATTGTGTCTATTTCATTATTTTGATTATCTATTACTTTATTTGCATCTGCTACTGCTACTACATTCATATTAAAGCCTAGTTCATCACTTTCACTTGATATATAAGTTATATCATCATAGCTTCTTGCATTTTTGATATCATTATATTGAGCTTGTTGTGTTTCGTTATATGGAATTATTTCTGTTTTTTGAGCTTCTTCTGATAGTTCATATTCTAAAATTCCAGATGGTGTCCCTGTTTCATCCATACATAAGATAGCACCATTAGTTCCAATACCTATTACTCCATTTGTAAAAGAAGCACTTTGCGGTACTACGATATATTTTTCTGCAAATATATTTGCTTTAATACTAGGACTTAATGGTTTCTTAATCACATTTGATAAACTACTTGATTGATATTTATTTGTTGCATATTGTGCCCAAGTTAATGTACTTAAATCTACTCTAGCTCTCGCATTGTGTATTCCATCATCTTCTAAAGTAGTTCCTTGCATTGCTCTTTGACCTTCGCTAAAAGTAAATGGGTAGTTTTGTTCTTGGTGTGGGACATAAGATGGTATTGTTTCAGCTGTATAAGCTCCTTCTAATACCATAAATGTATCTAAATCTATATAATCATTTCCACCTTCATTTATACCTCTCAAATATTTTACTGTCTTATTTGCGTTTGATGTTACTTCTATTTTGCTCCAACTATTTATTGTAATTAAACTTCTATTAATTTGTGTTGTTGTTCCATCTGTGTATTCTATCATTAAATTAGGACTATAATTTGTTTTAATATAAAAACTAAATGTATATTGTGTATTTTCTTTCCAATCTTGATTAAATACCATTGTTCCACCAATAGAATTTTTGTAAAATAAACAATTTCTATTATCTTCTATTATTATACTTGCATTATTTCTGTTGTTTACTCTATTTACAAAATCTTGAGCCCAACCATTCCAAGCTAAATTCTTATTCTGTATCTTAACATTAGCATTACCTGTTACATTTTTAATTTGTTGTGGAAAGTCTGGGCTTGGGCTTGGTATTCCGTCCGACAATATGGTTCAAAGTCTGTTGCTGTTGAGCCTTCTTCTAACATTACATTTTTTATTTTTATTGTTCCGCTTTCAAATCTATTTGTAACATATAAGCCTAATTTGCTTGTTCCACTAATACTAGCTGTTATATGACCAGTTGTACTTGCAGTACTTGCAACTAACGATGTATAATTACTGTCTTTTTTTAACATTATTATTGCTCCAGTTGATGAAAAGCTTGTATTAACAAATTCATAATCAAAACTAATTGCATAATTTTTAGAATTATCAATATCATAATTGTTTATTAAATATTGGTCATAGCCGCTAGCATTTATAGTCCTATCTGCAACATTTACTAAATTCTTTCCAGTTAACTGCTCTTGCTCTGTTCTTCCCTCTAATCCAAACTCTACAAATTTATTTTCACTTGTATTTTGTAGTGTAATATCTGAACCTTGTCCGTCTACTTTGTACATTGCTTTAGCCATATTAGTTATGTCTGTGTTTAACTCTTCTATTTCAGCATTAGCATTGTTTAAATCTTCTTGTAAGGTTTCTACTTGATTTTGTAGTTCTTCTATATTAGTGTTCTGTGTAGTTTGTTCTTCTTTAATGTCTGCTATATCTTCTTCATTAGTTGATACTCTTTCAGCTAAATTACTTAATAGGTTATCTATTTCTGTTTTATTATAATAATTTGCAAGTATTGTTTGTAATTGGGTTTCGCTAACTAATCCACTCACCAAATCTGCTACGCTTATTCTTAATGTATTTCCATTTTGCAATGTTAATACTATTTCTTTAGTTGTATTGTCATATCTTGCATTTACAATCATGCTTTCAATTGGTAAGTCTATCGCATTAGAAGTGTATATTACATTTCCATTTTTGTCCTTTAATATAGCAGTTATTTGGTAATTAGTGCTATTTACGTTCAAATTGATTTGTGAGCCTGTTTCTGTTATAAGTGAATAGTTTGTTAGGTCTTGCTCTAAATTGTCTATATCTTCATTTATATCGCCAATAGCACTATCTATATCTGTTATGTCTGTATTAATAGTGTCTATTGCTTGATTTATGTTTACAATATCATCTGTATTTTTTTTGATTTTTGTGTTTTGTTCTGTTTGTTCTGTTTGAATATCACCTACATCATTTTGTAAATTTTCTATAGCAGTAGTATTTTCGCTTACATTTTGTTGTAAGTCTTCTATATTATTTGCGTTATGTGTTATTTGAGATTGAAGTTGCTCTACTTCTGTTGGTGTTGGTCTGCTCATGTTTACTGCGTTTACTACATAAGAGCCTTTTTCTATCATAAATCTTGTTGGCATAGGGCTGTATCTTAACACAAATTCTGTGCCTTGTACTTCATAAGCATATACTCCTATTTGAACTATTTGACTTTCTGTTAATAATTCGCTTGGTATCTCGCATTTATTATTTAAAATTGTTATTTTATATGCGTCTCCATTTGCTCCTGAGAATACTGCAATTTTTGTTAATCCTTCATACTCACTAGAAAAAATAAATCTACATTCTGTTACATTATACTCCCCACTTTCTACTTGATTTATTTGAGCTAATATAACATTATTTGTGTTTACTTGAAATTCCATCTTTAACTCCTTTCTATGTAAAATTAATTTTTAAATCCGCTACTTGTATTGCTAACGGAATATTGTTGGTGGTTTGGTAAGCTGATGAGTGTTTTAATATAACATCTAATATATTTACATAACTTTTAAGTGTTATAGTATTATCAAGTGTAATATCTACATTGTTTAAAAGATAGCCTCCACTTGGTAATCTTACATATATTTTGCCCGATGTTATAGTTGGCGTTACACCACTTGGTATTCTTTTAGGTAATGGAATAGAAAACTGAATTTCTGTAGCCGCTGATGTTAAAAAGCCTCCACTTTTCCAATTTATTGTAGCACTATCACCCGCTTTATAATACAAATCATTTTCTACCATAACTCTTTGCCAATTTCCCCAAGTGCCACTTTTGGTTCTTATATATGTTTCAAAATCGTTAGTATTAGGTGTTCCTTGCCTTGACCAAATTTGTTTTATCACACTATTTCCATTTCCTTTTATAACCATAAGCCACCCATTAGTACCTGCTGGGATATTTGTTGGAACATAATTAGTATGAAAATAATATAATCCTGTTTCTGTGTAATCATTTAAGTCTGTATTAGCTGTTGTAATTATTGTTGCACTTGCGTTTGCATTTACTACTCGCTTTATTTCGTTAAAATCTTCTGCTGTCGCTTTATTAGCTCTTGGCAAAGGGCTTGTTGTTAATGAAACTTTATCGTCATAAGTTATCTGCATTTTTATACCTCCTCTATCTTGAAATTTTGTTTTATTAAAATTACCTTATTCACATTATGCAAGGGTATTGTTACATAAGGTGTTTTTTTATCTTTGGCTAATATTTGAATTTTATCTGCATTGTTTCCGTTTACTGCAATTGATATTTGATATTCATATTGTGATATTTGTGTTATAGCACTTTGACCTATACTAATTACAGAATTTTTGCCATTTTTAAGGAATATTCTTGCATATCCAATTGGTGCTTTATTATAATTTTGCTGTGGTTTATTAAATATACTTTGTACTAATAAGCTAGATATATCGTTTTGTAATTCACTTTTACCAAAATTATTGTCTATAACATTTATGTATTTTATAAAGTTTAAATATAAACTTTCATAAACATTTTTATTTATTGTTCTAGTTTCGTCTGAGATTACTTTATATGTTTTACTAATCAATTTTTCAACAGATATTGTTCTATTCAACATTAAATAAGGAACATTTACTTCTGCTGACATTTGATTTCCTATTATACTTTCATTTGTCAATTTTCTACTAAATAAAATATTCCCATCATATAAATTTACATAGTTTGGAACTAAGCTATCATAACTAGAATATTCTTCAATGCTATTATCTGTTTGTACAATTTCTGTAACTCCTGTCCCCGCTTCTTCAATTAATACAAACGCAAGCGATGTTAAATTATAAACATTCATATTTATTAAATTAACTTTACTTACATAATACAAATCATATTCAAAGTCAAATGGAATTTTTAAAATATCATTTGAAATTAATATATTATTTTCAGTAAGCTCATATTTTTTTAGATTTAAAGTATAATCTCCTTGTGAGCCACTCATATAACCAATATAATTCTGAGTCAATACAAACTTAGAGGGAACATCTGTAGTAATTTGTTTTGTGATTTTTGTTGTAAAATTATCGGCTATATTATATTGTGCAAGATATTTATCATAGCTATTTATGAAAGTAATACTTTGTATTCCATTAACAATAACACTTTGATTTGTCATATTAGGATACGTTTCTGTATCAAGCATTTTATCAATTGCTATTCCATTTCCGATTGTTAAATATGTTGTCCCTGTTGCATTCCACTCGCCTAAATCAATCAGAGTAACCCTGCTATTAAAATCAGTATCACCATAGTTTACTATTAGAATTTTGCTAGCTTCTTGATTGTACTGAAAACCAATTCCTAAAAATGCTCCATAAGTTGATTGATTGACTTGATAACCTTGATAAGCCCATGTTGTGCTAGAATTTCCACTTTGAACGCTTATCGTAAGTTGTACAAATGTTAAATCACAGTAATATGTTTCACTTACTATTCTTTCTTTTTCATATACAAATAGATAATCTGCACTTCCAATACGTTTTTGACAATTTTTAATTTCTTGATTTATTCCGTAATCACTTAATTTGTAATACTTTCTTATTTGAGCTGTATTTTGAACTAAATCATTTAATAAAATCAACGCATAAACTTCTACATTTGAATTTGTTGGTGTAACATATCCCACCATATAAAAGTTGCCATTTTCATCTACTTTGAGTGTTTCTCCTACTATTCTTAAATGATTTGTTGTGAGTTCCTCTTGTTTTACAAAATTAAAGTATTTATCATAAATATAAAACATCATTCCGTTTTCAGTATTAGCATAAAAAACAACATTATTATCTGTTTGTACATAACTATAACCAAAGTTTTCAGAGGTTTGCTCTGATTGATTTAATATTTGTATTTCATTAGTTGGTGTTGTTGGTGTTACTTGACTTAATATATAATCTTTTATAAATTCTTTCATTG
>Ga0326513_10001571_pt1 | contig 17637 bp, 11 predicted proteins | sample 2_2465_0518_D_FD_203654 | JGI IMG/M metagenome (GOLD analysis project Ga0326513, IMG submission 203654) | Bovine rumen microbial communities from UC Davis, California, United States - 2_2465_0518 | ecosystem: Host-associated > Mammals > Digestive system > Stomach > Rumen | place: USA... | reverse complement strand
CGCATACGCCGCGTGCCACGGTACCGTTCTCGCTCAGCGTGTTGCAGCAGCGGAATCCCACCATGGCATATTCGTTCTTCGAACCTTCCTTCAGTCCGCTCAGGAACTTGCCTATCTGCATGAAGGCGTCGCGTCCGTAGAAGTCGTCGCAGTTGATGACGCAGAAGGGTTCGCGGATAACATCCTTGCCCATCAGCACGGCGTGGTTGGTACCCCAGGGCTTGACACGGCCTTCAGGTACGGTGAATCCCTCAGGCAGAGCGTCGAGGGCCTGGAAGCACAGTTCACACTTCACCTTGCCCTCGTATTTGGCAAGTATCTGTGTGCGGAACTGCTCTTCGAAGTCCTTGCGGATAACCCACACGATTTTGCCGAAGCCTGCCTGTATGGCATCGTAGATACTGTAGTCCATGATTGTCTCGCCGTTGGGACCCAGACCGTCAAGCTGTTTCAGTCCACCATAGCGGCTGCCCATACCGGCAGCAAGTAAGAAAAGAGTTGGTTTCATAATTCTGTAGTTATAATTGTTTTTAAGAGTTAACTGAGTGCAAAGTTACAACTTTTTTGTGGACTTACGGAGTGAATGCTGTTAAAAGGAGTTAACAAGGCTTAGAATGGATAGCCGATAGCAAAGTGCAGGGCCTGTGAGTCATTGAAGTTGCCGATGTTGAAATAGCCGGAGCGGCCAGTGTTATAGGGCAGATGCAGAGCCAGGCCCCAGTCGATGCGTACGACGAGAAAGCCGAGGTTGTAGCGCAGTCCGACGCCCGTGCCTACAGCCATCTGGTCGAAGAAGCGCGAGGGGCGGAATTTGGCGGCTTCAGCAAACGCGTTGATGAAGTCCACATATTCTTTTGCGTCTTCTGCTCCTACTGTATCGCTGAAGTCTTCATCTGTATAGCTGTCCATTTTGTTCAGCCATACGTTGCCGGCATCAAGGAAGAGTGCTGCTTCGAGATTGCCGAACAGCCGTGGTCTGTATTCAAGGTTGGCAACAAATTTCGTGTCGCCGTTCTGTAGTGCGCTGGACAGTTGGCGTCCGCCGCCAATGAAGGCTACCCTTCCAGGGCCGACGCCGTGTACTGTAAAGGCACGGATGCTGTTGGCACCGCCTACGTAGAACATTTCAACGTATGGCACTTCATTGGTATTACCATATCCATAAATATAGCCTGCGTTCAGATGGCCTACCAGTGTTGAACTGCTGTTAAGTCGCCAGGTCTTGGTAAAGTCGGTCTCTATGCGCAGGAACTGTGCGTAAGGATTCCTGAACAGCGTCTTTCCCTTTTGGTTCCAGTCGTGTCCGCAGAGCAGATCCCACAGCGCGATGACATTGCCAGCCTCAGCAATGGTGGTCTCCCATCTGATGGGATTGCGTAGCGTAGAAGGGCTGGTGTAGGTGTAGGTATAGCGCATCTTGGTGATAAACTTGTCTTCCATGCTATTGGCAAGATACAGGTTGCTGTCAAGCAATGCCTGGAACTCTGCGGTACGTGTGTTGATGAACTGATACTTCACCGTCAGCGGCGAGAACTCATGCCGGCTCTGCTTTGAGGTTTGCCAACTGTAGGTCCACTCGCCGCCGGCAATATGCATGCGGTAGTAGCCCGGACGGTTGACGATGTCGAACGAAGCCTTGGCCAGTGTTGTGGGCGTTGAGATGAACTTGCGCGGCTTGGGCCGTCCGTCTTTGCCGCGTCGTATGCGGTCGCTGTCGTAAAAGGGCGCTATAATGCGCGGGAACTCAATTGAGGCATCGGCACCATACTGGTAGGTGTTCATATTTCCCGTCGCGTTTTTCTGCCACTCGTAGCTGCCGTGCAGGTTGATGTCAAGTTTTTCGCCGCCCTTGAAAGCGTTGCGCCTGGTGAGACCCACTTTCAGCTCAGGGCCGTAGCGTCCTATGGTGCGTCCGTTAATTAAGGTTTCTGAATAGAAGTCATACGGTTTGTCGAACGTGCAATTTACTCTTAGGTCAAGGGAGTCGTTATCGCGTGGCGTAAACTGGAAATCCACCGAAGTAAAGACTCCCGTGGCATTAAGTTTGGATACTGTCTCTTGGTATTTCTCAAAGCTGAAGGCCATGCCCGGGCGAAGACGCATGTTCTTCAGCAACACCCGTGGCCGTATGGGCGGGTTCTTGCTGCCGCCCCATAAGATGTGCAGGTGACGGCGCGTGATGCTGTCGGTCATCTGTTCACGCACATTGCGCCGCAGCTGTAAAAACGTATTGCCGATATACCACTGCTTCATGGCCTCTTCAGGCAGTCCACCGGCTAACTGTATGCGCATCTGAGCGTGGTTGGCTTCGTTCACGGTGTCGGCCAGGTAGGTGGTGTAACTGGGTGAGAAGTAGTAATAGCCGTTATTGCGGAGTAGCGTTCCTATACGCGTGCGCTCGTTTTCAAGGGCGCTGACTGTGAAGGGGGCGTTTTTGCGTACAAGAGCGTCATCGGCAGTGGAGTCAATGAGGTGTCGTGGCAGTTCGGGGAATCCCACGTAGGCAATGCTGTCGAACTTATACAGGGAATCCAGATGCACGTGGTATGCAATCTTGCAATTCTTCGGATTCTTCTGTGGCACCGGCTCGTAGGTGACGGCAGAGCGGAAGTAGCCGTTGTTTTTCAGCACCGACTGAGCCACCGATGCGCGCAGGGCCGGGTTCACCTTACTCATCAGCACCGGCGGTTTGCCAAACGACTTGGTCATCCAGCGTGCGAACTTGGTGTCCTTACTACTATATTTGTTATGTACCCAGAGTCGCCATGAGAACGGTGAGCGGTAGTAGCTGCTACCGAGGATGGCACCGTTGGGGGCAGTGGCCAACGCCACCTCCACTTCGGCCTTGACATCATCAAGGTGCCGTTTGTCGTTATCCTCGTATTTGCCGTCGTCATCGTAGCTTATCTTGGTCAGTCCCACAAACAGCTGATCACCATCGGGAACGTTTTTCGTTGATATGCATGATGCCAGGAGGCAGCACAGACAGCACATGCTGATTATTCTTGTTTTCATGGTTGCTGGGTTTTTAGGGTGTCGGTACTGAGGCTGTCACGCTGTGTGGCCCTTACATTTCTTTCCGTGGTGAGAAGTGTGTTCTGCTGGCGTTTGAAGACATCCCAGAGCGAATCCATCTTTTTGCGCCACACGTAGCCAATGCCATAGAGTCCTGTGTAGCCGTCGAGCCAGTCGTAGATGTTCTGTTGGTAGAACAGCTTGACGTTTTTCGTGGCGTTCTGGTCCAGTCGGTATTCCATGGTGACGTTGTCAAAGAACGACTGTTTTTGTCCGGGTATTTCGCTTGCTCCCGACGACACCTTGCCGCCGAACTGAATTTTCAGGCGGTTGTTAAACAGCCGTTTTGAGAACTTGAATGAGTAATCGGTGTGCGACTGTCCGGAGGCGTCGGTGGTGTTGTCCATTCCCACGCTGAGGTCGAGAGTCTTCAGTGCCGAACCGGCAATGTTGTTGATTTCGCTCTGCAGGTAGGCGCTGAGCACGGAGTTCATGGAGAAGCCGTTAGTGTTACCATCGGCTAAGTACATGCCTGTGGTGAGCATGGTGACTGCCAGTTTGCCGCGCTCCTCTGCCGACATGGATTGCAGTTCGCTGTTAATGTTATTGTCCTCAGGTGCTGAAATAACAAACTGCAGTCCCATGTCGCTCAGGGTCTTGGTAATGACCACACCGCAGTCGAACACCACCGAGCGGCTCTGTTCGTTGCCGTCGCTGACAGAAGCCTTCGTACGTTCGGTGGCTGTAATGTTGAGCCTGGGGTTCATGGGGTCGCCGGTGAACTCCACGTAGCTGCCGTCCTGAATGGTGAACGTCTTCAGCGGTATGACGGGCAGCGAGTACTTCATCTCGCCGCTGGCCAGCGTATAGCGTCCTGTGAGCGACAGTCCGTCGGTGCCGGTGTACTGCATCCTCAGGTCGCCGCCTCCCATGAGGTCGATGTAGTTCGTTTGCTCCGTATTGAGGTTACAGACGATGTGTGCCCCTTGCGACACGCTGAGCGTCATGGTCATTTCCAGTCCCGATGGGGTGGGGCGATGGGTGCTGACGGTCTGTACTGAATCTGTGAAGTCGGTAAATTTCACCAGTTCTTCCAGGCGGTTGTCGGTGGAGAGTGGTGAGTCGAGCAGCATATAGGTCATGTCTGTAGAGCCGAGCACATCCAGCCGTCCGCGCATCTTGAGGGCATCGAGTGGTCCGTTCAATCGGGCGAAGAAGTTGACAAAGGCCTTACCGAAGACAATAGACTGAGGTTCCTGGCGGGCGTTGATAAGCTGCAGGTTGCGTGCCCTCATGCGCATGTCCATCATCACGCGGTCCAGGTTTGAGAAGTCAATGTCGGCCTGCATGTTCAGCGGCTCGTCGTTATAGGCGTAGAGTCCGAAGTTCTCCAATAGCAGGTGTGAGCCAACGATGCGTACCGGGTCGTTGTCGAAGCGCATGCGTACGCCATAGGGTCTGCTTACCAGATAGGCAGAGTCCAGGTAGACTTCGCCGTCGACGATGGGCTTGGCTGTCGTGCCCTTGATGGCGAGTTCTCCTTCGCCGTAGCCGTCGAGACCTATCAGCTGGTCGGGTACGAAGCCGTTGACGAGGGACAGCGGCAGGCGTGTCATGGTGAACCGGGCATCTATGTTGTCTTCTTTGTCAGCCTTCTTTCCTGGTATAAGGTTGCCTTGTAGCAGTCCGAACTCCTCGTCGTCAAGCATGAGTCGTGCTTCCACGGCGTGACCTTCATCTTCCCGCTGCATATAGACCAGTTCGGTGCTGATATTGCCAATCTTCGATCCCTCGTAAGCCATGTTCTGTACCGCCATGTCAGACATCACCGAGAAGTGTTCATCCTGGTCTTGCACAATATGGAAGTCGCCGTTGAGTACACCGCTCAGGCGTGGCAGGTAGGGTATCACCGACGACAGCTCGTCGAGGTTGATGCGGTTGAGCGATACCGTCAGATCCTGCATGTAGTTCTGTCCGTTTGTGGTTTCTTCTTGGTCGGTAGAGTATATTTTCATGCCAGTCCTGTCGTCGGCAATAAGGTCGACATTTGCCTTCACGCGGTTGTTGCGTCCCAGAATGATGTAGTTGTCGCTGTTCAGGTTGAATTCTTTGTAGCCAATGGTGGGGCGTTCGGGCATCAGCGTAATGCAGATGCCTTCGTCCACCATTGACGCCTTTGAACCTAACCTTATGCCCATGCGGTTGTCTTTGTCGTAGTAGCGTATCCCCATCAGCGCTCCGTGCTCATGTACATGGCCGTCAAAGAGAGTGTTGAACACAAACTGCGGGTTTTTGCGGTTGTTGCGCACCTGTCCGCTGTAGGTCATGCGGTTGCCTTTTTGTGTCAGCGTCAGCCGTGTGGTGTCAATGCGTATGCTGTCGTAGTTGAGCGCATAGAGGTGTATCTGTCCGTTGACGCCTGTCTCTGCCGACGTGTTCAGCTCCAGCAGGAAATCCCTGAAGTCAATCTCATTACTGCGCAGGATGTCGGCTACGGGGTTGTTGCGTCCTGACTCCACGTGCAGTTTCAGGGTGGGCAGCAGTCGCTTGATAGCCACCTGATCAATGACCTTGTCTTTGAACTGTGCCATCACGGAGTCGGCCAGGACGGAGCCCTGTTTCATCAGCCGTTCGTAGCTGCCGCTGCCGTCCATCTTCACAATGAAGTCGCCGCTCTGTACACGTGCCAGCGTGGTGTCGCGGTTAGTGCGTATCAGCAGTCCTATGTCCTTGGGGTGGAATGTTCTCTCGTCATCGGTTACGCTGAGATTGTTCAGTCGTCCCTTCACTTCGTGGCTCAGTTTCAAGTCAGACTTGACGGCAACGTTTCCTGCCATGCCGAAGCTCAGAGGTTCGCCAGTCAGGTGCAGGCCGTACAGGTCAACGTTTTTCAGGTCGGGCTTAATCTCGGCCTCAATCTTTTTGCTGCTGAGCAGGGCATCAATGCCTATGGAGCCGTCCAGCAGGCGGTTCTTTGCCAATATGACGCCCGTGGCACGTCCTTTCTTCATGGTCAGGTCAGCCGTCAGGTCAGCCGTCAGGTTGTAGAGCGAGTCTTGGGGCAGGAAGTGGTAGAGGTTCAGGTTGCTCACCTTCACATCGGCACTATAGGTGGCCACATCGTTGAGGTTTGGCAGCGCAACATCGGCCTTCACCCTGCCTTTACCTTCCTGTATGGCGGCCTTAATGGAGTAGTTGCCGCGGTCGGCTTTCAGTTCTCCTTCAAGGGTCATGGCCGGCAGTCGCACGCCTGCCACGGGTATCATTGGCGTGACGAAATCCAGGTTTTGCGTCTCGGCCTTCATGGCTATCTGTGCCCGCATGCGCTTCAGGTCTGTCATGTCGGCAGCAAAGCCGTCGGCCCTGACGTGCAGCGCCTTTTGCAGTTGTATGTCCAGTGCGGTGAATTCCACCCGTTTTACGTTTCCGTTGACAGAGCCCCTGATACACAGCGGACTGTTAGGATAGCGTTGTATGGACTGCTGTGGCAGATTGCCCATGAAGTGCATCAGGTCTTGCTTGCCCAGTTGTGCGTTCAGCCTCACCTTCATCTTGCCCGGCTTCTGTTCGTCAGCCACGCTGAAGTCCACGTGTGCCTCGGTTTCTATGGCAGAGTCGGTGGTGCGCAGCGTCAGATGCGGCAGTTCCACGTATGTGAAGGCCGTATCCAGTCGCACGCCGCCTCTCACCTCTGTCAGTTGTATGCCGCTCTTCTCCTTGAAGGCCGTCTGGCTGATAAACAGCGACACCCCCTTCTGTCCGTAGCAGATGCTGTCAACGTCAAGCCGGATGCCGCTCAGGCTGATGTGGTTATAGTCCAGACCGTCAACGGGCTGTACGTTGTCGTTATCGTATGCCAGCCGTCCGTCGGCCCATTCAAGGCAGGCCATTCTGTAGGTGCTCGTCCCCAGGTCAATGTCGGCCTGTCTGGCCACCATTCTCCCCATATAGGCGTTCACGTGCAGGGTGTCGCCGGGCATGTGGAGGGCCAACGCTGAGTTGTTGATGCTGAGGCTGTCGGCACAGATACGCCACTTCGTTTCCGATGTGGTGGTGTCTACGGCTGCTGTGTCGCTGAGGGCAATGTCGAGGTTGGCATCGTCCAGCCGTGCACCGTTCACCTCAACGGACTCCTTTTCCAGGTCGATGCCGTTGGAGCGTAGCCATAGTGTGCCCACCTGTCCCTTAACGCGCACATCGCTGATGAAACCGTTGGTGTTTATCTTGGCTGAAGATAGCGATAATTCGTTGACGACAAGGCGTTTGCTTAGTATTGGTTTAAGCTGTACGTCAATGGTAGCGTGCCCTACGTCGGCCAGCGTGTCACCATCGTGTATGACGCGCAGGTCGTCGATACCCAGGTCAAAGGGCCACTCCAGGCTGACATGTCCTATGCTGATGTCCATGCCCGTACTCTCCGATGCCATGGCGCTCACCTTGTCTGCCACCCAGTTCTGTACCGGAGGCAGATAGAGGAGTGCTGCCAGGATGATGAAAAGCAGGATGGGCGTCAGTAGCAGCCCCGCGGCCCACCGTCGTAACTTCTTCATGGCTGTTGGGGTTGAATGGCTTTCCATAAGGGGTCGTCGGGCACGGGTGCCTCTACTGCGATATTTTGTTTCGATACGGGGTGTACAAACTCCACCTTCCGCGACAGCAGCGAGATGCTGCCGTCAGGGTTCGACCGCGGCGCGCCGTATTTCAGGTCGCCCCGTATGGGGCATCCTATCTTTGCCAGCTGGCAGCGTATCTGGTGGTGGCGTCCGGTCATCAGGTGTACCTCCAGCAGCGTGTAGCGTTCCGAGTGGCCTATGACCTTATAGTTAAGCAGGGCTTTCTTGGCGTTTGGCACCTCGTGGTCATGGGCGTATGACTTGTTCTGCTTCTCATTGCGCACAAGCCAGTGTTGCAGGGTGGCCTCTGGCTGCTTGGGCATCTGCTGCACGATGGCCCAGTAGGTTTTGTGTACCTCGCCCTCGGCAAACATCTTGTTCAGCCTTGCCAGCGCCTTCGACGTGCGTGCGAAGACCACCAGTCCCCATACGGGCCGGTCCAGCCGGTGTACCACGCCCAGGAACACCTCTCCCGGCTTCTGGTACTTCTCCTTCAGGTATGCCTTCACCGTCTCGCTGAGCGGCGTGTCGCCCGTTTTGTCGCCCTGCACAATCTCGCCGCTGTTTTTCGACACGATGATGATGTGATTGTCTTCGTAGACTACTTTCATTCCGTTTTTATGATTTTGTCTGCAAAGTTACGAAAAAAAATTGTAACTTTGCACCCAAGTTGTTAAAATGATGGAAAAACTGTGGAATACTGACTATTGCAAGGTGATGACGGCCAACTTTTCGCTGTTCTTCGCCTTCTATGTGCTCACGCCGCTGCTGCCGCTCTACCTGAGCGAGCACTTCGGGGCGTCGAAGGACGTTATCGGACTGGTGCTGTCGGGCTATACCGTCACGGCGCTCATCATGCGTCCGTTCAGCGGCTTTCTGGTCGACTCCTTTCCGCGCAAGACGGTCCTCATGGTCAGTTTTGCGGCGTTTGCCGTCTTCTTTGCCGGCTACCTCTCTGCGTCGGTGCTGCTCATGTTCGCCCTTGTCCGTACGTTGCATGGCGGTCCCTTCGGTGCGCTGACGGTAGCCAACTCTACGGTAGCCATCGACGTGCTGCCGTCAAGCCGTCGTACCGAGGGTATAGGCTATTACGGACTTAGCAACAACATTGCCATGGCCGTTGCCCCTACTGTCGGCATCTTTGTCTATAAGTACACCCACAGTTTCGAACTGCTCTTCTGGATAGCCCTCATCGTGGCCTTCTTAGGACTGGCTGTCGATGCCACCGTCAAACTGCCTCCGAAGGCTGTTCAGAAGCCGAAGACCATATCACTCGACCGTTTCTTCCTCCTTCGCGGGTGGCTCTTAGGGGTCAACATGATAGCCTTCGGCTTCTGCTTCGGCGTGCTGAGCAACTATCTGGCCATCTATGGCAAGGAGGTGATGGGCATCACCGGCGGCACCGGCACCTATTTCATGCTCTGCTCCATAGGTCTTATCCTGTCGCGCCTGCAGGGTGGCAAGGCTTTGCGTCAGGGACGTGTTACCCACAACGCTGCCGGGGGCATGGTCATCTCGCTCGTTGGCTATACCTTATTTATATTATTGCCCAATGCTGTGGGCTACTATGCGTCGGCCCTGCTCATCGGCTTGGGCAATGGCCACATGTGGCCAGCCTTCCAGAACATGACCATCAACGTGGCCCCCAACAGTCAGCGTGGCACGGCCAACTCCACCATTCTTGTCTCGTGGGACCTCGGCATGGGCTTAGGCATTCTCCTCGGCGGTATTATCAGCGAGCACTTTGGCTACGCTGCCGCCTTCTGGACTGTTGTCGTTGTCAACGCAGCGGGGGTGCTTACCTATTTTATATATACCCGCCGCTTTTTCCTGCTGCGCAACCTGAATGCCGCCGTCAGGTAGTGGCATTATTCTTGAAGCTGAGTGCCGCCCCTATGGCGGTGCAGTATTGCGAGTATTTCGGAATGTTGAACCGTATGTTGTAGAGCGCCTCTAATGGCGGGAACACCTCTTTGCATTGTGGCAGCAGCGTCAGGTTGCCAATGAGCACGAAGTCGCGGACGTTCGACCCCCGGCTCGACAGCCACGCCGCCGACCCTATGGTCTGCAGCACCATCGAGATGATGCCTGCCGCAATGTCTTCCTTGCTGGCGTCGCTCTGTGCCTTGGCCAGGATGCTGGCCGTGGCGTCCATAGGCAGGTTGGGCAGTGGCTCTGCCGATATGTCGCCAATGAGCAGGTTCACATTCCTGGTGTTGCCCTGCATGGCCATGGCGCTGACGGCCTTGATGTCGCTGGTGTTCAGCAGCAGGCGCGACAGTCCGGCCAGCGTACCGCCGCCGACGCCGATGCCGCCAATGTGGCGCATGTCGTCGCCGTCGCAGAGCACGAAGCTCGTACCCGTGCCCATCGACACCACGATGGTATGGTCCAGCTTCGACTCATAGCGGGCACCCAGGCCGTCGGCCACGAACTCCTCATCCTTCTGTGTCGGCAGTCCGTAGACGGGCCCCTTCACGTATGCCGAGCCTACGCCTGTCAGCATCACTTGCTCCACGTCGTGCAGGTCGATGCCGTTGTCGTGCAGATATTTGCCGAAGGCTCCGTAGAGCGAGGTGATGGGGTCGGCCGCCGTGATGCGTGTCGGTGCCTTCACTTGTCCGTTCTTCAGTCCCACAATTTTCGTGGTCGATATGCCCACGTCAATTCCGATGATGATTCCCATAATTGCAGATATTGATTTGTTTACGGCTGGCAAAGTTAGTCATAATTTCTGAGAACGGTGGCATTACGACGCTTTTTTCTGCAAAAAACTTACGAAATGTTTGTTTGTTTCAGAAAAAACATGTAATTTTGCCGCCGAAAAAATAAAAGAAGCCCAATGAACATGCTGTACATGCTGCTTAACAACCTGATTATTATTCGACTGCAAGGCGCGGCCGGAAGTGATGAGGTGTGCAGGTCTTGACGTACAGCAGGTATTCAATAACCACATGCAGAGCCTTTCTCACTTCCGTGTGCGAAAGGCTTTTTTCGTACAATAAAAAGCAGTAAAACCAGTTATAAAAATACAGTAAGATTATGACAGACAGATTGTTTATTTTCGACACGACTCTGCGCGACGGCGAGCAGGTGCCCGGCTGCCAGCTCAACACCGTTGAGAAGATTCAGGTGGCCAAGGCACTCGAACAGTTGGGCGTCGATGTCATTGAAGCAGGATTCCCCATCTCCAGTCCTGGCGACTTCAACTCCGTCATCGAGATTTCCAAGGCGGTGACGTGGCCCACCATCTGTGCGCTGACAAGAGCCGTCGAGCGCGACATCGACGTGGCCTTCGAGGCCCTGAAGTTTGCCAAGCACAAGCGCATCCACACCGGCATCGGCACCAGCGACGAGCACATCCAGTACAAGTTCAACTCCACCCGCGAGGAAATCCTTGAACGCGCCGTGGCCGCCACCCGGTACGCCAAGCGCTATGTAGACGATGTTGAGTTCTACTGCGAGGATGCCGGCCGCACCGACAATGCCTACCTGGCCCGCGTCGTCGAGGCCGTCATCAAGGCCGGTGCTACCGTGGTCAACATCCCCGACACCACTGGCTACTGTCTGCCCCAGGAGTACTATGAGAAAATCAAGTATCTCAAGGAGCATGTCGACGGCATCGACCGCGCCATCATCTCCACCCACTGCCATAACGACCTGGGCATGGCCACGGCCAACACCCTCGGCGGTGTCATGGCCGGTGCCCGTCAGGTAGAAGTCACCGTCAACGGCATAGGTGAGCGTGCCGGCAACACCAGCCTGGAGGAGATAGCCATGATTATGAAGTGCCACCGCTCGCTGGGCATCGAGACCAATATCAACACCACCAAGATCTATCCCATCTCGCGCATGGTGTCGAGCCTCATGAACATGCCCGTGCAGCCCAATAAGGCCGTCGTGGGCCGCAATGCCTTCGCCCACAGCAGCGGCATCCACCAGGACGGCGTGCTGAAGAATGTTCATACCTACGAGATTATGGACCCGCGCGACGTAGGCATCGACGACAACTCCATCGTGCTCACCGCCCGCTCTGGCCGTGCCGCCCTGAAGCACCGTCTGCACCTTAACGGCGTCGACCTGGAGGACAAGAAGCTTGACAAGATTTACGAGCGCTTCCTGCAACTGGCCGACCAGAAGAAGGAGGTCACCGATGCCGATGTGCTCATGCTGGCAGGGGCCGATACCGCCGACCAGCATGCCGTGCGCCTCGACTTCCTCCAGGTGACCACGGGCAAGGGTGTCAGGTCGGTGGCATCCATCGGTCTCGACATCAGCGGTCAGAAGTTTGAGGCTGCCGCCTCGGGCAACGGACCTGTCGATGCCGCCATCAAGGCCCTGAAGCGTATCATCATGAAGCAGATGACGCTGAAGGAGTTTACCATCCAGGCCATCTCCAAGGGTAGCGACGATGTGGGTAAGGTTCACATGCAGGTAGAGTACGACGGCCAGCTCTACTATGGCTTCGGTGCTGATACCGATATCGTCACCGCCTCCGTCGAAGCCTACATCGACTGTATCAACAAGTTTAAGAAAGAAGATTAGGGGAATATGAATAAGAAAGAACTAAACGTAGTATCCACTCCCCTCTCTCACAGGGAGGGGCAGGGGGGAGGGTCCACCCTTTTCGACAAAATCTGGGACCGCCACATCGTACAGCAGGTCGACGACGGCCCCACACAGCTCTACATCGAACGCCTCTACTGCCATGAGGTGACGTCGCCGCAGGCCTTCGACGGCATGCGCGCCCGCGGTCTGAAGTGCTTCCGTCCGGAGCGGATTTTCTGCATGCCCGACCATAACACACCCACCCACGACCAGGACCGCCCCATTGCCGACCCCGTGTCGAAAGCACAGGTCGATGCCCTGGAGCGCAACGCACGCGAGTTCGGCCTGACATACTACGGCATGCTGTCGCCCGACAATGGTATCATCCATGTTGTAGGTCCTGAGAAAGGCTTGTCGCTGCCCGGCATGACCATCGTCTGCGGCGACTCCCACACCTCCACCCACGGTGCCATGGGGGCCGTGGCTTTCGGCATCGGCACCACCGAGGTGGAGCAGGTGCTGGCCTCGCAATGCATACTCCAGCAGAAGCCCAAGTCCATGCGTATCAGCATCAACGGCCGGTTGGGTAGGGGAGTGACGGCCAAGGATGTGGCCCTATATCTCATGGCCCGTCTCACCACCAGCGGTGCCACGGGCTACTTCGTCGAGTATGCCGGCGATGTTGTCCGTCAGATGTCCATGGAGGGTCGCCTCACGCTCTGTAACCTCAGCATCGAGATGGGTGCGCGGGGCGGCTTTATTGCCCCCGACGACGTGACCTTTGATTATCTCCGTGGTCGCGACTATGCCCCCAAGGGCGACGACTGGGACCGTGCCATGGCCTACTGGCGCACGCTGCAGAGCGACGACGATGCTGTGTTCGACCGCGACCTCACCTTCGATGCTGCCGACATCGAGCCGCGCATCACCTACGGTACCAACCCCGGCATGGGCATCGGCATCACCGGCACCATCCCCGCCCAGGGCGACGCCAGTTTAAGCAAGGCTCTTGACTACATGCAGTTCCAGCCCGGACAGTCGCTCCTTGGCACCAAGGTCGATTACGTGTTCCTGGGTGCTTGCACCAATGGCCGCATTGAAGACTTCCGCGCCTTCGCCTCCGTGGTTCGCGGCCGCCGGAAGGCCGAGGGTGTCACGGCATGGCTCGTACCCGGCTCCTGGGCCGTCGACCGCCAGATACGTGCCGAGGGCCTCGACGGCGTGCTCCGTGCCGCCGGCTTCGAGATACGCCAGCCCGGCTGTTCTGCCTGTCTGGCCATGAACGACGACAAGGTGCCCGCCGGCTGTCTCTGCGTCTCTACCTCCAACCGCAACTTCGAAGGGCGTCAGGGTCCCGGCAGCCGCACCGTCCTGGCATCGCCGCTCACCGCTGCTGCCGCCGCCGTCACCGGTGTCATCACCGACCCCCGTACGCTCATCTGACGACACACACAAACAGACAAGAAGATATGAAACAGAAGTTTGATACCATCACCTCCACCTGCGTCCCCCTGCCATTGGAGAACGTAGATACCGACCAGATTATACCCGCCCGGTTCCTCAAGGCCACCACCCGCGAGGAGTGCTTCTTCGGCGACAACCTCTTCCGCGACTGGCGCTACCGTCCTGACGGCACACCCAACCCCGACTTCGTGCTTAACAACCCCGCCTACTCCGGCTGCATCCTCGTGGCCGGCAAGAACTTCGGCTCCGGCTCCAGCCGCGAGCATGCCGCCTGGGCCATCGCCGGCTACGGCTTCCGCGTGGTCATCAGCTCCTTCTTTGCCGACATCCACCGCAACAACGAGCTTAACAACTTCGTACTGCCCGTCATGGTCAGCGAGTCCTTCCTGCACGAACTCTTCGACAGCATCGCCGCCGACCCCGGTACGCAGGTATGCGTCGACCTGCCCCGTCAGACCGTCACCAACCTGGCTACCGGCCACAGTGAGCAGTTCACCATCAACGGCTACAAGAAACATTGTCTGATGAACGGTCTCGACGACATCGACTTCCTGGTAGCCAACCAACACAAAACCATTGCCTGGGAATATGAAGACAAAATTCGTTGAGATACTCGACTCCACCCTGCGCGACGGCGAACAGACCAACGGCGTGTCGTTCCTGCCGCACGAGAAACTCATGATAGCGCGCACCCTGCTCCGCGACGTCAACGTCGACCGCATAGAGGTGGGGTCGGCACGTGTCAGCGACGGCGAGCGCGAGGCCGTCAGCATGATCTGCCGCTATGCTAACCAGATTGACCGCCTCGACCGCGTCGAGGTGCTCGGCTTCGTCGATGGCGGCCTCAGCGTCGACTGGATAACAGCCACCGGCTGCCGCACCCTTAACCTGCTGGCCAAGGGCTCGCTCAAGCATTGCCGGCAGCAGTTGGGGAAATCGCCAGAGCAGCATATCGCCGACATACGCAGCACCGTGGCCTACGCCCACCAGCAGGGCATCGCCGTCAACCTCTACCTTGAGGACTGGTCTAACGGCATGCGTGAGTCGCCCGACTATGTCTACCAGCTGATGGACGCACTCATCGACACCGGCATACGCCGCTTCATGCTCCCCGACACACTCGGCATCATGAACCCCCTGCAGGTCATAGAGTACTTCCGCAAGATGCTGAAGCGCTACCCCGACACCCACTTCGACTTCCATGCCCATAACGACTACGACCTGGCCGTCTCTAACTCCCTGGCAGCCGTCCTCAGCGGTGCCCGAGGACTGCACGTCACCGTCAACGGCCTGGGCGAACGCTGCGGCAACGCCCCCATCAGCAGCGTCCAGGTCATCCTCAAGGACCAGTTCCATGCCCGCACCAACATCTGCGAAGACAAGCTTAACGTCATCAGCCGCATGGTAGAGAGCTACAGCGGCATCGCCGTCGCCCCCAACCAGCCCATCATCGGCGACAACGTCTTTACCCAGGTGGCCGGTGTCCATGCCGACGGCGACAGCAAGGACCGGCTCTACCAGAACGACCTCGTGCCCGAGCGCTTCGGACGCCGCCGCGAGTATGCGCTGGGCAAGACCAGCGGCAAGGCCAACATTGCCAAGAACCTTGAGGAACTGGGGCTGGAACTCACCCCCGAGCAGCAGCGGCGCGTCACCGAGCGCATCACCGAACTGGGCGACAAGAAAGAGATAGTCACGCAGGAAGACCTGCCCTTCATCGTCAGCGACGTGCTCAAGCACGATGCCCCCGAAGACAGGGTCAAGCTGGTCAGTTACATCGTCACCACCGCCTACGGCTTGAAACCCGGTGCCAATATCAAGGTCGAGATCAACGGCCGCCAGTATGAGGCATCGGCCACCGGCGACGGTCAGTACGACGCCTTCGTCAAGTCCCTGCGCTATATCTACATGAAGTACCTCGGACGCACCTTTCCCATCCTGCAGAACTACGCCGTCACCATACCGCCCGGAGGCCGCACCGATGCCCTCGTACAGACCGTCATCACCTGGAACGACAACGGACGTGTGCTGCGAACACGCGGACTTGATGCCGACCAGACGGAGGCTGCCATCAAGGCCACCTTCAAAATGCTTAACATCATCGAAAACGAACAATCACAACAGTTATGAACCTGAATATTGCAGTCCTGGCCGGCGACGGCATAGGCCCCGAGATTATGAAACAGGGCGTGGCGGTGCTCAATGCCGTCGCTGCTAAGTACAACCACCATTTCAGCTACGAAGAGGCGCTCATAGGTGCCTGCGCCATCGATGCCCTTGGCGACCCCTATCCCGATGCCACCCACGACGTCTGCATGCGCAGCGATGCCGTCCTCTTCGCTGCCGTCGGCGACCTGAAGTACGACAACGACCCCACCTCGCCCGTACGTCCCGAACAGGGTCTGCTCGCCATCCGCAAGAAGCTCGGCCTCTATGCCAACGTGCGCCCCGTGGCCACCTTCGAGTGCCTGCTCCACAAGTCGCCCCTCAAGGAGCACCTGCTGCGCGGTGCCGACTTCGTGGTCATCCGCGAGCTCACCGGCGGCATGTACTTCGGCGAGAAATACCAGGACAACGACCGTGCCTTCGACACCGACATCTACACCCGTCCGGAGATTGAGCGCATCCTGCATGTGGCCTTCCAGATGGCCATGACGCGCAAGAAGCACCTCACCGTCGTCGACAAGGCCAACGTGCTGGCTTCCAGCCGTCTGTGGCGCCAGATAGCCAGGGAGATGGAACCGCAGTACCCCGAGGTCACCACCGACTATATGTTCATCGACAACGCCTCCATGCGCGTGCTCACCGAGCCCCGCTTCTTCGATGTCATCGTCACCGAGAACACCTTCGGCGACATCCTCACCGACGAGACGTCGTGCATCACCGGCTCCATGGGCCTTCAGCCCTCGTCGTCGCTGGGTCTGCACACACCCCTCTTTGAGCCCGTCCACGGCTCCTGGCCCCAGGCTGCCGGCCAGAACATTGCCAACCCCCTGGCCCAGATTCTCTCTGCCGCCATGCTGCTTGAGCATTTCGGTCTCAACGCCGAGGGTGCCCTGGTGCGCCAGGCCGTCAACGCCTCCCTCGACGCCTATGTCCGCACGCCCGATATTCAGGTAGACGGCCATCCCCGCTATGGCACCAGCGAGGTAGGCCAGTGGATTGTCGATTATATCAAGAGTAATTAGTAACTACACAAAAAACGCAACCTCTTTTGGCAGAGAAGTGCCTTAACACCTTAACTCCTTGAACTCTCCAATAAACTAGGGCTCCGGCTCTTAATACTAATACTCTCTATACTCTCAAATTCAAAAAACAGTCATCTGGCATAACTGTCATTTGGCATCGTAAGAGGTGAAATTATAAATTAGGTGAAGATTTTGGAATAATTCCGTAGAATCTCGAATTATTTTCATAACTTTGCGCTTTGATAGAGGTTTCTAATGATATTGATGAAGAATAATATTATGTAACGAAACATTATAGAGAAGAACGAAGATGTGAAGGTGAATAGTCGCGAAGTGCAGCTGTTGAAAGAGCACTTTGGCGGCTGCTTCAATAATGAGGGTAATTTTGACCTGGAGAAGTTCCGTGCATTGATTGGCGATAAAATCAACATTGTTGAGGAGAACCAGGGCTTCAACTTCCTGGGCAAGAGTTATGCCCGTATGCTTGTTGCCCAGGAGAGTCTCACCGTGATTCGCCCTGACGACGAGCACAATAGCAAGCCAGAGAACCGCGATAGTGATAATATCTACATCAGCGGTGACAATCTGGATGCGCTGAAGCACCTCTGCAAGTCGTATTCAGGGCAGGTAAAGTGTATCTATATCGACCCACCATATAACACCGGTGAGGATGGTTTTACCTATTTCGTAAAAGATCAATGTCTTCATCGGATATTAATCAGCTTGTGAGTCTGCAAGGAGAGGTGCCAGTGGGGGTGCTGCAGAATATACGCCACACACTGGCTGGTAATGAGCCGATTGCGCTCATC
>Ga0326513_10001570_pt1 | contig 17639 bp, 24 predicted proteins | sample 2_2465_0518_D_FD_203654 | JGI IMG/M metagenome (GOLD analysis project Ga0326513, IMG submission 203654) | Bovine rumen microbial communities from UC Davis, California, United States - 2_2465_0518 | ecosystem: Host-associated > Mammals > Digestive system > Stomach > Rumen | place: USA... | reverse complement strand
GTTTCAGGCGATTTGCTCGCAAAGATTTCAACCCCCTATCCCTCAATCTTTTACGTAGTGGTTGTTTTTGTAATACTCAAGGTTCTGCTCTTGCGTAACCCAGCGAAGATTGTCGGCTCTATTGTTCTGGGGATTCTCATCTATGTGGTCCACCTGAGGCAGCCCCTCCGGATTTGGCACAAAGGCCTTTGCCACCAGTCTATGCACCAACAGCTTCCTCTTTCGGTTGCCTTTCTCGTGCTCGTTGATAGTGACAAACAACCGCTTCTTGCCATCGCTCACAAAACGGTTGCGTCCTTTATTCAGCGGCTGCGGTGTCATCAGCCCCTGCCTGCGCTTTAGCGACCAGACCCGTCCTAAATTCGACACAAGATAATCCGGGTACCCTTCGATGGCTTTCCATTCTTCCCCGTCTAATGAGCTGCTCCAACAGTTCGACTCGCTCTCAATCCTCAGACGGATCTTCTCCCTTTCATCCGTCGGAAGCATCTCAAAAGCCAGCCAGTCCGTCACAAAAGCGTGGTCTACATCCACGCCACGAAGATCTGGGACTCGCGTAAGGATCCTGTCGTTCAGTCGGCAAAAGCTGTTCACAATCTGGTTATAGCCGCTCGTCTTTCCGTGCTCTTGATGGAACTTCACTATCCTCAACAGGGATACCCAGAAGTCGGTCAATAGTTGTGCTCTTTCTTCCATTGTGTTATGCTTGGTCTGTCTCTGTATCCTTTCTCTGCGTTGCATCTGTCACAGAGGGACTGCAGGTTGTTCTCATCGTAGAAATCCTGGCATATCGGCCAGGGAATAATGTGGTCAACACACGTAGCAGGCGTGGCGGTTCCCCGTCGTTTGCACTCTTCGCAGAGTGGGTGCTGCTGCCTCCATGCTCGGGACAGTTTGTGCCATCGACTTGTTTGGTACGGATAGTCGTGTTCCGGTCTGTGGTACTTCCCATCAGACTTGTCAATCTTGTTTGTCGCATCCCACCTCAGTTTCATTGTTGGTCCTCTTTATGCTGGGCCTGCCGGCGAACTTCCCGCAGCTGCAGCCCCAGTTCTGTTCTACATAATGCGGGCGCTTCGTAGCAGTGCAGACTCCTTTCCAAGTCCAGGATCCTGCGACGCCCGCTGACTGGAAACTGCCATACAGGCAGTCCCGACATTGTCTTCCTTTGCTCATAGTTCCTTACGTTTTTGCTTGATATATTTCATCACTGCCGTCTGCGTGTCGGACTTCCGGCGCAGAGCGTTCATCACTGTCTCGTCCATGGTTCCAGGGCAGACCAGGTGGTAGATGACTACCGGCTTCGTCTGACCCTGCCTTACCAGCCGGGCGTTTGCCTGCTCATACAGCTCGAGGTTCCAGGTCGGGGAGAACCACACGATGATATGGCCGCCAGCCTGCAGGTTCAATCCGTAGCCCGCGCTGGCGGGGTGGGCCAGCATCACCGGCACCGTCCCTCCATTCCACGCCTTCAGGATCTCTGGCTCGCCGGTGAACTGCACCGCTTCCGGATGCTGGGCCTTGATGCGCTCCAGCTCGTGGCGGAAGGAGTAGAACACCAGCACCGGCTCCCCCGCTGCCTCTGCCTGGTCCAACAGATCCGACAGGGCCTCATCCTTGGCCGACGATACCGGATGCCAGTTGTGGTCATCGTCATACACGGCACCGGATGCGAACTGCAGCAGCTTGTTTGCCAGGGCGACGGCCGTCACGGCCTCAATCTCGGCGCCGTCCTTCAGCGTCATCAGGTTCTCCCGCTCGAAACGCCTGTAGGCGTCCAGCTCAGGAAGTCTCACCTGCATGCCGCCGTCGATGACCATCGGCATCTCAAGGTAATCCTCAGCCCGCATCGACAGGCAGATGTCGGAGATCTTCTCCGAGATGGCCTCGCGTGCTCCCTTGTTGGGCAGCCATTCGTAGACCACAGCACCGTTCCTGGCTCCCGGATGGAACCACGCCTCCCGGTACTGACCAATGAAGGCGCCCAGCCTCTTGCCCTTGTCAAGCAGCTTGATCTGGGCCCAAAGATCCGGCAGTCCATTCGGTGCCGGCGTTCCGGTCAGCAGGACCAGACGGTCCACCATCGGGCGGATCCTCCACATCGCCTTCCACCGCTTGGACTGGAAGTTCTTGAAGCTGCTGCTCTCGTCCAGCACAACCATATCGAAGGGCCATTCGAGCGGGTTCTGGTACCGGCTCGTCAGCCACACCGTATTGTCCCTGTTTGTCACGTAGATGTCCGCATCCGTTTCCAGGGCGTTCTTCCGCTGGGTGGCGGTACCCATCACCACGGACACCTTCAGGCGCTGCAGGTGGTCCCACTTCCGGACCTCGTCCACCCAGGTGTTCCGTGCGACGGACTTCGGGGCGATGACCAGCACCTTCGTCACCTCGCAGTAGTCGTTGACCAGCCTGTCGATGGCGGTCAAGGTGATGGCGCTCTTCCCGAGTCCCATGCCCAGGAACAGACCGCAGAAGGGTTCCCTGATCACGTGCTCGATCGCTCGCGCCTGGTATGCGTGCGGGACGAACCTCATACCTCGCTGAACTCTTCTTCGGTCAGTTCCTTCATCAGTTCCTCGTCCTCCCGGCGCATCCGGTCGAGCCGGCGGTCCATCTTCGTCAGGAAGGCTTCCAGGGCGGCGGTGCTGTCGATGGTATAGACGGTGTAGCCCATGTTCCACAGCTTCGCCTGAACCGCGGCCTGCAGGGCGGTCGGTTTCTCGCCGGTGGTCTTCATCTCGACGAAGGAAATCGTGTGATAGGGAAGCAGCACAATCCGGTCCGGCAGACCGCGATGGAACTGCGACGTGTTCTTGACCGCGAGACCCCCGCGGCTCTTGATCTCGGAGACCAGCCGGGCCTCCAGTTTTTTCTCGGATTCGATGTCTCTCATATCGTCATTTTTTAGCCGGTAACTTCACGCGCGCGCGCATCACTTTTGCGTATTAGGCGTTTAGGCGTCCTATTGTGCGCCCTAATTTGCCTAATTGCCTTAAAACTCTTTTTTCTCATTTTATCTGTTACTTTGTTACCGAAACTTTGTAACTCTCTGCGTAACACTTTTTTACATACGGTAACTGATACGGTAACTTAGCGGTAACTAAAAGGGCTCTGTTACCGCATTTTCGGTAACAGACTCCTGCCCGGTAACAGACCCGGTAACAGACTCTGTTACCGTGTTCCAGAAGGCCTCTGTGACCCGGAACCGGCGCTGCGGACCATACTCCGGGTCTCCCTTCTTGCAGCCGTTTTCATACCTCGCAGTCTTGGTCAGACCCATCGGTTCGAGCCCCGGGATGCCGGCCATGATCTGCGTCAGCTCTCTTGCCTTGAACCGGTCATAGACGGGGGTCCCGAAGCACTCTTCCTGGATCTCCATCACGCAGATGGTATCTCTCCGGATGCCGGTGAAGACTGACTCGTTTGTAGTGTTTACGTAGAAGTCCCGGCGCTGCCGGCGGTTGAGCGTCCACCATGTCGCGGGGATCTCCTTCCGGATGAAGGCCTCGATGATGCCCTTCCGGTCGTCGTTGCTCACCGTGCTGTGCTCGGTCTGCCGGCGCCGTGCCTGCATCTCCAGATCGTGCGGCAGGTACAGTTCCTCTCCGGAGCGGAAGCGCATCAGGGCTTCGGCCCAGATCTGGCCGACGGTGTCCTTGTCCCTGAGCAGGGAGAAGACGTCCTTCTTCGCCGGCTGGACTCCTATCTCCACCGTCCAGAAGCGCCGGTTACCGGTGTCCCCCTTCAGGAAGTCGTGCTCGTTTGTCGTGGCGAAGAATATGCACTGCCGCGGGTGGGTCTCCGTGGTCCTGGCATACGCAGCGCGGAAGGTGTCCTCGTTCTTCGAGATGAAGGACTTGAAGGCCTCGACATCCGCCCTCTTGTAGTCCTTTAACTCGGCGAGCTCGAAGAGCCATGCGGAGCGCAGCTGTACCATCGCTTCCTTGTCCCCGATGTTCGCGGCGGTGAACGAGTCGGAGAACCACTCCCCGCCCAGGGCGCGGATGATCGTCGACTTGCCCACCCCTTCCGGGCCGATCAGCGTCAGGACCCAGTCGTACTTGATGCCGGGCCTGAGGATCCTCGCCACTGCCGCGGTGAGGTGCTTGCGGGTCATCGCCCTGGTCAGCTCGTCATCCACGGCTCCCAGGTAGTCCACGAGCACGGTGTCGAGCCGGGGCGTACCGTCCCATGCGGGGAGCCCGTTGAGGTAGTCCTTTATCGGGTGGAAGGCCCTGGCCTGCACTGCCTGGTCCCAGGCGTCGAGGATCTGTGTCTTGTAGCCGTCGTACTTGAACTCCCGGCTGAGGTAGAGCAGCAGTCCGGAGATGTCGGTCTCGCACCATGTCTTCGAGTCGCGGTTGCGGGCCCAGGGGAACTCCCCGTAGACCTCGTCCTTGCCGGTGAACAAGTTCCGCCTGACGTCCCCCTTCAGCAGGACGGGGTCGTGGGTGAAGATGTAGTGGAAGTTCTCGATGGACGGGATGTAGCCTTTCTTGTCGCTCTTGATCCCGCGCCGCCACTCGGCCGGCGCCGTGTCGATGCCCCCGAACTCGCTGCTGATCTCGGCGGCCTTGTCCATCGACATCTGGCCGTTGACCTTCGCGTCCTTCTCCGCCATGTCGGACATAGCCTTGTAGGACGGCAGCCTGTTCACCGGTGTGTCCGGAGCTGCGCTTGCGTCCTGGTCGGCGAAGAGATGGAGGCGCACCATGTCGAAGGCGTTGACCTCCCGCTCGCAGCATGGATCCGTCCCGTGGTGCGAGTACAGCCACTTGTCCTCGTAGACGATGGCGCCGCCGGCGGACGTTCCCTTCGTATAGGTGTAGCGGTCCTTTCCCGGGGCCTTGGCGTAGAGCCCGGGCAGGAAGGCATCCATCGCCTCCGTCACGCTGTACGCGCGGCAGAAGGCGCCGACGATGCCCCCCTTCGTGGTAGGATCCTCCTGGGCCGTCCCCTTCTTCCGGAGTGACGTCCTGACGCGCGAGCTGACGGGCCACTCGAGGACGTCCCGCCAGTCCTTGTACCGTTCCAGCACCTCGTCCGGGTTGAGGTCGTCCCCGGTGCCTTCCTCGTAGACATACTCGGCGTCCTTCGACGCGGACGGCCAGTACATGAGGCGGCAGGTGTCGTAGGTGGAGTCGTCGAAGGTGTCGATGCCCACGTCCTCGGCGATCTTCCGGGCGACGGGGATGTATTCGTCCGGGGTCACGTCCCTGTCGAGGGGCACGACCAGCCGGTAGCGGGGTTTCTCTGGCGTGTGACTGTGTGTCGAGTAGAGGCACCAGCGGGTGCCGGCGAGGGCGTCCCGGATGGTGCCTATCGTGTCGGGCGTCCCGTAGTCGATGTCAAGTGTCAGCAGCGCCCTGGAGAGGACCGCTCCGGATGTCCTCCGGCCCCCTTCCAGGGCACCGCCGACGAAGCCGCCGACGTCCTTCACCCGGCCTTTCTGGTCACGGTTCATGGCCGCGTACTGGGCTGTCGTCTCCTGGGTCCTGACGGGCTGTCTCAGCTTGCCTGTAAGGCTCTCCCAGGAGACGGACCGGGTCTTCCAGTCCATCTCCGTCCTGGAGCGCCCCGTTGAAATGTTATACTGTCTCATCGTTCAATGTTTCATCGTTTTCGTATCGCGGGCATCTGTCCGGGTTCCAGACATGGAAGCGGAAGCAGTAGCTGTCGTGCCGCTCGAAAGGGCCCCAGCCCTCGTCCTTCGTCCCGTAGTGGACGCACCCGTCACAGCTCTCCTTTGGTAGTCTCAGCCGGTACATGTTCTCTCATCTTTCGTTTCTGGTATTCGTTCCTGGCATAGGCTGCGTTCCGCTGCCGGGTGAGCGTCAGGATCCTCCGGGCCATCACCATCGTCGGCGGGCCCGCTTTGGTGTTCCACCGGTAGGATACGTCGCGGCCCTTCCCGCACTGCGTCACGACCCCGCTCTCCACGATCGTGCTGGACATGGCGGGCGCGATCCAGCTGAGGACCGGCACGTCGTCGCGGATGAACTTCTGCAGGCTCATCTTGTACGGGTGGACGCAGGTCTTCTCCCAGACGCCCAGCAGCGCCCGGAGCACGTCCACTTCCTTGAAGCGCGGGGTGTTCATAGCTTGACGTCTCCGACGGTCGGGATCTCGTTCTTCGTCTTCGCTTTCTCCTGGATCCAGCGCTTTACGTCCACGATGGCGGAAGCGTAACCGTCGTAGTAGGATCTCTCGTAGACGTTCTCGCAGGTTCGATACGACCTGTTGGTCTGCATGCGTAGCACTTCAAGATGTTCCATAAGTTCCTGTATCATATCAGTCTTTTTTGTAGTAGTTTGTCAGGTAACCGGCTCCCGAGAGCGGGATGTCGTGCCACACGGGCTTCACCGAGAACAGCCGCTCGATGGTCTCGAGGTCCTTCTGGGCGGTCTCTTCGTCCACCTCGACGATAACCTCGTCATGGACGTGGAAGACGGTCTGGAAGCCGTGCTCTTCGAGGCTCCGCAGGACGAAGGCGAGGCAGTCCCGGGCCACGGCCTGGGTGATGTTCTCCACGAGCTTCCCGCCGAAGGTCTCCAGGTCCGTCCAGGCGGCGCTCGTGCTTGTGCCCTTGAAGCCGATCCGGCCGTCAGCGGTGATCCTTGCCTCCGGATAGCAGAGGCAGCGCCTGGACGGAAGGGATATGGTCAGCGTGGAGTACACCATCTCCAAGTTGAAGCCGTAGTGTGCCTTGGGGGTCTTGCAAGTGACCCTCTCCCTGTAGGTGATGCAGCGCTTCGCGGCTGCCTCGATGGCTCCCCAGAGCTGGACTATATTCGGGTTGGCCGTCCGCCATCTCTTCACGATCTCGGACTCTTCTTCAGGCGTCAGGCCCATGTGCTGCCCGCCCATCGCGTCGAGGGCTCCGACCGCGCCCTGGTAGCCGAGCGCCAGGACTGCGATCTTGCCCTTCTGCCGGAGCTCCGCGTTCTGCCCGTGCTTTTCGACAGGTACGTGGAACATGGCGGAAGCGGTGGAGCAGTAGATGTCACCGCCGGAGCGGAAGACGTCGAGTACCCAGTCTTCGCCGGCGAGCCACGCCAGCACCCGCGCCTCGATGGCGCTGAAGTCACAGACGGCAAAGGTCTTCCCCGGGGGCGCTACCAGCGCGGTGCGGATCAGCTGGGAGAGGATGTCCGGCACGTTCCCGTAGTTGAGCTGCAGGCCGACGTAATCGTCCTCCTTGAGCAGCCTGCGGGCCGCGTCAAGGCTCGGGCAGCTGTTCCGCGGAAGGTTGTGCAGCTGCGGCCCCCTTCCCGCCCAGCGGCCGGTCCTGGAGCCGTAATACTGGAGGATCCCGTGGAGCCGTCCGTCGGGGCAGACCCAGTCGAGCATCGTGGCGAACTTGCCGGTCGAGGTCTTGCCGATCTCCGCCCGCATGGAGAGGGCCTGACGGATTACCGGGTCCTTTTCCTTCTTCAGCAGGTCAGCCACGACCAGCTTGTCCAGGGCGTCGAAGTGGCGCCCCGTCCGCTCTTCGAGCCAGCCCTTCAGCTGCGGGATGCTGTTGGGGTTGGAGAGCCCCGTCAGGGTCTTCAGTTCCTCGGTTAGGCGGCCCTTGTGGACGACGTCCATCCGGGCTGCGTTCCGTGCCAGGTCCTCGTCCAGCAGGACGCCCCTGTCGTTGATGCGCTGGTCCGCGGCATAGGTTGCGTGCTCGGCGTCCGAATATGGCGCCCATCTCGTGGCCTCGAAGATCTCCCGCTCGACCTCTACGTCCCTGACGCAGTAGCGCTTGAACGTGGCCCACTGCTCGGGGTAGTCGGCCGGGGAGCAGGGCTTGCCCTCCGGGTTGGTGAGGCTCTTCCTGCCGGGGACGCAGAACATCTGGATGAGTTTCTTGCCCTCTGTCATCTTCTGCTGCTCGAGCTTGAGCGCCTTCGCAGCGTCGGCGAGGCCCAGGGGTAGCCCGCATCTGGCGCAGGCCCCCATCGTGCAGTACCACTGCGCCGGATCCAGCCATCGGTGGCCCAGATCCGTCCACAGGGCGAAGGTGAAGTTCACCCGCTCGAAGGCGGCGTTGTGGGCTATCTTGAGGATGTCGGGATCCTGCAGTGCGTCGATGAACCACTGGGGCAGTTCTTCGCCCTGGGCGAGGTCGATGATCCGGACCGGCTCGTCGTCTTTGGCGTATGCTACCAGCAGGATCCTCGACTCGTTGGCGTACTTGTATAGCCCGCAGTCCGGAAGGGACACGGGCGAGTAGGTCTCGATGTCGATGTGCAGGTATCTCATATCAGAAGGAGTCTCTGAGGACCTTGCAGTAGTCGCCTTTCTGGGCGAGGCACTTCCGGTTCTTGTAGAAGAAGCAGGACAGGCACAGGTTGTTCATTTCTTCGATGCTTTTACGGATTCAGCCGATACGGCAATCACTCTTCCACCGAGCCTGACAGCGCAAAGCTCTCTCTCTCTCTCTCTTAAACATTGACGGAATAGGCCCCTCATAGACGGCCTTCTTTGGCTTTCCGTCGATTGTTACGAATACTGTTTGTCCTGGTTTCATGACGTTTCAAAAATTAAGGGTTCGTGGCTGGGGCGGGACTCGGACCCGCGTCTCCGGCAACGACTGATCCGACTGCTTGCGCATCGTCCCGGCGATCATACCACTATACCACCCAGCCAGGGTGCCGGTCTCTCCCGGCTGTCTGTTAGAAGAGGTCGTCGTCCGTCACGTTGGCGGCTCCGATTCCTTCGAGTTGGAGGCCTCCGAAGTCCGTGTTGGCATCGGACCTACCGCCCATATATTCGCCATCGCTGGTCTTGAGGATGTTGTTCAGGCCGGCGGACACTCCCTTGTTACCGGAGTTCTTGTAGGCGAAGAAGCCGAGGGACACGTAGCCGTAGCAGCCGCTGTAGAGCTCGTCCTGCTTGTCGATGGGGATGTAGCGAGGGTTGCCGCTCGGGTTGATCTTCACGATGCCCGGCTTGGTGTTGCTGGAGGCGTTGATGAAGTAGGAGTCCTTGAAGGCCTCGTCGGCAGCGCGCTCGAGGTCGCCGTCGTGGAGCGGGTTGTTCCAGTTGCCCTTCTCGGGAAGGACGCCGCCGAACTTGTCGATGCCGCCCTTGAAGGCTGCGGTGATGGCTGCCTTGACCTTGTCGAGGCTGTCCTTGTCGGACTTGGGGATGATGATGCAGGCGCTGTACTTGGGATCGTTCTTCCCATCCGAGCCGGCCCAGGGCTCGAAGACGTGCAGGTAGGAGAACCTGACGGGGCCGATGACGGCCTTCTTTGCTTGGTTGTCGTTCATGATGATAGCTGATTAAATGGATAATAAGTCAATGTGTTCGATCTCCTTCCGTATGAGTCGGAGTGAGAAGTAGCAACTTCCGACGCGCAGGTGGCGGTGGATGTCGTCAGGGCTGTAGCGGTAGAAGCCGTCAAGCGTGATCGGCACGGGCTTGAGGCGTTTGTTCTGTTCGAGGAAGTGGCCCTGTTTGACCTTCAAGGCCTTGACCATGTCTTCCAGGGACGTCTCGTTGACGGAGCAGTTGAGCCACTTGTCGCGGGCCCAGTTCATCAACAAGTTCTCCATCTTGCTGCTGCTACTCATGTTGTAGTAGTCAACTACGAACCATGTCTGGCATCTCTGGCTCATAAGGCTAAGTCGTTAAAGTCCATGTCTGCTGTGCTGAGTTCTTCCCGCGGGTCGTCGGACGGTGCCAGCGTGGGCTTGCCCTGCGGCTTCTCCACAAGGTCGCCCAGGAGTTCCTTGAAGCCCTTCGGCCGCAGCAGTTTCTCAAGTTCGGTGATGGTCTTCGGCTCGCGGGGCTTGAGGTAGCTGTCCTCCTGGAAGCCCCCCTTCGCCATCCGTTCCATGACGGCCTTCGGGTCGGAGTAGCGGCGAAGGCTCTTGCCCTCCACGACCTTCCAGCCGGGGATGCGGTTGCCCTTCATCGCCTGCTCCAGGGCGTAGGCCTCCACGGAGGCCGCCCAGGTCTTTATAGTGGCGATGTCGCTCAGGACCCCGGCGAGGTCCGCGAGGTCCATCAGGGCCGGCTCCGCGGCGCGCATCTGGGCGCCCTTGGCCATGCCGGCGAGGGCCTTGCACCTGGGCGCCACCGCGCAGAAGCGGCAGTGGTCTCCGGGGATCTGGTCTCCCTCTCCCGCAAAGGCCTTATCTGCCGCGGGACGCAGGACCTTGAAGCCCCAGTGCCGGAGCTCGGCGGCATCCATCAGGAAGGTGGAGCTGTGCTTCAGCCGGGGCTGGATGATGTTCATCTCGACCTCCTGGATGTCGTATGTCTCGCCGGCGCCGACGAGCGCGCCCAGCCCGTAGCACATGATCTGCGGGTTGTAACTGGCGTCCACCTTCACGCCGCGGCCGTACTTGAGGTCGTAGACGGAGAGCAGCTTGCCGGCGATGATGACGGCATCAGCGGAGCCGAAGCCTTCCGGGATGAAGACGCTCAGGTCGATGCGCTGCTCGATGAGCAGGATGGCGTCCGGGTCGGCCTTCTTCATCTCCAGGTAGTCCGAGTAGACTATCACGACGTAGTGGTCGTGGACGGTGCGCAGCATCTCGTCGAAGTCGGCGCCCAGGTCCTGGGCCTGCTTCTTGAGGTCCGCGAGGATCTTGCCGGTGCCCTGTTCCGGATCCATGCCGGCGACCTCCTTCAGGATGTCCTCGGCGGGGAGCAGGCAGCGGTCCTTGTAGAAGTGCAGCAGCGTCTCAGCCACGGCGTGGGCGACGGTGCCCTCAAGGGTGTAGACGGTGTCCTCCCTCGGGCACTGCGCTTCCAGCCGGGCCGACGGCGCGCAGGTCATCCACCGCTTCGATGCGGACGGAGACAGGATGGCGTGGTCACTGGGCATCGCGGAGCGCTTTAAGGTCGTTGATGAGGCTGCGGCGCTTCTCTTGCGGGCACTTCGTGCTGCAGGGGATGCCGTACTTCCCGAAGAGCTCGCGGATCTCCTTCGCGGCGACTACCTTCTTGGTCTCCGCCACGGCGTTGATCAGTTCCTCGTCGCTGACGTCGGCGATCTCTTCCGGCATGTCTTCAGGTTCCTTCTCCGGTTCCTTCTGGGGTTCCGGTTTCGGTTCTGATTCCTTTCCGGGTTCCTTCGCGGGTTCTGATTTCCCGCTGGCTTTGTCGCTGACAAAGTCAAGGAAGTCCTCCCTCTTGCCGCCCAGTGCGATGGCTCCGGCGGTCCATGTGCCAAGGGCTTCCATCAGGGTCTTCTGGGTCTTCTCGCCCAGGTTGATTTCGATGCAGATTTTCAATGGTTCCATATATCAGTGATTAAAAGGATATGCGCTTGCGGCCGTGGGTTGACTCGGCCCAGAGGGAGCGGGCGAGCTCGACGTTGGTGACGATGACACGGCCCTTCTGGGAGATCGCCTTGTTGATGACGCCGGACGCCTTGATGCGCTTGGCAGTGGACTCCGACACCCCGAAGATCCGGGCGATGCCGTCGATGCCGCTGACCGTCTCCGGAGCGGGTGTGTCAGCGTTTGCCTTCAAGGCGAGCCGTATGATGTCTACCAGCTGGCCGACGGTCAGCTCGGAGAGCGATGTGTCCAGTGTGATCTCTTTCATGACTTTCTTCTTTGAGAAAGGAAGGCCCCAGGCCAAAGCCTTCCTGTCGCGTGATCCTATGAAACTGACTTCTGACGTGTAAACTAAACCAAATGTCCGGCCTGGTGACGCCTCCCGGCGGTTGTTGGGCTCCCGGGCTCGAACCGGGGCGGGGCAAGGGAAAATGTGTTGTCGTGGATATGGCGAACCCCGCGCAAACCTGCAGCCCTGTTCAAAGTAGTAGTGCTATTGGGCCGAACCGTCACGGCGGGGCTTTATCTCTTCTAAGTCGAGGTCCCTGATGAGGGCGTCGATCTCTCCCTGGTTGCTGAATGATTTCCTGTCTTCCTTGTCGAAGATCCTCTGCAGTCCGCGGACCGCGAAGTACAGGACGGCGAGGCATCCGAGGGTCCAGACGAAGGGCATGGATCCGTCCGCTTTCTCGGCGAAGAGGCCGATGAAGGCGGCTGCTGCGATGATGGTGTAAATGGCTTTCATATTGTTTTACGTTTTCAATAAATAGCAATTTGCCCGGGGGCGTTACAGGACCCTTGTGACGACGATGTCGCTGCCAGCTCCGGCGGCGATGCTGAAGCGTTTCCCGGCCAGCATCCCGTAGCGGGAAGCAGCGGTGCGCAGGGTGGAGAGCTGGACCGTATCGGTGTTGGTGTTCCAGGTCTCCCCCACCTCCATCGTGGCGATGGTCCGGAGCGGCGAAATGCGTCCGAATCCCATCCCTTTCTCTGCGATAATCTCTTGCATTTTTAATTGTTATTCTTTTACTTTGTTACGGTGTTGTTGCAAAAGTGGTGAAAAGTTTTCACTCTTGCAAGAAAAATCTTCACTTTCTTGTGAATGGTTTTCGCAAAGAAAAAGTAAAGTGCTATGAATGAGAAGTTTACAAAATTGGTGTCCGAGTGCGTTTATAGGGGCTTGGCTAAGAACGACACCGAATTTTCGACCCTGTGCGGGTTTCGCCCCTCAGAAGTGTCCGAGATGAAGTCTGGGAAGAGGCCCATCACTCCGGGCCGGATTGAAAAGATAGTGAAGGCTTTTCCTAAGGTGGATCCCGACTATCTCAGAGACCCGGAATACGGGCAGATGTTCCTCAACGAACCCACCGTCGTCGAAGGGCAGACCGTCCTGGTGCTCCCCTACGGAGCTCGCGGCGGCACGATAGCCGACTTCGCGGACAGCGTCCATGCCTACGACTGCGAGCGCCTGATCAGTCCGATAAAGGGCGCCGACTATGCGATGGAGGTCACCGGCGACAGCATGTCTCCGGAGTACCCCTCCGGATCCCGGGTTATTATCAAGAAGGTCAATGAGGCGATCTTCGTGGAGTGGGGCAAGGTCTACGTCCTGGATACCGATAACGGCGCCCTGATCAAGCAGGTGCGCAAGACTCAGGACCCCGGTGTCGTGGAGTGTGTCAGCCTCAATCCTGCCTACCAGCCGTTCACCCTCAACACTGAGTACATCCACGGCTGGTATCGTGTCATGATGGTAATGTCACTTAAATAATCGAATTATGGCAAAGAAAGAACTTACTCCTGTCGAGCTCCTTGACAAGGCTCGCGCAAATCTCCATGTACTGGGCGGCCTGAGTGTCGTGGCCGCCGTCGTCCTCATGCTTACGAAGCTGGTGTCCATCGGATCCGGAGCGATACTCCTGCTTCTTGCGGCTTTCGTCTATACCTTGGGCGACGTGCTCAGGGCCGTAACGGAGTCCCAGAAAGCGAAGAAACAAGAAGACGTCTAATGCCCCTATCGTACACCTGCAACTTCATCCTGCACCGGCGGACGCAGGACAGCCGGCACCCGCACCTGATGTGCCGGGTGGCCTGGGCTGCGCGCGCCTACTATGTCTCCCTGAACCTCGGCTTCCTCGTGGATCCGGACAGATGGGACCGCGACTTCCAGCTGTGCAGGCCGCGGTCCTTCCACGGTCCGGACAAGATTCCGGCTGCCACGATAAACGCCGAGATAGGCCGGTATAAGGACGCGGTGGCATCTGTGTTCGGCTCGTACCCGGAAGGCGGCTCCTGGCCCTCGGCAGACGCCGTGCGGCGGGATCTGCGCGTCGCCCTCGGACTGGAGGCTGCGGTGGCCCCTCCGACGGCTGAGTGCTACCGGCGTTTCTTCCGGGAGGCCTCCGTGGCAGGATCCTGGAAGGAGGGCACACGGAAGAAGCTGCGCACCGTCGGGAAGAGGCTCGGGGAGTACACGCCTTTCCGGACGATGGACGGCTTCACGAAGACGAGCCTCACCGGCTACGTGGAAGCGCTGCGCGCCGACGGCTTCGTGGACTCCACGCTGAAGAAGGAGGTCGGCTACATCCGGTGGTTCCTCCGGTGGGCCGAAGAACAGGGGCTGCTCAGGATCCAGGACTGGAAGACCTTCCGCCCGAAGATGCGGGACACCGCCCGCCCGGTGGTCTTCCTGACGTGGGACGAGCTCATGCGGGTGTGGGAGTTCGAGGGCGGCAGCCAGACGCTGCAGGACGTCGCGGACATGTTCCTCTTCTCGTGCTTCACCTCGCTGCGCTGGTCGGACGTGGAAGCGCTGCGCTGGTCGGCCGTGTCGGACCGGGACATCCGCGTCGTCACGGTGAAGACCTCCGACCCTCTGGTCATCGACCTCAACAAGTGGTCCCAGGAGATCCTGTCCCGGATGGTGGACCGCGCCCTGCCTGACGACCGCGTGTTCCCCTGCATCCCCAATCAGGTAGTGAACAGGCTGCTGAAGACCATCGGCAAGGCCTGCGAGCTGGAGGACCCGATAACGGTCACCACCTGGAAGGGAAGCCGGCGGACCGACGTGACGAAGACGAAGGCCGAGATGCTGACCTTCCACGCCGGCCGGCGGACCTTCATCTGCCAGGCCCTCATGATGGGCATCCCGCCCACGACAGTGATGAAGTGGACCGGGCACAGCGACTACAAGGCGATGCGTCCCTACATCGGTGTGGCTGACGCGGAAAAGGCCCGGGAGATGGCGAAATTCGACGCGAGAGGGTGACACCCCGGTGTGGTCTTTCCTGACCCTTCCCGACCTTTTCTGACCCTTTGGACGGATACGGAAAAAGCCCTGCAGGCCTCTGAGAGCGCTGCAGGGCATATTCGTCTGGTACGCCCACCTCCACAAAGCTACATGGGTGTCAAGCAGTTACGATTGCGTGACACCCATGTGACATTTTTTGATAGTTATCGGCTACCTTCCGAGCCGCTTTTCGTAGTCCTCCAGGACGAAGTCTATCACGGCCCCCATCTGGCATCCGACCTCTTCGGAGATCGCCTTGATCTTGTCCCTGGTCTCAGGCTTGACCCGGACCGCCAGCAGGACGTTTCCCAGTTTCTTGCGCCCGGATCCTTCCCGGGCTCCACCTTTTGTCATAGCGTTCAATATTAAAAAACGTATGACAAAGATAGCTCTATCTTTGAAAACTGCAAGCGGTTTTCTAAACCTTCCGCCGGAAGAGCGTGACCGGACTGAAGCCGGAGAGCTTGAGCGCCACGGCGGCAAGGCCGGCGACGGCAAGCAGCGCCAGCGCCCAGCCGGCAGCCCGGCCTCTCCGGATCAGCCGCTTCTCCTTCTTTGTCAGATCCCGCTCGATATACTCCGTCCGGATCTCGGCCTGCTTCTCCACGGTGACCGTGTCATGGACGGTGACCTGGACCGGGATGTAGACCGTCTGGCCCTTCGTCTCCAGCGAGTGCTCGAGGAATCCGTCGATAAGGGAAGCGTCGGACTTCGCCCAGACGTTCTCCAGATGGGATGTCGTGTCGCGGGTCACGTTCTTCTCGATGATCACCGGCACCTCGAAGGAGACGGTGTCGTGGACAAGCCGTTCATGAACCTCGACCCGGACGGAGTCGCGGTACTCGATGACCGGCGGCAGGACCTTCGGGCTGCATGCCCAAATGGCCAGAAAAAACAGTGATTTTATTGGCCCTTTCATTGGATCTCGATTGTTATGTTCTCACCGCGGTCGGCCGCGGCCTTCATCTTCTTGTACAGGGCGGCGAAGGTGTCCTTGCTGGAAGTCACCTGCCCGACCTTCGTGTTGCGGCCGACAAGGATGCAGCCGTAGCTGTCCAGCGCCGTGTTCCCGGGATGGATCAAAATGCCCTCGAAGCAGGGGACGCCCGTCAGCCTGGGCATCTTCCCCCCGCAGAGGTTCTGGTACCAGCTGACGGCTCCGTACTTCGGGCTGACAACATCCATCCGGATCTCATAGGTGCCTGTCGGGATGGCGGTCTCCCCATACACCTTACGAGACCGGATGGATGAGTAGCTGTCGGTCTGCTTGAGCCCGCGGTCCTTGTCCTCAAGTGTCTCGCAGAAGCGGACACCATCGACGTACAGGATGCCGATGGTGTAGGTGGCTTTCTTCCACCGCCGGTCAACGGTCAGCTTCATCGACGGATGTCTTTACGAATTTCCCGCCTTTTCCGCGCGGCTGGTTCTTGGCCTTTATGCTCAGGAAGTTCGGCACGAGCTCCGGGCTGATGCTCCGGACGGCGTCTCTGAGGGCGCGGTTCTCTTCCATCAGCCGGTCGTTTTCCGCCTGGATCTTACTGACCTTGGCGTTCAACTCTTCGACCTGATTCTTCAGGTCTTCGATGATAGGCCGGTAGACGGCGTCCATTGTCTTGCGCAGGTTCTCGATCTGGTCGCCGTCGGCCTCGGCCTCGGCCTTGGATGCGTTTGCCTGTTCCTGCCGGACCCGGGCCCGGATGGTCAGGAAGTGCGTCAGCCAGCTGCTGCCGACAGCAGCGCCAACTACTTCGAGGATTGTCGTAATGTCCATTGTTTTTCCAAAAAAGTGTTATCTTTGCTGCGGGGAGCATACCGGATTAGCTACCCGGCTAACGGTTCGTGAGCAGCCCAGCTCCCCTTATTGATGCTCACATAACTTCAAATATTTGCTCACATGCCTGCTTTTGCTTTATCAGCGAGCCAGTTCTCGCACCAATTCAGCCAGCCGGAGTACAAGGACTTCGCGTCCTATCTCCGCCAGTCAGTATCAACCCCCTTCGTCCTTAATCTCCGGGACGCCTCCTTGATGGAGGTGATCTCCGCGTGCATTAAGGCGAAGTCCCGTCTGCACCCGCGCTACCGGGAGCAGGTCGGTCCCCTTGTTTACAATCTCGGGATCCTCGAAAAGGAGAACGGCATCACCCTCAAGACCGTCCAAGTCACGGACATCTTCTGGGGCTTCTTCGTCTCCTTCCTCCAGGACCGCGGATTGAAGCCTTCATCCATCGAAACGATAACGTCCCAGCTTCGGTCCATCCTCAACTGGGCCGTCAAGTACAACGCGATGGTGTCCCCCACCTACACGGACGTCGTTACGCCCCGGGCCTGCATCCAGGAGATAGCCTTGACCGCTGACGAAGTGTCACGCATAGCTTACTTCGACGTGGACCTTTTCTATGCCAAGCGGCGGAAGGACTATCGGGAGCGCATGAAACGGATCCGCGATATGTTCGTCCTTTCGTGCAGCCTCGGCCAGCGTCACTCGGACATGGTAAGGATAGGTCCTTCGTGCTTCGACCGGAGCGTCTTTCGCATCACCCAGCAAAAGACCGGCAACCTGGCGGTGGTCAATATCGAGCAATTCGCCATAGACGCAAAGACGGCCTTCCGTATCCTCGAGCGATATGGATACCACGCACCGTACACGTCCTCGATAGCAAACTACAACCGCGGTATCCACGCCATCCGGCGTTGTACGGGCCACACCGATACCAGATGCTTCGAGAAGTACATCCGGGATGATGATTAGGCTTGTTTCAAAGAACTTGATAAAGGGGCGGGGTTTTTCTCTCGCCCCTTTTCTCGATCAATTAGGGCCGAAAGTAGATAAGTTAAATAATGTAGTCCCCCGGCTTTATTCTATTATCACAATCGTAGGTATCATCATCCGCAACACTTATTTCCGGTGTTTGCGAATATGCCATATCGTAATGAATCCATATCGGCTTGCTTTGGTCAAGTGCCGATAGCTCTTTGATTAGTTCAGCAACCGTTTTCATAGTAGTGTCGAAAGTGTTTAACCTTCATACGGGTATCTTGTCCCGATTACCGTGCTTATCGTT